>JACCDI010449632.1_pt1 | contig 17590 bp, 16 predicted proteins | sample 7442791 | NCBI WGS metagenome assembly JACCDI01 (sample SAMN15323434, study PRJNA562643) | freshwater metagenome | isolation source: river surface water | place: USA:Blue River Watershed | collected 2017-08-15 | reverse complement strand
TTCCTTAGCCGAAAAAGCAATCAACCCTCGCTTAAGCCTTGCTGCAAACTTTCACCAAACATCACAGGACTCTGATCGCATGACACCGTTTCTAAATAATTACTTACATGGCCAATGGCAGCCAGAAGCTCAGGTAGCACACACCCTGCTCGACCCTGTGACTGGCGAAGCCTTGGCACGCACCGGTGGCGCAGCTCAGGGGTTGAATGAGGCTTTCGCATTTGCTCGCAATGAAGGTCGACTCGCATTGCAAGCCATGAGTTATGGTCAACGTGCTGCGATGCTGGGAGAAACGTTAAAAGTACTGCAAGCAAATCGCGATGAGTACTACGCCATCTCATTAGCGAATTCAGGCACCGTGAAAAATGATTCAGCGGTCGATATCGAAGGTGGGCTGTTCACGTTAGGTTTTTACGCAAAGCTGGGCGCTGCATTAGGTGATGCGAACACCCTAACCGATGGCGCTGCAAGCATACTCTCTAAAGATCAGTTGTTTCAGTCACAGCATGTGATGGTGCCCATTAAGGGACTCGCACTTTTCATCAATGCCTTTAATTTTCCGGGTTGGGGTTTGTGGGAAAAAGCAGCACCGGCCCTGCTCTCTGGTGTACCTGTTGTCATCAAACCAGCAACTGTCACCGCATGGCTTACCCACCGAATGGTGAGTGATGTGATCGCTGCAGGTGTCCTACCTAAAGGAGCACTGTCTATCGTCTGCGGTAACTCAACAGGCTTGTTAGATGCGCTCACACCGTTTGATGTTCTATCGTTTACCGGTTCAGCCGATACTGCCACATCAATACGATCACACACCGCGATTGCGCGCGACTCGGTACGCGCCAATATTGAAGCCGATAGTTTAAATGTCACCCTGCTCGGTGAAGATGCCACACCCGGCAGTGCTGCATTCGATTTGTATGTCGATAATTTAGCGCGTGATATGACAATTAAAAGTGGGCAGCGTTGTACCGCTCCGCGTCGTGCACTAGTTCCTAAAGCGTATATGCACGCAGTGGCTGAAGCGGTGGCTGGCAAACTCGCTGCTATACGCGTTGGTAATCCGCGCAATCCAGAAACAGCCATGGGGGCTTTAGTTAGCCGTGATCAATTCAATAGTGTGCAAGAAGGTCTGCATCACCTTACGTCAGAAAGCAGTGTGCTGTTCGATGGCGCGGCACAACCGCTACTCGATGCCGATGCAAGGTCTGCGTGTGTTGCACCCACATTGCTTGGTGTGCGCGATGCTGATGCGGCAGTTGAAGTCCATAGACATGAAGTATTTGGCCCCGTGGCTTCACTCATTGGCTATCGCGATGCACAGCATGCAACCGATATCGCACATCGTGGTCAAGGCTCGCTCGTAGCATCCATCTATAGCGCTGACAATGTCTGGATGGCTAATGTCGCTGAACAGTTAGCTGTCTCGCACGGTCGTGTCCATGTGGTCAGCCCAGAGGTTGGTAAAACACAAACGGGTCATGGCAATGTGATGCCGGGTTCGATACACGGTGGCCCCGGACGTGCCGGTGGTGGTGAAGAACTCGGTGGATTACGTGCACTGAATTTTTATCATCGTAAAAGCGCGATACAAGGTCCGGCGTCAGTTATCGAGCTCATGACTAAACACAGCACAGGGTTCACTGTATAGTTGAAATGAATGAAAATCGAGGCTAAAAAATTAGGCTCGATAAGATAGATTCAAAGCCAGGCACATAAAAAATAACGCCGGCTGGGGGAGACAAACGCATGACCACACAGCACGCTGATTTACCGCAGCGCTTTAATTTCGCGCATCATATTCTGACGCTGAATCAACGCAGAAAAGATAAACTCGCCTTTCGCGATGATCAACGTGAGATGAGCTATGGCGAACTCGATTTGAAAGTTCGTCAGTTCGCCGCAGGTCTATTAGCCCAAGGCATACAACCTGAACAACGCATTCTGCTGATCATGCATGACAGCATTGATATGCCGGTCGCATTTTTGGGTGCGCTGTTTGCAGGAGTGATTCCCGTTCCCGTCAATACTTTGCTGCCTGCTGATAACTATGCTTACATGATTAAGCATAGTGAAGCAAAGATGATTGTTGTCTCTGAGGCTTTGCTCGCCACGGTGAAAGAAGCATTAACCCTAGCGAATCAGACGATTCCTATCGTGGTAACAGGTAAAGCCGCAACCAGTGCCGAAATTTCTTTCAGCGCTCTGCTCAACGCAAATCCACTGAGTATCGATCAACATGCTGATACGCATGCTGATCAATTTGCATTTTGGTTGTATTCCAGTGGCTCGACTGGGCAACCCAAAGGCGCTGTGCATACCCATGCCAATTTATATTGGACAGCTGAGTTATATGGCAAGCCTGTGCTGGGTTTGACTGAAGATGATGTCGTTTTTTCTGCCGCAAAATTATTTTTTGCGTATGGCTTAGGTAACGCACTGACTTTCCCGCTCTCTGTCGGTGCATCGACGTTATTGATGGCTGAACGGGCAACACCGGCTTCTGTGTTCGAGCGCTTAGTCAACCAACGACCCACTATTTTTTACGGCGTACCTACCTTGTATGTCGCTATGCTAGCCGCCGCTGATTTACCTGAGCAATCTGACGTCGCTCTACGATTATGTGTATCAGCGGGTGAAGCACTACCACGCGAGATCGGTGAAAAATTCAGTACGCATTTTGGTTGCGATGTCTTGGATGGCCTCGGATCCACCGAAATGCTGCACATCTTTTTATCGAATCGATCGGGTCAGGTCCGTTACGGTACGACGGGCACACCCGTGCCGGGTTATGAAATGGAATTGCGTGATGAGTTAGGCCATGCTGTATCGGTGGGCAATGTCGGTGATCTCTATATAAAAGGTCCGAGCGCTGCGCAGCTGTACTGGACCGATCGCACTAAATCAATCGCCACCTTTCAAGGGCCATGGGTAAAGAGCGGCGATAAATATATTCTCGACGAAGAGGGTTACTACATCTACGCTGGTCGCAGTGACGACATGCTGAAAGTCAGTGGTCAGTATGTCTCACCGATAGAAGTTGAATCCGCACTAATGGGACATGACGCCGTATTGGAATGCGCTGTTGTCGGTAAATCTGATGGGCAAGGTCTGATTAAAACGATTGCGTACGTTGTGTTACACGATAAAAATCACGATGCCACTGCCATGGAAGTTGAATTAAAAACGTTTGTGAAAACTCGCCTAACACCGCATAAATATCCACGCGAAATAGTGTTTGTTGATGACTTGCCGAAAACGGCCACAGGCAAGATACAACGCTTTCGGTTGCGTGAACTCTAACGTTGTTGAGTTAGTCCATGCACGCAGCGCTACGCTGGAACAACCATGACATCCGGATTGAATATCAATGGGTTGGTGATGCCAACCCATCTGCACCAGTCATAGTTTTTCTGCACGAAGGATTGGGCTCAGTCGCACTGTGGAAAGAATTTCCCGCCACCTTATGCCGCCGCTTACAGTTACGCGGATTAGTGTATTCCCGCCCTGGTTATGGCTCCTCAACACCGCGCGCGTCTGATGAACGCTGGGGTAAAGATTTCATGCATCAACAAGCATGGGATGTCTTACCCGCCCTGCTATCGGCGCTGAATGTAAAACAAGCTTGGTTGTTTGGTCACAGTGATGGTGGTTCGATTGCCTTGTTATATGCCTCTAAATTTACAGCTGAGTGCGCGGGTGCGATTGTTGTCGCCCCCCACATCATGGTAGAAGACATCAGCATTAGCAGCATTACTGAGGCACGTCAGGCTTATCTGCACGCAGGGCTACGCGAAAAACTCGCACGCTATCATGACGATGTAGATTCTGCCTTTTATGGATGGAATGATGTTTGGCTCAGTCCTGCATTTCGCGACTGGTCTATTGAATCTACATTGCCATCGATATGTTGTCCGCTACTAGCAATTCAAGGTGAACAAGATGAGTATGGAACTCTTCGCCAAATTCGCGATATAAAAGTCCACGTACCCCATACCGCTGTGCTTGCTTTAGCTGATTGCGGACACTCACCCCATCGCGATCAACCCGAAGCGTTAATCAACGCGGTATCGCAATTTATAGCTCAGCATTAATCAAACTTCGCTCCGCTAGCTACCTTACGTCGAATTAAAGGCGAGACACGATAACGATCTTCACCGTATTCAGCTGCTAAGTTTTGCAGCACGCGCATCACAACATCAAGTCCTATACGCTCCGCCCATGCCAGCGGCCCGATGGGATAGTTAACACCCTTTTGCATCGCCAAATTAGCATCCATAGCGCTGCACACACCTTGATTAACCGCATCGGCCGCTTCATTCGCTAACATCGCTACGGTACGCATCACCACCATACCCGGTACATCGCGCAGCACCGTAACTCGACACCCCGCAGCCTGTAGCACACCTATCAATGCCGTTTGCGCCGCAGGTGAACACTGATCCGCCACGGTTACTGCCAAGCGCGTACACGTTGGACTATCAAATGCCAGATCCACCAGCATCGTGTCGGCATGACCTGACTCTGATGCACGTACAGTCGCGCTACGTCCATCGGTTAAATACAGCGATGTGCCATGCAATGTAATGAGGGGTGAGTCCTCAGCGTAGGATTCATGCCATTCGATTGCATGACCAGCGGTGCTAAGTCGCGCAGCAATAGCTTCTGCAAGCAGTGAACTGCGCAAGAAAGAAGGCGCACCACTAAAGGTGCATTCAGCATGATCCTGCGGCACCGGCGCAGACACATCCGGTCCATACGAATAAAAACCTCGACCAGATTTACGGCCTAAAAATCCGGCATTCAACAACTCTTTCTGAATGATAGATGGGGTAAAACGCGGATCATTGTAATAAGCCTCAAACACTGATTGAGTGACAGCGAAATTCACATCATGACCAATTAAATCCATCAGCTCGAAAGGCCCCATTCGAAAACCACCAGACTCTCGCATCACCGCATCAATCGTTGCAGGATCAGCCGCTTGTTCAAGTAAGAGACGCAAAGCTTCTGCATAAAATGGACGTGCAACACGATTGACAATAAAGCCAGGAGTAGACGTCGCCCTAACCGGTAACTTGCCCCAAGCTCTAGCAGTAGCTTCGATACAATCGGCCACTGCAGGTGACGTCGCTAAACCACTAATCACTTCTACCAGCGCCATCAGGGGCACGGGATTAAAGAAATGCATACCCACTAAACGTGATGGGTACTTCAATGGTGCTCCGATGGAAGTAATCGATAGTGATGATGTATTGGTCGCCAACACACAGTCGCTGCTAACAATCGCTTCGAGTGAAGCAAACAATTGCTGCTTTGCCTCTAAATTTTCCACGATCGCTTCAACCACTAACACAGCTTGTTTAAAGTCGTTTAACGATGTAGCGGCATGTAGGCGTGCCGCAGCCGCTGCGGCCTGCTCAGAGGTCATACGACCTTTGTCGACTAAGCTAGTAAATACTTTGCGTATCGAATCACAGGCTGCTTGTGCAGCACCGTCGCGCGCATCGAATAACAGCACGCTATGACCCGCTACCGCAGCCACCTGCGCAATACCTGTACCCATGGCACCACTTCCAACCACACCGATCACACTCGTTGCACTAAGCGCTTCTGACATTCGAAAATCCTAATGGATAAAGTTAAAATTATTGATAGCAACAGCATTATCGCAGCACTGAACAGAAGGTAAAAATTAAGTCAACATTTCAAGCGTCTATTCAGCGCGGGCTGTACTACAATTAGGCCGTTTTATGTCTAATTAACGGCTGCCAGTCGCTGTGCGAACGAGCACTTGCCGGATTTGAAACTCACCCTTCGTCAAAGAGAGTCTAATGAAACTATTATTTCCACGGGTATTGCTCGTACTGATGGCCTGCGTAATGCCAGTGCTGGTATCAGCACAGACGATTACGCTTAAGGTTCATCATTTTCTGCCAGCAGGCTCCACGGCTCACAAGAATTTTATGGTGCCTTGGTGTGCCAAGATAGAAAAAGAATCGGCGGGCAAACTCAAGTGTCAGATTTATCCTTCGATGCAAATGGGTGGCTCGCCACCTCAACTGTTTGATCAGGCAAAAGATGGTGTGGTGGATATCATCTGGACGGTGCCGGGCTATCAGGCAGGACGCTTTCTGGTGACCGAGGCTTTCGAGTTACCTTTTATGGTGCAAGATTCTGAGCGCGCTAGTCGTGGCTTGTGGAATTACGCGATGAAAAATGCTAGCGCAGAATACAAAGGTGTGAAACCGATTTTATTCCACCTGCATGATGGCGCCCTGCTCCACACGACAAAAAAGCAAGTTAAAAATATTGACGATTTTAAAGGCTTAAAAATACGCGCTCCAAATCGTCAAGCCTCAAAAATGGTTGCTGCGCTCGGTGCCACACCCGTACCTATGCCGCTGCCGCAGGCTGCTGAGGCGCTATCCAAAGGTGTGATTGATGGTGCAATGATTCCATGGGAAGTTATCCCCACCATGAAGTTTGAAGAAATCACTAAATTTCATACCGAAGCCGCAGCTGGTGAAGCACAAATGTCAAACACTGCTTTTGTGTTTGCAATGAATCAGGCTAAGTACGATAGCTTGCCACCTGAATTGAAAAAAGTTATTGACGCTAATAGCGGACCCGAAATGTCGGCCTGGGTAGGTAAAGTGTTTGTAGACGATATCGTACCTGGACGCAAATCGGCTGAGCTACGCAAAAATACTTTCTACACCTTGCCAGCGGCTGAGATAAAACGCTGGGAAGCCGCGACTGCTGGCGTTGCTGATGAATGGGTTAAAGAAGTCACGGGTAAAGGATTTGATGGCAAGCGCTTATTGGATGAAGCAAAAGCTGCATGCAAATAATTTGATAAAAATTGACTTGTTAAAAAAGCCCGGGAAGTTAACCGGGCTTTTTTATTGCTGAAATATATAAAATATGAAATATTTTTTTATAAAAAATACTCATCATTAATTACGAAAATTTGATTTGTATTTAGATTTAAAAATTACAGTGGCGCATCTGACGCAAAATTTTATCCATGATAGACTTTACTAATTGGCATTAGAATTATTTTCAAAATAATTAGGTAATTATTTACCCTGCATTTTTGATCTAACCCTTTTTATACGGTCGGTGATTACCATGCTATCTACTCGTTTGTTAACCGATACTTTTAATCGTTTTTTTGAGTCTGAAAAATCCGGTGCAATTTTATTGGTGATTGCAACCGTAATCAGCGTAACAATTACAAATTCTGTCTTTGGATCGCACTATCTAGCTATTTGGGAATCAGAATTTTTAGGCCTAACCCTTGGGCATTGGATTAACGATGGCTTGATGGCAATCTTTTTCCTAATGATAGGACTTGAGCTTGAACGCGAGTTGTATGTCGGCGAACTCTCAATCATTCGTAATGCGCTGTTACCAACCTTTGCTGCACTTGGGGGCACCCTGGCACCCGCATTGATTCATTATTTATTCAATGCAGAATTGCCGACACAAGCAGGGATTGGCATTCCTATGGCAACCGATATCGCTTTCGCCCTCGGTGCTCTTGCACTACTTGGCGCGCGCATACCTCCTGCACTTAAAGTATTTGTGGTGGCATTCGCAGTGATCGATGACTTAATCGCCATCATCATGATTGCTCTGTTTTACACAGACAATGTAGCCGTACACTATCTCGTTGGCAGTCTTACAGTATTTGTTGGATTGCTCTGTTTGAATCGCATTTACCGCATAGCGTCGTTGCCCATATACTTACTAGGTGGACTACTGATGTGGATATTTATGCTGAAATCAGGTGTTCATGCGACTGCTGCAGGCGTGATGCTCGCCTTCGCAATACCCTTCTGGACACGAAATGATCAAGAGCCATCACCCTCTCATCAATTAGAAAATTTTTTACACAAGCCCGTAGCCTTTTTAGTGTTACCGCTATTTGCACTAGCCAATACTGGCATTGTTTTTGATGCAAACTGGGCAATGGAACTCACGGGGCCAAATAGCATGGGTGTGATCCTTGGTCTCGTAATAGGCAAACCTTTGGGTGTAGCACTCGTTTCTGCCGTGGCCGTTACTATCGGGATTTGTACACTACCCACCGATGTCCGCTGGGGCCACCTAGTTGGTGCAGGCATGCTGGGTGGGATAGGGTTTACGATTTCTATTTTTATCACCAACCTAGCATTTAGTGAGCAAGCCGAATTAATCAATGCTTCAAAGATTGCTGTTTTTACAGCATCACTAATAGCAGGTGTTATCGGACTTCTATGGTTAAGATTTTTCTGTGAAGATCCAGAAAATAAAAAATGAACTTATGTTTTTAGTCGTACTTCAAAGAAGTATCGTAAGCACTTCTGGAAATGACTATAAGTTCTCACTCAAAAATGAGTATAAAGAAGAAGATTTTGATGAAAACTATTTTTTAGCTAATAAGTCGCTCGATTAAAGGTCTTAATGGCCTAGGTATAAGACGCTCAAAAGCTCTTTTCATTGGCTTCACCAATATTGGACGATTATTAATTATCCGAATTACATAACTAATATTTTTTTCTCGAGGCGTAAGCCAAGTTTCGCCATAAAGCCACTCGCAAAGTAATTCTCTACAAGCTGGCAATTTAATTTGCGTTCCGAAAATTTTTTCCTGAACAAGTGGAAAAATTAATTTTTTGGGTATATGCAAAGCAAATTCTTGGTTTTTATGTTTACCCAAAAAATTCCAGCGATCAATTATAAAATCATCATCAGGATTATTTTCATAAAAATAAAAATCGATCAAAGAGTTCCGATTATTTACTGAGCTTTCAATCTGAAGAAAATATTCAGACTTATTACATTCTTTATCAAAATTTACTTTAAAACCATCAATATTATTTATTTTTTGAATGATTAGTTTTCTGTATTTATTTGGAGCCAGAATATCAATATCATCATCGCCTTCAATTAAATCACGCCCTCTAGTGATGCCAAGAAGTGTGCCGTAAAAAACAAAATGATCAATATCTTCAAATAATTTTGAAATAGCGACAAGATTAGCTCTATTGTCATCACTAACTGCGGTTGGCTTCTTCATTGCAATTTAATGCTTTGGTTGGATGAAATATCGCAAACAAAAAGGATTTTCAGTTTTAAATTTAGCGACATCTGCGCTGTCGGAAGATTCTAAAATAATGAATTTATCCAGCATCTTATCCATATAATTTTTAGAATAAAGCATTCTAAAATGCTCTTCACCAATCGGAGACTTGAAAAAAGTCTCTGATTTTTCTTCCTCGGTTATATTGGTAGTCGATCTAGTCTCGAACGCAATCAGAGTTTTAGGCGGCATCAGAGCCAACCGTGCAAAAAGATGAACGCACTCTGACTCCGTTAGCGCGTGGATAACGAACCGAAGATAGTAAACATCAAAGCCATCGAATTCGTAATCCAAAATATTTTTTTGTAAAAATTGAAATTTATCTACTTCAATTTTCGAACAAGAATCTATTCCGGTAACGGTATAGCCTTGTGACGATAAAAAATAAGAATCTCTTCCGTTACCACAACCAATATCCAAAATATTTTTATAAGAATTTTTTTCAGCCAGTCCTTGTAAAAACTTTACCGTATAAAAAGCAAAGTCACTAGGCTCTAATGGCAATTCATGAACATTTGAATAAAAATTATTCCAATATGCCGCGTTAGGGTTGAGCATTTCTGACAGAAGAATGTGAAGAAAGGTGCATTTAATCTAACTTACCCGCGAAAAGGGAACCCTCTACTCAAATACATAATTTCTAATTTAAGAGGACCCCCAACTACCATAAGACAAGTCAAAGATTAATTATGAACTTACATAATAAAACATTAAGGAATCGAATGATCTACGTAATATTACTTACGCGATCAACCGAATAGGACACCAAGGTAAATCAAATTATCCTATCTTCTCCTCAAATGAAAAGATAGATAAGGAATGAATGATACTGACTTATTATTTGATTTTTTGAAATCAAGGCAACAATACTGCTCTGAAAAGTTAGATATCGTAGGAGTAATTAATTTTGGCGGGGGAAAAGAAAATTATTGCCTAACTAACGCAGAAAATAAAGCTGAAGAATTAGGGCATGTTGTTGTTAGCGGATGGCTATCGCTACTGCTCAAAAAAAATGGAAATAACTGGCAAAAGCAGTTTACTCAGCATTGGTGGAATTATGATCCAAAGCTAAGCCGATATGTAGATTATTCCCCTGCTATTGAAGAAGGGGCTTTGTATATCATCGACATGGAAATTGTGAAATTTACAAATTCCAGAGGTAACGATATGACATCACATGTAGCATCATCGATAATCTACTGTAATCATAATTTTTACATTATTGATTACGGAGATGAAGGTTATAAAATTCAGCCTGTAAATGATTTGAGCAATGAAACTATTTTTAGTTTTCAGCTTAAGGTCATGATGACGTCAGATAATTAATTTACTGCATTTGATAAAAAATGAAATAAGCTTTCGATAGTCTTATTTCTAAATTTAAGTTTAAGCATACATAGCGTGTTTTAAGGTGGCTATGAGCCAATTACCAAATTGCTGTATCTGTTGGTGTTTTCAGGAAATCAATTAATGCAAGGAAGAATTAGCAAGCAACTCAAGTGTGGAATTAATTTTCAGCTTTTCAAAAATTTTAGATTTATGAGTCTCGACAGTACGTGGGCTTATCCCGAGTTTTTTAGCAATTTCTTTCGAGTGCAGACCTTTCAGTAACAGAGTCCGTATTTCTTCTTCTCGTTTAGTTAACAATCCCTCAGTAAGCGATCGTTCAGGAAAATTAGCAAATGCCCTCTCAACTACTTCTATCAACTCATTAGGGTTATACGGCTTTTCTATAAAATCAAACGCATCACTAATAAATGCCTCGCGAACAAATTTTGGCGTACCAAATGCAGAAATCAAAATGGTTTTCATAGGCAATTTTTCATTTTTGATTATTTGCAAAGCATCAATACCAGTTAATCCATCAAGATTTAAATCAATTATGGCGCAGCAAGCAGACCCATATGAAGAAGAAGATAAAAAACTTTCTACAGATTGAAAAGTTAATACATTGAACCCATGTTGACTAAACAACAAACTTAAAGAATCTCTGATGCTTACATCGTCATCAATGATGATGAGTAGCTGATTATCATTTTTATGTTTTGGATGCATATGCTTTTGGTAGAACTATTCTGAATTTTAATTTCTGATTAGGATAAACGATAATCTTACCGCCGGAAATTTCAATTAAGTCTTTTGCGATGGATAAGCCTATTCCAAGGCCCATATCAGAACCACTAAACCCATAATCAAAAATTTTGGTCAATTTGTCGCGAGAAATCACCTCGCCAGAATCTGAAAAATCAATAAAGCATAAATCATATGATTGATGTAACTGAACAATACACTCTTTTATTTCTGATTTATTCGCCGATTGCACTGCATTTGTCAGTAAATTTTTGAACGCTATACTGAAATTTTGTGGCATCGCTAAAAAATAAATCTCCTCAGCTTTAATGTCGAGTCTGATATTTACTCCGCTTGCATTTGCATATGGCTGAATTAGTTTGTAGATAGACTCCATTACCTCAATTACATTCGTTATATGACTAGTACTTTCAGTATCATTACTGATGCTGCCTTTTATTTTTACAAATAAATCTCTGACTCTACTTATTTCATCATTCATGCTTTTTGCGTATGACTTTAGTTTGGGTCTTTCGAGTTCATTCTCACTTTCTAGGGCATTTAACTGAATTTGTGAATACGTACTCAGCGCTGTAATAGGCTGTGCTATCTCATGTAATATGATTCCCGATATGGTGGCAAGGTTTCTGCTCGTCTCAATCATTCGTGATCTAGCCTCAAATTCACGCCGCTCGATAATAATCATGGACACATAAATGACTACGCTGGATATGATTAAAATCATTAGTTGAATTTCCATCACTCGATAGAATGGTGAATTTCTATACATGAATGCTGCCGCCAACATGAATTGTGCGATTACTACGAGTATTAAAACATTTCTGATCTTAAAACTGAATGCAACAAAACATATGGGTACGATAATTAAATAAATGAAACGAAGCGCATTATCTTGAGGTGAAATTGCGAGCATATAAAAAAATACACCAAAAATAATAATCGTAATCGCAACCGTCCTACTACTAAAAATAGACTTTAAAGTATCTTTTATTCCATCTACATTCATTAAAATTAATAATGGTGCAAAGATGATTAATCCAGTGCAATCACCAATAGTTATGCTTGTAACTGATCGAATAATTTGTTCGGATTCAATTTCCCTGCCAATGACATACAAACTCGTTGAAGTGATTCCACGAATTGATGCGATAGCTACGCTGAATAATATAAATTTTAAAAATTCTGTACTTTCTTTAAATATGCGGAGAGTACTTAGAAATTTTCGGAAAAACAGCATTCCGCAGTAATATATGATGACTGTTAAAAGAACATCAATATTGCTTATTGAAAGAACATCGTCGGATCGTATTATGAAATTGCCGGCGATCCCAGCAATAACTATGGGGAAAAAATTAGCCTTGGAACTAAGTAGAAATACTAAGTGCAACGCGACCTGTGGATTCCAAGCGGTGATGTTAAGGTCTTCTATCGGTTGTATATAGCTTACCCAGTCGATAATTAATTCTAAAATAATGACAGCTGCGTAAATCATGATTTATTCTCGATAAATATTTTTCTTGTAATCTTACATATCACAAAAAAAATTGATGTTCTAATCCTATCTTTCGCAAAAAAATCATAATTCTGTTGTTGTCTTTTTTCTGCGAAATTCCTGAGAAAAAAAAGATAAGAATTGCAATCGGATTACTTACTTTTCTACGGTTGCAGTGCAAATTACAAATTAGTCATTGTGTGTGAATTTATTTGCTAGTTTACGGATGTACGGAGACGCTAGTACGACGACGGGCAACATAAGTATCCACGAGACAATCCACGACCTAAACCAGTACTCTAGATACTGCTCTAAGACTACCGCGCCATAACTTGATATACCTGACGCAACGGCACAAGTGATGCCTGACTGAATAACGCCATACACAAGGTGGTGATATTTTTTAGGTACTTTAAGTGAGCTCACTCGGATCGCTTCCTGATATAACAAACGATCTACGTCGCGACTTTTGCCGAACCGGTTCGTGATGAAACAGTGAGCTTAGAATTTTCAATTTCAGCTGCGAACACAGCCAGTAATGTTGGGTTAACGTTACCCATCGCTGCCACAGCTTTTTCAGCCCACACAAAATAATCCTGCTTGTGCTGTAAGGACCAACTCTTTGGTGCCGTCTTGCTACCGATTTGCCGAACCGTTTCTATAATCTCTGCCAATACCACCAACTTTGCTTTACGCGACAAAGACGGCATAACTAATATGCGCAGAGCTTTTCGGGTTGCCAGTGAAAACTTAGCATTTTCTGTCAGCTCCGCCACCACCATGCTGACTTCAGACCCAAACACTTGAGCGATTTCTTCATCGCTGGTACTAGTCAGTTGTAGGGTTTGGCGCAGTACTGCAGCCAGGGTCAAAAAGGGATCCGACTCACCACCCTCTTCCTGCAAAATTCGAATCAACTCTGTACGATCAGGCACGCAATAGGCTCCCGCATCACCCGAGGGTTGTGCGCCACCAAATTTGCCAGCGCAAAAGGCGAGTCCTTTATCTATGAGTGAAGGGCTTTTTGACATAGTGAGGATAGTATCGCGGTTCGTTGAGTGCTTGCGACTCGAGCTTACTCCATGTGCAGACTTGACGGCGACTGCTAAGCTAAAGATAGCGTAGGATTCGTAAATGGTAGCAGTTAACTAACGTTTAAAATGTCACCATGTAATTGACCCCAGCCTTAATTGCCCGATCTGGGCCCTGCTAAATAAAGGATCGATGTGAATCCCCACCGTAATCATTTTTTGCTGGGCTTTTTCCTCTGCTTCGTTTCGTCATTGGTGATTGCAACAGCCGCCGAGCTACCCAAAGCTGAAAACCTGCAACTCGATGCCCAACTGGCTAGCACAGATAACAAACCGATTGTGCTGTTCTTCACTCTGCCTAACTGCAGCTATTGCCGTATCGTGCGCTACGATTATTTTTTACCCTTACTCAAACAGCGCGCAGGTAGTAACCAACCGATTATTCGTGAAATTTCAGTCACTGGGCAAAATCGAGTGACTCTTTTTGATGGACAGCGCTTAACTGAAACCGAGCTCGCAGAACGTTATAACGTGCAGATGACTCCCACCGTTTTATTCGTCAATCGCGAAGGTGAAGTTGTGGGAAATTCTATCCTCGGCGGTGATCACAGCAACTACATTGCCTTGTTCGACAAGTCACTCGCCGAGGCAAGTACAAAAATGGCAGGTAAACGAGTGCGGGTGCGATAGTTAAGCAAACCGAATTAGCTAGCTAAATTAGCTAGCTACACAGCCCCCAACTCAACGTAAAAAATTATTAATAGAGCAAGATATGCCGACTTAATACCATGCGCTGGTATAGTACGCATGAACTCTCACACCGCATGCTAACTGTCACTAGCCATGCCGGATTAAAACTACATAAAACGCTGAGATCAACTAATGACTGCACCTATTTCACTAAGCTTACAAGGACAACGCGCGCTAGTTACAGGAGGCGCTTCTGGTATCGGCCTGGCTATTACGCAAGCACTGGTTGCTCAGGGCGCTAAAGTCATCATCTGCGGTACGAAAGTCGAAGCGCTATCCGATGCCAAAGCAGAGCTGCCAGCCATTCTTACTAGCGTGACCGACATAACGCGTGAAGCAGACGTCCTAAAAATGTTTGCTGAGATCGACACCGCCTGGGGTGGACTCGACATACTCGTCAATAACGCAGGTATTGCCGGACCTACAGCCGCCATAGAAAATATTACGCTCGCCGATTGGGCGCACTGTATGGACGTAAATTTAACCGGCACGTTCTTATGCACCCGAGGTGCCGTACCCGCCATGAAACAACAACGCGGCGGTAGCATTATCAATATAGGCTCGGTCGCTAGCCGGTTAGGCTTTCCTCAGCGCTCACCCTACTCGGCTACAAAATATGGCGTGATTGGCCTCACCGAAACCTGGGCTACTGAACTTGGACCACACGGAATCCGTGTGAATGCCGTCTTGCCTGGCATCGTCGAAGGGCCGCGACAAGATCGCGTGTTGTCCGCTAGCGCAAGCACAGCAGGCGTCAGCGTCGATCAAATGCGTGAACGCGTATTGCAACGGGTATCGCTACGCAAAATGGTTAGCGCCGATGATATTGCTGCGGCAGTGGTTTTTTTATGTTCATCTGCTGGTGCATCAATTACCGGACAAAGTCTGTCAGTGGATGGCCATGTAGAGACGTTAGTGCGCTAATTAGCGCACATCGTTTTTAACTATTCATGCAAATACGAATTTAACTACCGAAGAAAATATATCGTGAAACAAGCACTCGTTACTCTCGACATGGAAGGTGTACTGACGCCAGAGATTTGGATTGCCGTTGCAGAAAAAACGGGCATTGCTGAATTACGACGCACTACGCGAGATGAACCCGACTACGACAAACTCATGCAAAGCCGATTGGCGATTCTTGATCAGCATGGATTAAAACTATCTGAAATTCAAAAAGTCATTGGAACATTAGAACTACTGCCCGGTGCGCGCGCCTTTATGGATACCCTGCGGTCGGAAGTACAGGTACTGATTTTGTCTGACACCTTCGAGCAATTTGCAGCGCCTTTCATGCGCCAGCTTGGTATGCCCACATTACTTTGTCATACGCTGATTGTAGAAAACGACAAAATCGTAAACTACAAATTGCGTCTTCCTGACCAAAAACGCGAAGCAGTTATGGCGTTTAAAAAACTGAACTATCGTGTGATTGCAGCAGGTGATTCATTCAATGACACCTCCATGCTAAAAGAGGCTGATGCAGGTTTCTTGTTCCACGCACCGGATAACATCAAAGCTCAATTTCCTGAATTTACAGCAGTCGATGAATACGACGATTTGCTCGCATTGATTCGTAAAGCAATTTACTCTGCGAGCTAGGGTACTAACTGAATGATGATGCGGAGGACTTTATGATTCCATGGCAAACTGTTTGGTACTATGTATCACAATTTATACTGATTCTTTTTTCGCTGATTGAGCTCTTACTCGCAGCTAAATTAGATATGCCGAATTCGTTGATATCGCTAGTGATTGGCGTAGTGCTGGCCGCCATCGCCTATATCAAATACCGCCGACGCCGTCGTCGATATGAAACTGATTTCGAGCAAGAATACTGACATATCCCAAACCAATTAAAATTAACTCACCTCTAGAGAAACGTATGACTACATCCACCAAACGCGTTGCCTTAATTACAGGCGCTGGAACAGGCATAGGAAAAGCAACCGCGAAAGCATTGTTAGGCGCTGGCTATCAGGTTGTGCTCTCTGGACGTAATATCGATAAGCTCGAAAAAGCGATACAAGAAATTGGTGGAACAGCTGATAACTGTCTTGCAGTTGCTTGCGATGTGGGCAAACCTGAAAGTGTGAAAGACATGTTCGCCAAGCTCAAGGCAAAGTTTCAGCGGATAGACGTGTTATTCAATAATGCGGGTACTTTTACAACTGCCACGTTGGCAGAAGATATTAAATACGAAGACTGGATCAGCGTCGTCGATACCAATCTGACCGGATCATTTTTGTGCGCCCAAGAAGCTATCCGCATGATGAAAGAGCAATCTCCGAAGGGTGGTCGTATCATCAACAATGGATCGATATCAGCGCATGCACCACGCCCACTGTCTTTACCTTATACCGCTACCAAACACGCGATTACGGGGCTGACTAAATCTATCGCGCTTGACTATCGCAACGACAATATCGCTTGCAGCCAGATCGATATCGGCAATGCAGCGACTGAGATGACGCAGAAAATGGCGAATGGTATTTTGCAGGCTGATGGCACTACCAAGGTTGAGCCGCGCATGAACGCCGATCATGTGGCGCAAGCTGTACTACAGATCGCGCAGCTGCCTTTAGAAAGCAATGTATTGTTTATGACAATCATGGCGACCAACATGCCATATGTTGGCCGCGGCTAAATCACTTAGCTGGTTTATTTACGTGCAGCGATATACGACACCATATGGGGCATGTGCTCATCAGCATGCCCCTCTTCGCTCGCCATTGAAATAGTTTTCATGATGGCCGACGCCACTAAATGGTCGGCATGCGTATCTGACGCATACGTCGTGTAATAACCCAGATCTTTGAGAGCGTTAGACAAGGTGAATTTCAGATTCGAGGTATCACCATCGTTGAGCAAATACGGTTTCAATCGCTCCAGTGCCATTCCTCCGCCACCGCCTTTGGCTAGTACATCCACAAAAACGGCAGGATCAATACCGGATTTGCGTGCGCATGCAGCAGCTTCAGCAATCACCGTCACTGTGCCTAACGAGACATAGTTATGAAGCAGTTTCATTTGATGGCCTGCACCAACAGCTCCCACATGATTAATGTTTTCTGCAAAACAGGCTAACAAGGGTTTGAT
>JACCDI010685238.1_pt1 | contig 17595 bp, 14 predicted proteins | sample 7442791 | NCBI WGS metagenome assembly JACCDI01 (sample SAMN15323434, study PRJNA562643) | freshwater metagenome | isolation source: river surface water | place: USA:Blue River Watershed | collected 2017-08-15 | reverse complement strand
CCCCGCGTGCCAACCCCATTTCTCGTAAAGCCTCTACTTCGTGGGCAAAGCCAAAAGTACGAGCACGTCCGATTTCACTGCGATAGGCGTGCTCGGCAAAGTCAACAATGAAGCGCTGCCCAGTCTTATCAACCGCAGGATGTTTAAAGTCAATTGTGAAATCCAGCTTAAAGCCAAAAAAAGGTTCAAGGCGTGCTAGCTTATCGCCATCTTTTACTTCGATTGGTTTTTTAATCACCAGAAATTGTCTTGGTGCATCTTGCTCCGCTATGCCAGCTGATTCCATCAAGAACAAAAATGATGCTGCACTGCCATCCATGATGGGAACTTCTTCACCATCTAATTCAATTAAGAGGTTATCTAACCCCAAGCCAGCACAGGCAGAGAGCAAATGCTCTACAGTAGAAACGCGAACGCCGTCTTTTTGAATGACCGATGCAAGACGCGTGTCGCAGACAGCTAAAGCGGTAGCCGGAACAATAGCTTGCTCCGGCGTATCCATGCGAACAAACAAAATACCTGAATTAATTGGTGCGGGCTTGATAGACAAAGTCACCTTACGCCCAGAATGCAAGCCAATCCCCACGGTTCTAATTGGAGTAGCGATTGTGCGTTGCTTCATCATCATTCAGGTAAATTGCTCAAAGCTTTTTCAATGTAGAGGCAGCATCGCTAACTTCAAACTTGCCCGGAGCTTCAAGATCTAAAGTTTTAACTACACCGTCTTCGACAATCATGGCATAGCGTTGCGAGCGCACACCAAGACCGCGCGCACTGAGATCAAACTCCATGCCTAATTTCTTGGTGAACTCTGCACTACCATCGCCAAACATACGAACCTTTTTTCCAACCTTGAGATCACGACCCCAAGCACCCATCACAAATGGGTCATTTACTGAAATACACCAAATCTCGTCAACACCCTTAGCCTTAAGAGCATCATAATGCTCAACATATCCAGGAACATGTTTAGCCGAACAAGTTGGTGTAAATGCACCTGGCAATGCAAAGATCACAATCTTCTTGCCAGCAACTAGCTTTTCTACTTCAAACGCATTAGGGCCAACGGAGCAACCCTCGGTGGCCTCATCCAAAAACTCGTACAAAGTGGCATTTGGTAATTTTTGTCCAACAGCAATCATAAAGTCTCCCATTCATTAAATAGTAGTGATGAGTATGCCAACGCTAGCGCAGGATTCGTCGTCCGGAGGGGCGCTGCGTTGACACTTTCAAGCTCCTATTGTATTGAGCACTGCTTTAGTCTGCTTGCTTGCGTAAAAAGGCAGGGATTTCGTAATAATCCGCCCCTTTATCAAGCATGGTTTTTGCCTGTGGAGAGCTATCAGCACCCAAGGTAGGGGCTGAGGTGGCCTCGCGAGAGCTGCGGAATACACGTGGCAAATCATATTGACTGTAATCCACACTACCAGCAGATGCTTGAGCAGCCATTGACGGAATGCTGCCAGCACCTGTCTGCGCTAAACCTGCGCTAACGCTCAAAGCAGAATCTAAGCCTGCCTTGCTCATCGCAGCAGACGCACTTGCTGGCGCAAAGCTATTGAGATCGGCCATCGTTGGCATCGCATCATGCGTACCGGTAGCTTGCCTCCATACTACTTCAGGTTGATGGCTTTGACGAGCTTGCGGATTATTCAAGCCTGTGGCAACAACTGTTACACGCAATGCATCACCCAAACTCTCATCATAAACAGTACCAAAAATTACGGTAGCATCATCAGCAGCATAACCACGAATTGCAGCCATTACTTCGCGAGTTTCAGACAATTTCAATGAACGGCTAGCAGTAATGTTAACTAATACACCACGAGCACCTGATAGATCTACACCCTCAAGAAGTGGTGAGGCAACTGCTGCTTCAGCAGCCAAACGAGCACGGTCCATGCCAGAAACGGTCGCCGTTCCCATCATTGCTTTACCTTGCTCACCCATGACAGTCTTAACGTCTTCAAAGTCTACATTGATCAAACCTTGCACATTGATAATTTCTGCAATACCTGAAACTGCGTTGTGCAATACATCATCTGCACATGCAAAGGCTTTATCAAACTCCGCATCCTCGCCCATCACTTCAAAGAGTTTTTCATTGAGAACCACGATCAATGAATCAACATAAGACTCGAGTTCAGCAGCACCATTTTCAGCGACCTTCAAACGCTTCACGCCCTCAAAATCAAATGGCTTGCTGATAACGCCTACAGTCAAAATACCCATCTCTTTAGCCACTTGTGCAACGATTGGAGCTGCTCCAGTCCCAGTACCACCACCCATACCAGCAGTGATAAAGACCATATGCGCACCTTGTAAGGCATCCGCAATGAGTGCGCGCGCCTCTTGTGCAGATGCTGCGCCAATTTCTGGTTTTGCACCAGCGCCTAATCCGCTAGAGCCTAGTTGCAAATTCACAGATGCTTCAGAGCGCTGTAATGCGCCTGCATCGGTGTTCATGCAAATAAACTCTACGCCATTTACACCGCGACGAATCATGTGCTGAACCGCATTGCCGCCGGCACCACCAACACCAACCACTTTAATAATGGTTTTACCGGCTGTTTCTTGATCTAACATTTCAAATTCCATATACCCTCCTAGGTAATTAATAAACTACATTGACGACGACGAAAAACTTAAAAATTTCCTGCAAACCATTCCTTCATGCGCGAGATAACACTTTGCAGCGCGCCTGACTGAGCAACACGACGACCACGCAATAACTGCGCCTGACCTTCCATTAATAATCCAATGCTGGTTGCAAAGCGTGGGCTTCGCAAAACTTCATGTAAGTGGCCGCGATACTCTGGAGTACCAATTCGTGCAGGTCGCAAAAATACTTGTTCTGCTAACTCAACCATTCCAGGCATTAGCGAGGTGCCTCCGGTAAGTACGATGCCTGAAGACACCATATCTTCATAACCAGAGTCACGGACCACACCCCGCACTAAAGTAAATAACTCTTCCACTCTGGGCTCAATCACTGCAGCTAGTGCTTGCTTTGACATGGGGCGCGGCTCTCTATCTCCAACTCCCGGCACATCAATCATGGCAGCTGGATCTGCCATATCCTGACGAGCTATCCCGTATTGAATCTTGAGATCTTCAGCATCAATTGTTGGGGTACGCAGAGCCATTGCAATGTCATTTGTAATTTGATCTCCCGCAATCGGAATTACTGCGGTATGACGAATAGATCCCTGGCAATAAATAGCGATATCGGTTGTACCTCCCCCAATATCCACCAAAACAACCCCCAACTCTTTTTCATCTTCTGTCAAAACAGCTAAACTGGATGCAAGGGGTTGCAAGATCAAATCGTTAACCTCCAGGCCACAGCGGCGGACACATTTCACAATGTTTTGCGCGGCACTAACGGCGCCCGTAACTATGTGTACTTTCACCTCAAGACGAAGTCCACTCATACCAATTGGCTCGCGGACATCCTCTTGCCCATCAATAATGAATTCTTGAACAAGGATGTGAAGAATTTGTTGATCAGTGGGAATATTGATGGCTTTGGCGGTCTCTAAAACACGTTCTACATCACCAGCGCTCACTTCTTTATCCCGAATAGCCACCATACCGCTGGAGTTAAAACTCACGATGTGGTTGCCAGCAATGCCAGTGAATACTTGAGCAATCTGGCGGTCAGCCATTACCTCAGCCTCTTCTAATGCCTTCTGGATAGACTGAACGGTCGCCTCAATATTGACAACAACGCCTTTCTTGAGACCCTTTGATGCGGTTTGGCCAACGCCAACCACATTAAATTGACCATCTGGCGCTAATTCAGCAACCAAAGCAACCACCTTGGAAGTGCCAATATCCAACCCCACCAGTAAATCGCGATTGTCCTTACTCATTCTTAATCCTCATTGCTTCCGCTCACTTTTTTTCACATCAACTTCATTCTTTTTGGGGCTCGCAGAAGCGAGATGGACTGCAAAACCGTTTGCATAGCGCAGATCAATCGCATCAACGCGATTAGCCCACTTCTCTTGTACCTGTGGCCAATATTTAAAGAGTCGCGCAACACGATCTTCAGTTAAAGTTTTGTCAGAGCTCTCTTCATCGCGCCCAAACTCTACTTTCATACCATTCGATAGTTTGACGTTCCAGGCGTAGCGATCTGAGAGAGTTAAGCTCTTTACCTCTGCATCCCAAGGCTTGAACCAAGCATTTGCTTTTTCATAAAGTCGCATCACTTCTTTGCTGGAATCATCTGGTCCATGAAAGTCAATTAATTGAATACCATCACCTACTTCTGAAACACGCCCAGCAAAAATTTCACCGTGCGCATTCATTAAACGGTGGCTCTCAATACCACCCCAAACTCCAAAAGGTTTTTGCTCTTCAATACTCACAACCAATTCATTAGGCCAAACTCTTCGTACATTTGCATGTCGTACCCAAGGCATGGTCTCAAACCCTCGTTTGACATCTTCTAAGCGAACGCTAAAAAAGTTTCCTTTAACTGTTTCAACCACCTGCTGCTTTACTAATGGTTTATTAATATGCTTTAGCGTCTCACCAGCAACTGGCTCAATCACAATTTTTTGTAAAGCGAAAACTGGTCGCTGACTCAACCAAATTAACACCCCTACTACAAGCATTAACGCAAATAAGCGCATTAGAAAGCGTGTGAGCTTTTTCATCCGCTCAGGATGATTCCAAACTGGGGAAGCTAGTGAAGCAAAAACGTCACCAAACCCAGAGAAGAAATTACTCACACGACTCATGCTTGAGAGCTTCCTTGAGAATGAAGTGTTTGACTAATCACCCATAAGACCAATTCGGCATATTCCACGCCGGCAGCTTTGGCAGCCATAGGAACTAATGAGTGTGATGTCATTCCTGGGGATGTGTTCATCTCCAATAGATAAGGTTTACCAGTTTGTTGATCCAACATCACATCAGCGCGACCCCAGGTCTTACAACCAAGTGCTCGATACGCTGCCAGGGCCAATTCCTGAACCGCCAAATTAACTTCTGGGGCTAGGCCAGTTGGGCACAAATATTGAGTCTCATCCGAGAAATATTTGTTATGAAAATCATAGTTAGCTTGTGGCGGAATAATTTTAATTACTGGCAATGCTTCCGCATCCTTCCCAAAGCCTACCAAAGGACAAGTTAACTCATCACCAATAATGCAAGTCTCCGCAATCACTGCCTTATCCATGCCGGCTGCCAGCTGATATGCAGAGGGTAATTCATCCACCGACTTCACCTTAGTCAGCCCAAGGGATGAACCCTCATGGGCAGGCTTGACAATTATTGGCAAGCCCAACTTACGCACTACTGCATTCCAGTCACTATCTGCCTTAAGTTCTTCAAATTCGGGGGTAGATAAGCCACTGCTAATCCAAATGCGTTTTGTAGCTATCTTGTCGATTGCCAAGGCAGATGCCAATATCCCACTTCCGGTATATGGCAAACCTAAGAGCTCGAGAAGACCTTGAATAGTTCCATCCTCACCATAACGTCCATGCAAAGAAATAAAGACTCGATCAAATTTTTCTTGAGCAAGCTCTGATGGGCAACGTAGGCCAGGATCAAATGCATGTGCATTAACACCCTTTGAGAGGAGCGCCTCCAAAACCCCACCACCTGACATCAGAGAAATCTCGCGTTCACCCGAACGGCCACCTAGTAATACGCCTACCTTGCCTAAAGATTTAACATCCAGTTTGGCAAGGTCTTGTTTAACCCGCTCACCCCACGGTAAAGTTTTCTCTATTTGCTTAGACATTTATTGCCTCCGCCAATATATGTGGGAGCCCAGATATTGAACCTGCGCCCATCGTAATTAAGACATCTCCATCACGCAGCAGGCTTTTCAACTTCTCAGGCATATCTCCTACCGTAGGAGCAAATGCGACAGCAGCGCTATCTAAAGACGTTTTAGTATTTTTATCTACTGACAGGGCTGCTTTCATGAGACTCTGTCCATTAGCCCCCGGAATCTTGGCCTCACCCGCTGGATAGACCTCAGTTAACACTAGAGCATCAAAATTCTTCAGCACCTGAACAAACTCACCAAAACAATCTCGAGTACGAGTAAATCGATGCGGCTGAAATGCCAAAACTAATCTTCTATCAGGATAGGCTCCTCGAGCAGCAGCTAAGGTAGCAGCCATCTCTACCGGATGATGACCATAGTCATCAATCAGAGTAAAACTTCCACCACTCGCTAGTGCAATATCGCCATAACGTTGGAAGCGTCGCCCCACTCCACCAAATTCAGATAGGGCTTTGACAATCGCTTCGTCACTAACACCTAATTCCGTTGCAATACCAATCGCTGCCAATGCATTTCTTACATTGTGCAAACCTGGCAAATTTAATTGAACTTCGAGTGGGCCTGGCCTATTCCCGTGCCTGCGAACCGTTCTGCGGTCTACACGAAAGTGCATACGAGTACCTTCCGCGCGAATATTACTCGCCCGAATATCAGCATCATCAGCCAAGCCGTAACGTAAAACTGGCTGTGAAACAAAGGGGATAATATCCCGCACATTCATATCATCAATACACAACACTGCCACCCCATAGAAAGGCATGCGCTGTATAAATTGCACAAATGCTTGCTTTAATCGCGCCATATCATGCTGATATGTATCCATATGATCAGCATCAATATTGGTAACCACTTCCATTGCTGGGAATAACTGCAAGAAAGAAGCATCGGACTCATCCGCCTCCACCACAATAAAATCGCCCTGACCTAAACGGGCATTAGCGCCAGCAGAATTTAGCTTGCCACCGATCACGAAAGTTGGATCCAATCCACCTTCAGCCAATACCGATGCGACTAAACTGGTGGTCGTGGTCTTTCCATGTGTACCAGCAATTGCAATACCTTGCTTTAAACGCATTAATTCGCCAAGCATTACAGCACGCTGGATGATGGGTACTTTTGCTGCTCTAGCGGCTAATACTTCGGGGTTATTGCCAGCTACCGCAGTAGAAATTACCACCGCCTCTGCAGTACCAATATTTTTTGGATCATGCCCAATATGAATAAGAGCGCCTAGCTCACTCAAACGTCTTGTTGTAGCACTCTCAGATAAATCAGATCCAGAGACTTGATAGCCCAAGTTCAAGAGCACTTCGGCTATGCCACTCATACCAGCTCCGCCGATGCCTACAAAGTGAATTTGCTGAACAATATGCTTCATACGCCTACCCCTGCACAATCAGCACAAACTTCAGCGACACGCTGGGTAGCATGCGGTTTTGCTAGTGCATGCGCCCTTTCAGCCATTAATCGCAATTCTTCTCGGCTCATGTTTTGAATCATGGAAGCAAGATCTTGTGGATTAAGATTTTTCTGGGGCAATAAAACTGCTGCATCCGCTTCGGCTAAAAAACGGGCATTTCCAGTTTGGTGATCATCAATGGCAAACGGAAATGGAATGAGACAAGAAGCTACTCCACATGCAGCAATCTCGGAGACTGTCATTGCACCAGCGCGACAAATTACCAAGTCTGCTTTTGCATAAGCTGTAGCCATATCGTCAATGAATGGACGAATATCCGCCGTTACACCCAACTGTGCATAACGCTGTTCTAGCTCTGCTATGTGTTTTTCACCTGCCTGATGAAGCACATAAGGGCGAGCCTCCTTATCTATTAAGGCCAATGCAGCAGGTACGACTTCATTTAAAGCTGCCGCACCCAAACTCCCTCCCACGACTAATATCGATAATCTTCCATCTCTTGTCTGATAACGCTTAGATGGCGATTCAATAGCATCAAATGTTTCGCGAATTGGATTTCCAACCCACTCGGCATTCTGTATCGTATTAGGAAAACCAGTTAAGGTGCGCATTGCTATCTTTGCTAATGCTAGATTTGCAGTACCAGCCACTGAATTGGCTTCATGCAACACCAAGGGTTTTTTTAATACCTTAGAAATTAAGCCGCCAGGGAAAGTAATGTAACCACCCATTCCCAATACCACGCTAGGTTTAAGTCGGCGCATTATTTTCCAACTTTGCAAGCATGCTCTTACTAAGTTAATCGGTAGCATGAGTTGCGCTTTAATTCCTTTACCGCGTAGACCACTGAAATCCACAGCTTCAAATGGAAAGTGACGAGCCTGAACTAAACGGTACTCCATGCCATTTTTATTGCCAAGCCATGAAACATTCCAGCCACATACCCTTAAATACTCAGCAACTGCAAGTCCTGGGAAGATATGCCCCCCAGTCCCTCCTGCCATAACCAAAATAGAAGGCTTACTCACAACTTGCCTCCCCGCATCAAAATACGATTCTCATAATCGATCCGAAGAAGCATTGCTATTGCAATCCCGTTCATCAGAATGCCTGAGCCACCATAACTGACCAGGGGCAGAGTTAACCCTTTAGTGGGAAGCAACCCTAAATTCACGCCCATATTGATGAAGGCCTGCCAGCCAATCCAAATAGCTACACCTTTTGCAGCCAAGCCTGCAAAACTTCGATCCAACTGCAATGCAGTACGGCCAATTAGGAACGCGCGTCGCACAATCCAATAGAACAAGAAAATAATGACTACTACACCTACAAACCCTAGCTCTTCGCCTATAACTGCCATGATGAAGTCTGTATGCGCTTCTGGGAGATAGTGTAATTTTTCAACACTGCCACCTAAACCCAAACCAAACCACTCTCCGCGACCAAATGCCATCAAAGAATGAGTTAACTGATATCCCTTGTTCGCAGCATTTTCGGCTTGCCATGGATCTATGAAGGCCATGATGCGTTTTTGTCTAAATGGAGAAAAAGCAATAATCGTGACTGCACTCAAGATACCAACCGCTAAGAGTCCGCCAAATAGCTTGGCATTAATACCGCCTAAAAATAAGATCCCAAAAGCGATCAGTGATATCACTACAAGTGCACCCATATCTGGCTCAGCCATCAGCAAACCACCAACGAGAGCAACAGCAATCCCCATTGGCAGCATTCCCTTCACAAATGAATGAAGGTATTCCTGACGCCTTACGGTATAGCTTGCTGCGAAGATTACCGCAGCAAATTTCATTAATTCCGATGGCTGGAAATTCATGAGGCCCAATGAAATCCAGCGCTTGGCGCCATTGACCCCTTTGCCGATTCCAGGAATTAATACGGCAATTAACAACAGTACCGTAAAACCAAAAATGAGCGGGGAATAACGATCCCAAACGGAACTTGGAATCTTAAATGCCCAAATGCCCACCACAATGGCAATGGTCAAAGAAATCAAATGGCGAATGAGAAAAAAGTTGCTACTGTAGTTAGCATACTTAGGGCCGTCAGCCAAAGTAATAGATGCTGAATAAACCATTACCAAACCAATCAAAGCTAAAGATAGAACCGCCCAAACAAGCAATTGGTCATAATCCATCATGCGTGAGCGAGTCTGCTCAACACCTGTTACGGCATCTCTTAATCCAGTGCGGAAGTTATCGATTCCACCGCGTGAGAAATTCCAAAAACGGCCTAAGCCCAAACGATTTTCAGGAAATAATTTTTCCTTCAAACTCATATTTGAACTCCTTCGAATTGCATGTCCAATTCTTGAACTTCTGCGACAAAAGCATCGGCACGGGCCACATAATCCTTGAACTGATCAAAACTTGCACAGGCAGGAGACAACAACACAATATCTCCAGCTTGCGCCCTTTTGGCGGCATCAGAAACTGCATTTTGTAAGGTTTCACTCATTTCTAAGGGAGCTGCGCCATCAAGAGCCTGCGCAATAACAGGTGCATCTTTGCCGATCAAAAATACACCCTTAACAAATCTCAATACAGGCTCGCGCAATGGGCCAAAATCTTGACCCTTACCTTCCCCGCCAGCAATTAACCAGATGCGCTTGCCCGATTCATTTGCACTCAAACCATTTAATGCAGCAACTGTTGCACCAACATTGGTACCCTTACTGTCATCGACATACTCAACATTCGATACAACAGCAATGCTCTGCACGCGATGAGGTTCACCATGGTAATCACGCAATCCATGTAACAACACATTCATTGGCAAACCAGCTGCTCTAGCCAAAGCAAGTGCGGCTAATGCGTTTAAAGCATTATGGCGACCACGAATACGTAGCGCATCAGCTGGTATCAAACGCCTCAACCTAAGTGGTTCATCATCAATGATGACTGATTTACGACGGCGCTTTGCTTGAGGCTCTTGATCTTCGTCTACCTCAGCCCATACCAACCAGTCAATACCACCAGCGCGCAAATCATGTTCAATTCCAAAAGCACCTTGCTCATTAGGACGATTGGCTCCGAAGGTAACAACCGATTTATGGGCTTTTTGCTCCTCCGGAATTAAACCCATTACTAGAGGATCGTCACGATTCAAAATACAAACAGTATCTAAACCAAAGATATTGGCCTTAGCATCAATATAAGCCTGCATATCACCATGCCAATCTAAGTGATCTTGTGAAATATTGAGCACTGTCGCAGCTGTTGCATTAAACGTACTTACATAGATCAGCTGAAAGCTTGAGAGCTCCAATACCCAAACTTCAGGCATATCCTCTACTTGATCTGCCTCATCAAGACAGGCCATTAATTTATCTAGAGCTGCAGGACTAATATTGCCTGCAACTGCAACACGCTTACCAGCCCTCTCACATAGTTGGCCAGTAAGAGCTGTGGTCGTTGTTTTGCCATTAGTACCAGTGATAGCCAACACCGCAGGCTTATATTGCGAGTTAGTTACTTGAGCCATACGATCTAAAGCTGCAATAGCGCGAGCAAAAAACTCTAACTCACCCCACGTATCAATTTGCAGCTCTCTAGCTTTAGCCAAGAAAGACTGAACTGGCTCCAAAATGGGGGATAAACCGGGGCTGATTCCAATGACGTCAACCTGATTTAAATGAGATTCTTCAAGCAGACCAAAATGCGCTGCTTTGAGGCCCGCAAATTCAAGGTCAGCCAACCAGGCCTTTTGGCGTTCGCTTAATTGCTGACGTTCCCTAGTGTCAGCCAAACTAACTTGAGCACCATTTCGTATGCACCACTTAGCCATGGCATACCCCGACTCTCCTAAACCCAAAATTAAAAACTTTTGTGGCTCGGTGTAGCCATCTACTGCAAGGAGAGATGGATTGGCAAAGGCAAGATCTAAGTTATGCATATTTTGGCTTATCGTAATTTCAGGCTGGAAAGGCCAATGAGCACCAAAAGAATAGTGATGATCCAAAAACGAACTACCACTTGGGTTTCACGCCAACCACCCAATTCAAAATGATGATGAAGGGGGGCCATTCTGAAAATTCGACGGCCCTCTCCATAGCGTTTTTTCGTAAATTTGAACCAGACTACTTGCAACATGACGGAGCATGTCTCAGCAACAAAAATACCGCCCATAACAAAGAGAACAATTTCTTGTCTCACAATAACTGCAATTGTGCCAAGTGCACCACCTAATGCCAATGCCCCAACATCACCCATAAATACTTGTGCGGGGTGCGTGTTGTACCAAAGAAATGCTAAGCCAGCTCCGCCCATTGCTCCACAGAAAATCATCAACTCACCAGCGCCTGGGATGTACGGGAATAACAAATATTTTGCGTAAATGGCATTACCCATAACATATGCAAAAGCCCCTAGGGCGGCTCCTACCAAAATTACGGGCATGATCACCAAACCATCGAGCCCATCAGTCAAATTAACAGCATTACTGCTACCAACGATCACCAAGTAACTCAAGATAATGAAGCCCATTACTCCTAAGGGGTAACTAACCTCTTTCATGAATGGAATCAATAAATTTGACTTTGCTGGAAGATCCAAAGCAAATCCGCTTTTGAGCCAATCATAGAAAAGCTGTAACACCTTGAGGTTATTTACTTCGGAAACTGAGAACGCCAAATAAATTGCTGCAAAAAGACCAATTAAGGTTTGCCAAAAGAATTTTTCTCTGGAAGCCATTCCCTTTGGATCCTTGCGCGCTACCTTTCGATAATCATCTACCCAACCGATCATTCCAAATCCAAAGGTCACAATCATCACAATCCAAATAAAGCGATTGCTGAGATCCGCCCAAAGCATGCAGGAGATAAATATGCCCAAAAGAATTAATACACCGCCCATCGTTGGCGTTCCAGACTTCACCAAATGGGTTTGCGGTCCATCCTTACGAACCGCTTGCCCCATTTTTAATGCCGTTAATTTGCGAATAACCCAAGGACCAGCAGCTAGGCCAATTAAAAGCGCAGTAACAGTAGCCATCACCGCTCTAAAGGTAATGTAATTAAAGACTCGGAAGAAACCAAAATCATCCTGTAGCCACTGAGCTAATATCAAGAGCATGTTTTAGCCTCCCCCAACAAGGCCTGCACAACACGCTCCATGCGCATAAAACGGGAACCTTTAACCAAAATATTTAAATGTGTTGATTCATTGGAGCTCAGACCATTGAGAGCACTAGCAAGCTTTTCCAATAACTGATCAACATCTTTGAAATGCAAGGCACTTTGCTTAAGCGTATTTTTGCTCAATGCCTCATTAAAACCTTGTACCGCAAATTGACATTGCTCACCAAGTCCGAATAATTTGGAAATGCCCTGCTCCGCTGCATACACTCCCACCTCTTGATGAAATGCAGGGCCTTGCTCTCCCACCTCGCCCATATCCCCAAGCACTAACCAGGCAGTACCATTGGATTGCTTGAGTGCATCAATGGCGGCTCTGACAGAATCGGGATTAGCGTTGTAACTATCATCAATCAAAGTGCGATGAGAGGCCAGCATCTTTGCTTGCATTCGGCCGTTGACGGGTACAAAAGACTCCAAACCCAACCTAATATCTTGAAGTTCAATGCCCGCTGCTAGAGCAACAGCACTTGCTGCCAGAGCATTACGTAAGTTGTGTTGACCTAGGGTATTTAATTGAACTTCAATACTGCCTTTTTCAGTGTTAATCTGCAGTTTTCCACTCGCTAAAAGTTGCCCTGTTACTGCAGCTGAAATATCCGTGCCTGGGGAAACTAAAACAAAGTCAATAATCTTTCGCCCTGCAGCCGCTGCTTGCCAAACGTCATAAAACTCAGAATCAGCTGGGAATACCGCAATCCCATTTTTTGGCAAAGCAGTTAATACCGCAGCATGCTCCCTTGCAACTGTCTCTACGCTAGTCATAAACTCCTGATGCTCGCGCTGGGCATTATTAATTAGCGCAATATTTGCCTGCACAATATCAGCAAGTTCAGCAGTTTCTCCGGGATGGTTCATGCCCAGCTCGATCACCGCTAAACGGTCTTTCGAGCGCATACGTAATAAAGTCAAGGGCAAGCCAATGTCGTTATTGAAATTGCCTTTAGTTACCAAGGTTGCACTCTCACCGACTGCAGCCTTAAAAATAGAGGCAATCATTTCCTTGACGGTAGTTTTGCCATTAGAGCCAGTGACAACAGCCACTGGAATAGCAAATTGATTCCGCCATGCCTGGGCTAGTTGACCTAAACTTTTTTTAGTATCACCTACACTAACAGCTGGCAGATTTTGTGGGCACTGGTGTGAATTGCTAATTAGGGCAGAGCTCGCTCCTGATTGAGCAACGCTAGATAAAAATTGATGGGCATCAAAACGCTCGCCTGATAAAGCGACAAACATCTCACCCGCTTGAACCTGACGACTATCACTTCCAACCATAGAAACATTGAGGGACTTTGCAGCGTCCTGCGAAATATTTAGCAAATTACTTCCCGGCAACATAGCGTGAATATGTGCAAGATTGGTCATGGAAGCATTCATAGAGCGACTCCTGCTGCCAAGCGAATGTGCTCTTGATCAGAAAAATCGAACTTCTTACCCTTGACCTCTTGGGTTGATTCATGCCCTTTACCGGCAACCAAGATGACATCGTTGAGATCGGCATGTCGAACTGCAGTCATGATTGCTGCAGCCCTATCTGGTACAGATTGAATATTCTCAGATTCTTTTGTCATCCCAGATCGAATCATCTCGATAATCACTTCAGGTTCTTCTGAGCGGGGATTGTCACTTGTTAAAACAATATGATCAGCATGCTCTTGCGCTACTCTACCCATTTGTGGTCGCTTACTGGAATCACGATCTCCACCACAACCAAACACACACCATATCTTCCCACCCCTTTGCATAGCAACTGGGCGTAATGCAATTAAAGCCTTAGCGAGCGCGTCTGGAGTATGGGCATAGTCGACTACCACTAGAGGACCATCGGTTCTGAGTGACTTGTTTAACTGGATCAACTCCATACGACCAGGGACTGGACTTAACTTACCCATACGCTCAGAAGCTTGAGTTGGATTTAAGCCCTGGGTTAGCAAAACGGTCCACACCGCTAAACAATTGCTGAGATTAAACTCACCTAACACTGGCAAATTCAGCACGCTAGATTCAAAGTCCTGACTGGCAAATTTTGCGTCATATCCCGTAGAATTTACCTTGAAGTCTTTTACATAGATACGCTTAAGGCGCTCGCCAAACTTTTCAAATCCACTGAATGATTTGTCTGTTAAAGCATACCCCCAAACTTTTAACTTATTTGCCGCCAAAAGTTTCACTGCTAACTCACGTCCAAACGGATCATCAAAGTTGATTACGGCATTTTCTAAGGTAGGGATCGAAAAAAGTTTTTCTTTAGCCTGAGCATAATCGGCCATGGTGCCGTGATAATCTAAATGATCCTGAGTCAAATTTGTGAATACTGCACAAGAGACATTCAGGCCCGCTACACGACCTTGATCAAGAGCATGGGATGAAATTTCCATTACTACTTGCCTGGCGCCTTGCTTTAGGAGCTCATTTAACTCCTTTTGCAAACGAGGCGCGTCAGGCGTAGTGTAGCCAGAGAAAACCAAAGCCCCGGGAAAGCCTGTACCCAGAGTGCCCACTACAGCTGTACGATGACTATCTTCATTTAGAGCTTGAGCAAGCCACTGAGTAATGCTGGTCTTGCCATTGGTGCCTGTTACACCAATGATCTTTAATTTTTTACTTGGATTGTTATACCACTCGGAACACAGTTTCCCGGCGATAGTCGCCAAATTGGGGATCGCAAAACATTGCGGATGATCTAAATACTCATCAGCAATTCCATTGACAGGATCAAATACTACTGCAGATGCTCCATTTTTTAGAGCTGCAGAAATATATTCTCGTCCATCCCTAAGTGCTGCACCTCTTCCAACGGGATATGCAAAGAAAATATCTCCACGAGAAATTTGACGACTATCAGCACGCACTTGCGCATCGCGACAAGCAACATCACGCAAATGAGAAATCAGTTGATCAGGGTCTGTAATCACGATCGACATCATCTCTTGAGTACCGCTGGCTGAACTTTTGCAGATGCACTCTGAATATCTACTGAGTTTTTATCCTGCAATACCATTTGCTTCAAATTGTTATCAGGCAAAACATTCAAAGTGCGCAAGGTCTCACTAACAATCGTAGAAAACACTGGGGCTGCCACATCACCCCCATAATGACTACCGCCAGTAGGCTCATCAATCATTACGGCAACAACAATACGTGGTGCACTAATTGGCGCCAAACCAGCGAAATAAGCGCGATATTTATTGGCGTAACTTTTGCCAACTAATTTGTGTGCTGTGCCAGTCTTTCCGCCAACCCGATACCCTTCTGCCTGCGCTTTGATTGCAGTCCCACCCGGTTCTGTCACCGTCTCCATCATGCTACGCATATCGATTGCAGTTTTTGCTGAGATGATCTGGGTGCCATGCTTAAATTCAGGGCTGCGCTCAATTGTTAGTGGAACCAACTCACCATCACGGGCAAAAATAGTGTAGGCACGCGCTACCTGAAAAAGCGACGCAGAAATCCCATAGCCAAAAGCAATCCGTGCTTGATCTGTTGGCATCCATTTCTTATGAGGATGCACTGTACCGGCTACCGCACCCGGAAAGCCAATTTTGGGCGCTTGACCAAAACCAACTGAGGTAAAGAAATTCCACATCTCCTCGGCGGAAAGATTGTTCATTGCTATTTTGGCGGTACCAATATTGCTCGACTTTTGAATGATCTGTGAAACCGTCAAGTTGCCGTAAGGATGGGTATCGGTAATTGGTTTAGGGCCTACTAAATATTTAGCACCGATAGCCATATTCGTATTTGGAGCTACTACGCCTTTTTCTAATGCGATGGCAACTGTTAATGGCTTCATAGTTGAGCCTGGTTCAAAGATGTCGGTTAAGACACGATTGCGTAACTGCTCACCAGTTAACTTTTTACGATCATTCGGGTTGTAGCTTGGGTAATTGGCTAAAGCTAATATTTCGCCAGTCTGCGTATCCAAAACTACTGCACCACCTGCACTTGCACGATGCTGCTCAACCGCATTCTTCACAGCGTTATATGCCAAGAACTGAATCTTGCTATCAATTGATAACTGCAGATCTTTTCCATTTTGAGGTAGTTGCAAGATTGCAATTTCTTCGACAACTCGACCCAATCGATCTACTACTACTCGGCGTTGGCCAGGATGTCCAGCTAAATCTTTTTCTCTTGAAAGCTCCATGCCTTCTTGACCACGATCCTCAACGTTAGTAAAGCCAACGACATGAGCCATCGCTTCACCCTCAGGGTAAAAGCGACGGTATTCATTATTAAGCCCAATTCCAGGAATTTCTAATTGCTTAATTTGTTGTGCAATTGCTGGATCAACTTGTCGCTTTAAAAAAACCTGCTTGCGATCTTCTTTTAATTTCTTACGTACTTCAGCCTCGCTAATTTGCAGGAGATTTGCTAACTTTTGAATTTTTTCAGCAGACAAATCATCAGGAACAGTATCGTTATAGGCAATTACTGACTTAGCCTCAAGACTTGTAGCAATTACTTGCCCATTGCGATCAAGAATTTTTCCACGATAGGCAGGTAATTCCAGCTCACGCTGAGTTCCACGTACCCCTTTGGCTTCATAAAATGCATTTCCCGGCCCCTGAATCCAAAAAGCGCGGATGAGCAATAGCATGAATACAAAAAATAACATGAACAGCATTAAGCGTGACCGCCACATTGGCAGACGCAATACGAGATTTGGCGTAGTAGAAAATCCTACGGGCCTCATCTTGCCTCCTTCAGATACAAAGTACGATCTGGAGAAATCGGAACCATGTGCAATTGATTACGCGCTACATCACGGATCCGTGCAGATTTTGACAAGTTCCTTTGCTCATACTCAAGACGCAACCATTCTTGATTAAGCTTGCGCTCTTCAATTTGAGCCCGCTCTAGTGAGATAAATAATTTACGAGCACGTTGCTGGGCGGCAACTAAGGATAGTGCGCACACTAATAGCAAGACAAGCAAAGTTAAAGTAGCGCGATTCAAGTTAATGCTCCTAAGCGCTTTTGGGCAACCCGCATAATCGCAGAACGTGCACGGGGATTTTCTTGAATCTCGATATCACTTGGCTTAACGCGGCTAATGATTTGCAGAGGGCTAAATGGCAAGTCTTTATCCCGTAATGGCAGTCCACGTGGCACATCTACTTTGGCATTTGTTTGCAAAAATTGCTTCACAATGCGGTCTTCAAGAGAATGGAAACTAATTACCGCTAAGCGTGCCCCAGGCTTCAAT
>JACCDI010346678.1_pt1 | contig 17601 bp, 14 predicted proteins | sample 7442791 | NCBI WGS metagenome assembly JACCDI01 (sample SAMN15323434, study PRJNA562643) | freshwater metagenome | isolation source: river surface water | place: USA:Blue River Watershed | collected 2017-08-15 | reverse complement strand
TATATCGCTAAGCTATCGCTAATCTCGAGTTGGACGGACGATAATTTGGACTGGCTTTAGGTGCAGTTTTGGAAGTGAAAATTGTCCTCATGTGATGGTGCAAAACCTCTGCTTACTCATTAATATAGAGTAGTTGAAAGGATTAAGATTTTCCCTCTTGTCAAAATCTCTTGATGGCCAGTAGCTGGAAACAGTAGTCATCAAAAATCTAAATCTAATGCATCATAGAAACTTAAGACATCATCTTCTTTGTGGCAAAACATTGAAAGTGTGATGGTAGAAGTTTTGTCAAATTTTTAGAATGGAAATTTTCTTCAGGATCACACCTCCTTGGAATTTTGGGGACTAGTCACGAACTCCAGGGATTGCTCATTGATTGATACAGCTGGATCCCCATGATGACTGCCATTTAATTGATTGTTGTTTTTAATGTCATTGGGAAGAGGGATAGTTTTTGGGCCACATTGTGTCTTCGTCAGCTTCATGACCTTAGTCTTGAACAAACTCAATGTCTTTGGCACTATTACTGGCATTATAGTTAGCTAGATCAAGTTGTTCAGCTTCATGCATTCCAACTTTTTCAACAGGAATGCCAGCTTCAGTCTCCTTGTCTTAAGTTCTTTTGAAGAAGTTTTCAGGAGGCCCCTCCTCAGGAACATGGTAGGAATGCCAAGCACAGAGAAGTTCTTTGTCTACAAGTTCTCCAGATGCATCCCTGCCTAGTTATCATATCAATGCTTGTTCAACAAGACTCTGCACTTTTTTGATGCTCAGGGTTGGAACAGTGTGCAAGAAAAGATGATTTGGAGTGTAGCTGGGAAAAGAGAGCCCAACATTTGGTGCTGCCACCAAGCCAAAGAGTCAACCACTTTGACCAACAAGACTTTGCCATTGTGACATTTTATTTGTTAGTTGGAGTGATCATTGAATCAGTATAAATTTTGCATGGCTGTTAGCAGACACCTTGTGATTTCCAAAAACATCAATTCAGCACAAAAAATGTAATTGATGAACTTTTGATATGGTCATTTCATTGATAACCTTAGAGAGCTACTTCAAGCAAATATACCATGGATTCCTAATTGTCTTGTATTTGAAATATAGTCATCATTGCAAGATATTAAATATTGATAGAGTTAGGAGCAATAAGTTCCTCTAATGAATACATTGGTATATGATTTCATTGGTTCCTACAGGTAGACAACGGGGGGCTAGAATAGTTGCCCAAGTACAAAAACTCTTTTCATAGTAATTACCTACAGAATACAATTTTTTAGTGTTATCAGACTTCAAAGATATTGCAAACACTTGTAAAATATTCATGTAATTGAAAAGTATTGGAGAAGTAATGCTGAGTATTGAACATGAAATGACCTAGACAAATCATTTTTCACCCACAGGATAGCTATCCTTAGTTGTCTAGTCTGCAGATCTTGTTTTTTTATTTTTATAATTTTTGCAAGATTTGCAATGCAATCTATCCCGTGAATCTCAGTTTACTAATTCTGACAGAAAACAAAGTTCTTTCCAAATATTTGTAGAATGATTGTTGTGGGGAGAAGAGGAACCATGGTCAACCACTTTCACAATCATCATATGGGCACTTTGTGCCAGATTGAAAATTGTGCTAACCAAAAAATGCTTGCCATTGTATGAGGAAGAAGAGCATCACTGGCAATGGTCATCTTGGTGGCAATCACAACTGCATGAGTGGCTGCAAGAGCAGCTGCAATGGTGTGAAGAATCTTGATTCTTGTCAATGTGATGGGTTGAGTGAGATGCTTGATTGCAGCTTGAGAGCAAAATGATACAGCAACTTGATGAGGATGATGTGGGACATAATTTGGGTGGATTGACAGCTTTACGTAACATGTCAAAATCTTTTGCAGTTTGGATACCTGTGAAATGATTTTGAATCAGATAATCAACCCAATCAATAGCACTGGTTTCTTTAAAGAAACCACATGCCTTGTGAAGTTATGAAGGGCTGTTGTAATGCTTCAGAGCAAAATCCCAAGGGCAGTCCTTAGGATGACAAGATGATTGTTAAAGGTAGGTGTGACATTGCCAACACCGTCACAAGTGAAGAAAGATGATATGAATTGTCAATAGGCTTGGTCTTTATTTTCACAAACATTTGTTTTATTGGGGGGTTCAGAATCATAATGACCTTGAAAGAAATTCTTGAATGTCTCCAAGGTCTCAGTATCAAAATCATGATTAGCATGGTGAAATAATTCTTTGTATGATTCTAAGAAAAGGATTGAAAAACAAAGTCTTGGCTTTGTTGTTATAAAGTTCCTTTTCATAGCAATGATCCAAGAGTTTCACAGGATGCATCGTTTTCTGAATGCAGGTGAGAAAATGTTGAGGAGACAAGAAGATATCAGCAGCAGCAATAAGGCATCCATTGGAGGCAACAAAATTAAAAATGGTGTTACAAACATGTTGGAAGGCAGTGGTCTTGTATGTTCCATTGTTATTTTTAATATTTATATTTCTGTCATGGGACAAGACCAAAACTTTCATACATGTTGTTATGCAAAACATGGTTTTGGTAAGTTGAGCACAGCTGTTCAAACTAGAAGTTGTAGATGTTGCCATTGAAGATCATATCATCAAAACTGTTGGCAAACTGAAGAGTATAATCAAAACCTCTGGATCCTCCATCATGGATGGGGATTGTTAATGTGATTTTGCATGTGGACTTGCTTGCGGCTCTGGCAAAAGTCCCAAAAAGCTTGACCAATTTGTGGTTGGGGGGATATAGTTGTTTAAGTTAGGGTAACTCTTTCCATATTGGAAAGGAGATTGGATAAAGCAGTAGCCAATTTTCATGGTGGTGTAAGGGGGCTGGACACCATCTTTCCCAACTAAGAAAAATACAAACCTACAAGTTTTCTTTAACATTTTCCACTAGTATAGGAAAGTAATATTGACTATGAATGATACAAAAATGCAACACTACAACTCACACACCTATTTCCTTACTTTCATAGATTTTTCAGTTGCAGTGGATGACACTAGAACAAAATTTTGAACAAAAGAAATCAACTCACCATTTCTCATACCCCTTACCCATCAACCCCTTCAGTCAAGGCCTTGATTGAATGAGTCAGCCCACTGTTAATAATTTTATCACCTCTGCTGATCTTCACTGCAGCACAGTCATTGTGGCATATCTTGCCTATACTCTATGCCCTGATATGTTGCAAAGTATTCCAAGTATCAAATACAAAATTTTCATCATAGGTGTAACAACCCCAGCAGCTCCTCCCTCCTCTCTCATTCCTCTTTAGTGATCATGGCCACTCTTGTGACATGTTACATGAAGGGAATCCTTGCCATGGCTTTTTGGGTCAACAATGAAGTCACCTCATCATCTATTGTATCCATCATTAATACCATTTATGTCATTTGCCATCACTTCCATCTTTGCCAGAAATTACATATTTTGCCATCCCCATTACCATAGTAATTTTTGTTTCTTCAATTATCAAATTTTTTATGTTTCTAAACCTCAATTGCTACCTCAATTTTTTGTTATTTTCTTAATCTTAATGACCATATTTTCAATCGTTACAACCACAATGATGCAATGATTACAGCTGCCAATGTGAAATTTTCATCTCTTTCACTTCAATCTTTCATAAGGCCATATTCCCGCTTTCACCCCTCTGTTGCTGATGATATCAGTCAAGACCAGAGTTTGTATAATTTGGACATATTCAAATTACACACTTGAAAGCACCCAATTCAGAGCTAGTACTTATACAGGAATTATTTGAATATCAAAATGTATTTTCTACACACATAAAATGTGCTAGACAAAAGCACATGTAGCAAGACACAAAGTTTCCACAAAGACACAATTCTTACATGTCAATGATTAACAATAAAAATATACAGAAAGCATCAGGCTATGTCTGGCATCAGCTTGTTTACATTGAAGTACATGGCACATAACCATGTACTGCATACATACAAAAGCAAGTTCATAATGATAAATATTTGAGGACACTCTTATGGGAATGCACAGAATACCTTCGAGAACAAGCCAATCCTACTACATTAATGACATTATGGGTACAAAGGAATAAGAAGGAAACCCCTTTACTTAGTTCAAACTTTTAAGTTTAATTTTGATTTTCTATCCTAGTAAACTGCTTTCCTACATATGAAATTGCTTTTTACCATTGTGGCCAAAAGCTTTTTGATATCAAATATTACTGTTTCCTAAAACAACTAAAGAAAAATAAATACTTCCTTGTGAATTGCTGCCATAATTTTGAACAAGATCATCCACCCTACATTACTGTTGATTGTGATTATATCTACTCAAATCCTCTAAAGAATGAAACACAAAGATACCCTATATTTCAAGTCTGATCTTTGTTGTCCCCCTTCTGCCCCCTATGATGGTAAAAAGGATGTATTTACCAACTAGGTAAAACTAAAACTCTCTAACCAGTCCCATGAGAAATATCCTCTCTATTTCTCTGAGTCAGAGAATCCTATCTCCACCCAAAGAGAAACTCCTGAAGAAGACAGAAGACTGGGACCAAATCTAAGAATGATACTTTGATGGAAAAATTGGAATGCTGTAATCTAATTCAAAGAAAAAGATTCATAAGCTTGCTGAGACTTTGGATGCAAACCAAGATGCATACAGCAGGAAGGAGTACTTGATGCTAACTTGCCCAACTGCATTCATCCAAACACTGCCCAATATATGCTTCAACAACTAAAAGGTTTGTTTGTATGAATATTTTGTACTTTGGGGGAGCCCCCTCCTCTGATCATACTGTAAAAAAGCTTGTCTAACCCACTCCAAATCAAAAGGGAAATATAGCACAAGGACCAATACTGCTTTTTTAACCATAACAAAGACTATGAGAATAAAGTCCTTTTGGCAAAAACTCAGTCACTGCTGGTACTGTTTTTTTAAACCTACCTTCATATAGGCTTAAAGAAGCTGGACACAATGACTTTTTTTTGCCTTCAAGGGTTGCTTTGAGGCCCTCAGTTCTATGATGATCTCTTGGCTGATTATAAACTAACAAATGAGGACAAGGAACAAATCCTCAATGTTTTTAATGTTGTCTTTGCCAAAAGTAAAAACATGATTGTGCAGCAATAAAAGGATTACCAGATGATGTCAACAGATGATTTTGTTGATTTTTTTCAAATACTGTGCCACAAATCTGCTCTTCTGTAAAGAAAACTAGCATGAGTCCAATAAACAATGTGAGCATAAGGAGTCAAACCAAGAGAAGGATGCCACCAACAATATGTGCTTCTGCCAGGAGAACAAACTCCTTTCAAACAAGCACATCAGGACAATTACTATCACCATTGCTCTAGCAAAGGATATGAATTTTGTGGAAGTCATGTATATGGCATGCCTGAATATATCCAGACATTTGCAAGCCCATTGACTCCTTCACCAATTACCCTCAGGACTGAGCCCCTCAAGAATACAAAGATGATTGTGGTGAATGAAATTGTAATTGCTCCAACTCAAATTTTTCTTGACTGTCAATGGTCTAAGGATTGCGATTACAAGCCATCTGCCTGCAATCACAGAGGCAAATAATTACCACACATCACACTGATGATTGCCACCATGACAACCATCATCATTCTTGCTCTAGATCTAGGTCACAAGACTCATATGATTAAGATCATGGCCATTATGTTCATTAAGATACATTGGACCAAAAGAGCAATCATTTTCTTGTTCTATCTGCATTACCTTGAGACTCACATGACCATTTGATCTCTTGAGGTGAACCTGTCAAGTCAGATCATGTGGAGAAATCACCTATACTTCTTGCCTTGTTGACTGTCAATACAAATCTCATGTTGACACTGAATCGGCCATGGCTCCAATGAAACATCTGTGTGTTCTTGTCTAATTCCTGGATAAAATGCTTGCCAGTGATTCCTCAAGAACTTGTTCAACTTTACTACATCCTGAATTGCAATTGCCCTGAAGACAAAAAAGTTTGCAATATCCCTCCATATGTTTGAAGTCTTAGATAAACAAGAAAACCTATTACAAATATTACAATTTCAAGATGTGCCTCTGTTAGCAATTTGCAAGATCCAAGTTGACCTCTGAAAGAAAGGAAAAATTTTGCTGAGATAAGTGCTCCTATGAACAACAATTGCAAGACAACAACACAGCTCCCAAATTATACAATGCTCATTAGAGACAAAAACGTTGGGACCATGATATAGATGTTCATGACTATTGTCAAGGTAACATCACCCATCCACCATGAATGACCTGTCATCTAAAGTGGAAATATTGCTTAATGAATTCAGGATCATTATCAAAATCTCACCAATGCCAATTAAATGTGGTATGCTCAGAGACATGAGATTGCTCAGAAAACAAAACGATTATATTATTCTCTTATCACTGCATTGTTAATTTTCCATTCCAGTCCATGGATGGTGTCCCTGAATATTGTTTTGATGGTTTCCCTATAGAATATTGACTCCTTGACAGTACTTAATACATCACAACTGCTTGGGATTCTTTAGAACCATTTTTGTCTAACCAGACTAATCCAATAAAATATATAAACGACATTATCTTTATACTATTCTATTACCTCCTTTTAAATCTTATGAAGCAGCTGTGTCTATTCAACAAGTATAGTCCCAGTCACCATTAAAATTTTAGAATGCTCAGTTGCCACTTATAGTCATTTGCTCTTGATCCTCCACAAACTCCTGAAGATATTCTTTGACTCTGGGTCCACCATGACTTTGATTCATCAGTCTGCGCTCCCAAACATTACCTGTGAGTTGCTAATGTTCAACAACATCATATAAGGAAAATACTTTAACTTTCCTGAGTTCAAGAGCAACACTTCTATTGAAACCCAGACAACTTATACATTTGATAAAAATGTTGGTGTGATGGAATTTTTATTTCACTATCAATCATGATGAAAATTTCCTACAGTGGAAGGACCATGAAATTTTACTCAAGGATCCAAACAAGTTCTTTGACAGTAATTTACTCACTGACCTTAATAGAACACTTGACATCTTTGATCAAGAGATCATCAGCAATTATGCATCATGCATCCAAGATTCAAAATATGAACATTTTTAAATAGCCAAGCTCACTGCCAACCTAAAACATTGTAAACCAAGTCAAAATCATGACATGTACCATGTATTATATAAATACAATAAACTCTTTGATGTACCTCTTGTTGTTGACCCACACCAACATGTCCATATTGACCTATTACCTGGCTCACCAGCACACCATCATGCATCTCCAATCCCTTGAGCCCACAAAGCCGTCTTTGAAAAAGGATACAACATGTGATTGATCTTGGCATTCTAGAAGAACGTGATGCCTCCAAATGGGCATTGTCATGTTTTGTTAGAGCGAAACAGACATTCATGTCAGACAAAGATTTGCCTTGTCATCATTAAATAAATGTATCAAACACAGAAATGCCTGTTGCCTATCATTCACCATCTACTGGAACATGTCACAGGATATTGGTTTTTCACCAAACTTGATAACTCTACACAATATTATATTTTTGAACTTGATGAAGAGTCCCAAGAGCTCTGTTGTATTATCACAAATTTTGGTAAAATGAAATAGACACCCCATGCAGATTTTGCTCAGCAATTCACAGAAAAGGTGCACCTTGAAGACATTGATATATATCTTGATTACATTGTTGCCTTCTCTTAAACTTGGAAACACCATATCCAATGACTAGATGAAATTCTAAGTAGATTTAAAGCCAATAAAATGTGAATAGTGTATTAAAGAGACAGATTGGCTTGTTATTGGTTTACACCAACTGGACTCAAGTGTTGTAAGAGATGCATCTCGGAACTTCTCCAATGAGAAACTCCTCATAATGTCTGGGAGTTTTGCAGTCTCTTTGTTGGTTGATGTGGCCCAAATAGGCACATTTACTCCAATCACTCTCTGATAAATCTGATTAGAAGTCATGTCATTGGAATACTAAAATGGAAGACACAATAAAAATGTGAAAATTGTGTTGGTTTTGGATGTCCTCATGACATACCCCAACCAAAATATACTGTCTTACATACACATGGATGCATCTTCATCCAACACAAAGTCCAGGAACGAAGTGGTTGGAGTGGATAAGTATTATTGTAGCTCAATGAGCCCAATGATTTGTGAGTAATATCTGATGAATCTGATTATGCATCCCATTCAGCTTAACGCGCTATGTGACATGTCATCCAGTACTAACAACACTTTGAGGTGAGATTAACTTCTGTTCAGCAATAGATGAATCAATTTTGTGATGAAAATTGCATGGATCATCTCCTGTTGTTCACTGTCTGCCATTGACATTCTTGTCTTACAGATTTACTGACACCTAAAAGAATTACCATAGATTGGAGAAAGAATTTCTCTCAATCGACATGGTCCTTTAAAAAGTCTGCTTCATGTTCTTGGTGCTAATCTCATCACATAATGAACATTAAATACTAACATTTACCACACTCCACTACTGCCACGTTGTCCACTGGCATTTATTTGTGGAAGGGTATCGTCCCACCATTATCTATTGTCATTGCTTTGACTTTGCCAAAAATTGCTTTTATGTTGGTAATGACCCCAACCATTTTGAATGCTTCCTAATCCACCACTCCATGATGTTGAAGCAAGCAACCCTGTAGACTTCAGCTAGCAATGAACACCAACACAATTGCAATGAACTTGCCATCAAAACAGAAAAATATCCTGTTTAGCATTCAACTAATCACATCAATGGATACCCAATTGTCAATTGAATTCTGTGCTCTCCTTGATCAATGAAATTTGCAATTGCTAAAAATGATTACTTCATTGATCAAATGGTATAACATCAGTTTATTCTATCCTGAATGAAATGGAAGGATTACTGGATGACAATATAATCATGGCATCATCACCCTGATATCAAAAAACCATTGATGATTTTCACAGTGGATCATTGTCAATGCACTAAAATCCCATGTACAGGCTTAGGGTTGCTCTCTGAGAATGACCTTACCAATGTACTCTTGTATGAGGTTGCTGAAGATATATTTAGACCTTTGTCATCAAAATAGAATACTTCAATGGTGAATTCTCTTCACTGACATGTTTGGATGCCACTATCAATTTAGCGAAACTAGTATGCATTGACTCCAAAGCTAGTTATGTTATTGCTTAGAAATCTGAACAAACATAGAAAAAAGGATTTCTGGGACCAATGCAAGTTGTCCAAGACAATGACTGTGAATTTAAAGGATATCAATTTTCCTACTTCTCAGGACACTGGGTTTCAACTTAGTTGGGAATGTCCTGGACATGTCCCAGACATGGCAAAATGTCCTTAAATCATGCAGACAGTGTGTCCTCTCTGGACATTTGAAAACCAGTTTGATGGGTCTTCATGCATGTAGCCTCCCATACATCAACCATTGTCCAAAAATTTCATTTTTTAGTACATTTTCGAACAGTTCCGACCTTCACAAACCAGGTGCATTCATTAAAAAATATAGTACACTGGAAGATGTTTTTTCACTTAGAGTTAAGGATTTTGGGGTTTTTTGAGGACATGTCTAATATCCTGTCCTGTGTCATCAAATTTCACAGGACAGGACATAGGACAGTCCCAACTAAGGGAATCATTTCCCATGACCATTAAAAATCCACAATCCAATGATGTATGAGAACATGCATCAGACAGTGGCAACAGTGTTAAAGACACTCTTTCATGCACATCCAGTGCAAACACTGCATGATATCTAACACCCTGTGAACAATGGTCTAGCAACAACAATGTACACTATCAGATCAATCATCTTCACAGTACTTAAAGCCAGTCAGGTGTTGTAGTACATGATATTTGGCTTAGATATTTAGCAAGGTAAAACTGATATTTTCATTAGGCAATAGATGTGTCCTTTGCTTGATCTTGAATTGATTGGAACCTCTCATTATTGTTCACTGCCCGCCTTCAAATATCTTCAATGCAACTATCACAGCCCACACTGATATCATATTCCAAAGTAGAATTGCCCCTGATGAACTGGGCTATACACTAAGTAATAAAGAACAGTAGTTCATTGTATGATCAAATGATAGGTATTCAAACTATACACAACTAAATTTTGAATTTCATTCTAAAGTGGGAGTGTCAGATGATTACATGAGATAGAATTGAATTGTCCATGAAATTAAAAGCTGTCCTAAGTATCTCTATGTAAAACACAAGTATTATTTGTGCCAGCAACTCAAACTATACAACTCCATGTGTGCTAAAAATTCTAGATAATAAGTACCAGCAGGCCAAGCTACAATGTATAGTATCAAACTTTACACACAAATTTGCTACTAGACAGTAGAACCTACTGAACTTTCGTTCTGAAATGAGAAAATGTTTGTTGGTACATTAGGTCTGTGGGATACAAAACCAGTTCACTTTGACCTAAAAAAAGGAACTACTCCACATGATTTTGATTAACTGTCCAGTACCTTTGGCACCTTGAAGGTAGAAGTAGGTTAGAATCTCTTGGGGGTACTTGAAAAGAAAATGCAGTGAAATCAAAAGGTCATTCATAAGAGATATAATGATCTACATAAAATAAAAAAATAATGCTATGTCGATGGGAATTAAAATGTAATTTGAATTCAAAGATAGCTTCAAAATTCATAAGATGTGGACCTGTAGATGTAAAAAGCATTATACCTAACTACAGGAAAATCCAACTCTAATTGGGTTCTGTGATGTGATGATCCTTTGCAGTTGTAAGTTATTATAAATGATAGTCAACAAAGAGTGGTGAGATTCAAAGAAAAAATAGATGGGATGAATAGTAATGAGGTAAATTATTATATTTTCAAGGGATTCATGCCACTGTGATACAAGACAACATTATTTTACTTATGACTGATTTCATCTCCCTGAGATTGAAATCAAACATGTCACATGTGGTAATTATGAAATCATTAGGGACATATCAATCCCAAAGGAAAAACATTAATACATACTTTTCATTCCCTCAGACACCAAGCCTCCATTTCAAAATACAAAAACATCACAAGATGACTATGTCACCATCATTGGTAATATAAAGGAATAATTTTTCAATTAATTACACAAACTAATAATTAGTTAAGAATCTTTTTTACAAAAAAGATTACAAAACTAAATTAAGACAATTTTTCAGAAATATAAATCAAAAACAGATCATTTCAATTTTCATATTTTCTGCTTTTTATTATTTTCCCATAATATATTGAAGTTGGCATGAGGATTCCTATTCAAAGCAGAATTGTGGCTTGCAATCTCTGTAGACTTGATGAGTTTAGAGCAAAACACAATGGGTGACTCAGCATGTGGTTTGTGACTGGTAAAACCACTGCAATCCTCCCCCTTTGAAGTTGTTGGGATGCTTTGTCAGAAGATGATAATTAGAAATAACTGCTGGAGGAAGTGACAGACTCTTCTTTGCATCAAAAAGGGAATGTTTGACATTTTTGTGTTATATTATTTGGTACTTTGTTATATTAGTCTCACTTGTATTTCTGCCTTGAGTTTTGTAGTGTCTTTATTTACTTTGTTGTTTGGAGTGGTGATAAAAGTTTCATAGAGGATATGACATATGAGACCAAAACAAATTAAATTTGTATATACCAAATCTACGAAAAACTTTCCTTTCATGGCCTGTAATGGCCTCTTAATCAATTCTCATGAACCATGGGAGTAACAGCATCTGTTAGTAGTTTGACACTAATACAAGCATTTGGGTCTGTTCCAACACAGATTGGGTGAATGTTTACATGAGAGTATCATACCACATGGTTCTTTGGGATAAAAAAGAAATATATATATTTCCAAATGTTTTGCCATGGTTACAGTTGCACTTAAAATAATAATAATAATTTACTGAATGGATACCTCTTGTCCCTCTTTGACTACTTCCTCCCTACCCTTTCACCTTTAATCATCTTACAACCCTTTCAAAAATTCCTCCTTCTCTTTCTTTGTCATGGCTCTGAACATTACCATTATCTTGCTTTTGCAACTGCTTTTCAAGCAACCAAGAGCTTTGTCATGAATAGAAATTGGCTCAACTGAAGACGATTTCAACTCATATTAATGCTGATAAAAAGTAATTGCCTTTCCATTATCAAATATTTTGGGAATAATTCTTTTTAGTTGGTTTATCCTAGTCATGGGCTTTCCATTTTCAAAAATTTTCCTTCCATCTTCTACCAGACAAATATCTTCAGCTTTGTCCTTATTTTGTTTTTCCAACTTTTCCTCACCAGAATGTTGGCAGTCTCAAGCATGTTATATGATGCAAAATGATTGTCTCATATGACAACAAAGTTCAATCCAAGTGCTCTTCCTTTTATCTAGGTGTTCTTGAGATGTAATGTTGATCATTCTGTCTTGATACTTCAGTAATTCCCCAGTAAACCCACAAACTATTGAGAGGTTACAAATAATAGTGTTAGCTTCTTGCATTTCCATTATTGCAAACACAATATAATAACATACTTTTTGACACCAACCTCATGCTACGTTGGCAAATTTAAGACAAGAAAAGTTGATGACACTGCATCCACAGCCCCCACGCATCTCAAATTTGGCTTCTAGTTGAATCATGATCTTATCCTCCATACAACAAGGCTGAAAATGGAACTGGTCCATTTTAATGACACTAGCCTACCTGAAAAATAAATTAAATTTGGATGGAGACAAACAACGAAGGGACAACAAATTTGACATGATCATTTGGTTGGCAGAGGTTGTAGAAGAATGGACAATTACAAAGGGGGGTCTTTTAGACAATGAAACTTCATTGAAATCAAAATAGACCACTATTTCCAATCTTCATGATGGCGTTCTACATCTTTATAGGCATCAGCATCATGAATTGATTGGGTTGAATTGAGGTTGGGATATAAAACCATTATCAAGGCTGTATCCGGCACTTGTTTGCGCTTAATGACTTTTTCTAGGGCATGGCTTCCCCAGGACAATACTTTGAACAAGTACATTGTTTAATCAATTTTGACATTAATTGGTTGGTATCAATGGATGACAAAAATGGTTAGTTGTTATTACAATAGATTTTCTACTTTTTATCACACTTGCACTTCTTCAATGGTGCATATCCCCCTTTCTAGCAGGAACTGTAAAAGCTGTTGCATATGGTCAAAAAGGTAATTCCATTCCCTTTTGTATTCATTTAACGAACTAACTTTTTTGTCTATAGAATTTATATTTAAAGAATGATGGGAAATAGTAAGGATTGGGACAATGACTGTTCATTTTACATAAGTATAGATCATGTTATACCTCACAAAGACTAATTTTAAATTTGCTGTAATTCAATTGAAGTCTTTGTGTGTTTATTCCTCACCCATTTTTACACTTCTGTGATTCTCAACCTACAGTGCTTTTATTACATTATTTTTGTGTGGACTTGAGATAAGTATAAGGTCTTATCAAAGGTATTTTCATGCCAAATAAGCAAATGATATTTATGCATTGGGTCACACAAGGCCCGGTGGAAGCTGATATATGGTCTTGTAAAGCATGGTGAAGATGAAAAAATTGCTGTAATTGTGGCCAATGTAACACCTCTTGTAACCTGTCAATGCCAACCAATCAGCCTTAACAAAATTGTTTTAATACTATATTATTGCATTTTTCACAAATCAAACCAATGTGGGTTGAATCTTCATGGTCCTTTGGTCAATGAGATAGCAGAATTTCCCTCTTTAGTATTCAATAGCATCCAGTCACACAGCCTTCATATGGTAGGCATCAGCCCATGGCTTCTATCATTGTTGCAATAATGTAAAAACACTAAAACAAACCACACATCACAAGGAATGAAAGGAATCAGTACTACATTAAAACTAATAAATTAATTTATTCATCTAGTTTCTACTATAATAATGTGACTTAAGAATGTTACATTTTATTACCATTGGTGTGTTTGCATCAAACTAAATCGTGGAGGCTTTCTTACTAGTTTATGATAAGATAGGAAGGGTGGGAATTGTTACAGTGATAGAGCCACTGCCATGGTTAGGGAAATTATCAGAGATTGAAGAAGAATAAAAACATCAATGTGTCAGCAAAATTGAAAATAGTTAAAAATATTCTACATGGATGTGGTACAAACTCTATACTTTTGAATCATGCTGCACAATGACCCATATTAAAATCATATCTACAATTTCAGATTAAGGAATTCAGGAGCAACTCCACTATGATTTTATTCCTTTCACTAGACTTTGGACTAGACCTGAAATTTCACCCAAACAGGTCACAACTACTATAAAAATTGGAAAATGTATGGTGTTATTAGTAATGAATTTCTAAAATAGGAAACTATAACTTCATACTGCTAAACCTCAAATAGATACCTAGAGAGAAAGAAAGTATACCCTAACAGTTCCAGTAGGCACAGAAAAGTTGGAGTTGGGTTCTACACAGTGGTTATTGTTATGCATGTAAAAAGGATATCCTTTTTTATTCAAGTTCTTTGTGTCAAGTTCTTCTTTTTTCATGGAACCCTTTTCAAACTGTCTATCTCAAAAAATTAAATAAGTTCTACATATACCACCTTACTTTAGTTGGCATTGTGGAAAGCAAAAATATCACAGAATTTAAAACATGATGCTATGATGTTGAGACATATCCTCATATGCCAACTTTTTTAACAACATTAGCAATTATTTTGTCTTGTCAAGACAGCTATGTCATACATTTTATATAAATGTCAATTTTTGTAATTGAATTTTTATGTTATGACTACTAAGATACAAAAAAGTATATTATTATTTTGTATGGTATCAATATATGAGGTCTTTCAAGCTTTAAATGTTGAAACCAACATAAGATAACTTTGCATTTAATCATATATAATTATTCTCACTTAAATTTGTCAATAAGTATCTCTGCATATTTTTTGTTAGATAATTTTCACTCAAAACAACAAATTTACTACTTTGTATTTTTCATCTCTCATAAGAAATTTAGTTGGAAATGCTTTCAACATGTTGACAATATGTTGATAACATATAACAGGCCCAAATAATGTAAAATTCCAAAAAAACAACTCATATGTTGTTGATATGGAGTATTTTACCTCATAGTCATGAGTTGAAGGTCTATTATGGTTGCTAATTGTGAGTAAAATTAAACTCACACCAGAAAATATCTGCTCAAGATGATTTTGGAACCATCAACACATCAAAATTAATTCCTTTGCAAGATGTGAAGATACAAAAGACAGCATTTACAATTACAAAAGAATCATTATATCTGAAATAACAAATAATGCTGATGCCAAAAGATATGCAACACAAATTCAAAAAATTCATTGTGTTATATTACTTCATCCTCTCCCCTAATCCCCTCTGATTGTGCAATTTTTCAATTTTCACTTTTTGATTTTTCACTGTTCAATCTATCTAAACTCGTGAAAAAGTTTTGGTGACCTGCACAGCCCCCCCTACAAACTGGTGAGTGTATTTATTTTTTGTTTATAATGATCAATAGTGTCTGTCATGTTATTGCTTATTGGAACTAAATTCTGGGCATTGCATGCTGCAACATAAAAATCCCCATAGGGGGGGAGCTCGTGGCAAATAATAGGCCACAAAATAAATCAAGCACCTTATATGTAATTTAAATTTTGAGCAGTAAGGGGCAAAAGAATTCTGGTAAGTTCTTTTGCTTATTTAGTTTTCTTCCATACAAAAATAAATGTTTCAATCAATCAATTATGTTCATTTAAGGAAGAGGGGCAAAATCACTGTCCAGGTAAATTTGTAGTTTTTAAGTTTTTCATTCATTGCAAAAATATCTATACTGTCTCTCGTGGTAAAGATGATTTTTGCTTTTTACAACACACCAAAGTCTACCCAGCAACAACAGACATAAAATTTGAGTGAGGGAGAGGAAAAACAAAATGCAACAAAAACTCATTATGTTTTATTATTTTTTATTTGGGAATTGACAAAGTTGACCCAACATTGACAGGTATAAAACTTGAATAGTGTGAGGTGATAAAATAAAAAAACAATTCAGAGAAGGCAAAACAATAAGGCTGATTAGATCCACCTTGCAACAGTCAGCATTGAATTTGAGGGACTGTTCATTTCTTATTGCTGCTTTCAAAAATAGTGTTTCTTGTAAAATAATTAATTATGATGTAAAAGAACAGTTTTAAAACTGTTCATACCAAAAAAATTTTACATATATTTTACATTTTTCTCTATTTTTATACAAAGATTAATTTTTATCATAGGTCAATTTTTCATGTTGTTTCCAATTACAATGTTGTTAACAAAACCGCTTTGGTGACATAAAAAATAGCTACTTTTACAAAAATGTTGCAAACATGATGGTGTTTGTGTTGGGGTTGGGGTTGGGGTTGTTAATTTTGAGATTTTGCAACATTCAACATTTTTAATGATAGTAGGAAATAAATGGGACTTGTATCTTCTGATGATATATTTAAAAAGTATTTTTCTTCACAAGATTTTTCATTTGTGGGTCATTCCTGATTAGTGACTGTGACATGCTGCTGACATATGTCTTGGAGGAAAAAACTTTGTGCCAAATCATAAGTATAATTTTTTGTTTTTAAAATATTTGGGCCAGTTGTCATCAAGTTGATAACATGCCAGCACAATTTCTAACTATGCCCATTGCTCAGAGATAGATTGGATTGAAAGCTGTCAATGTAGTGCTTACATATAGAAGAATTACAACATCATCACTTGTATAGTTAGACCAATTTTTGACTTTGAAAAATAAAAATTTAAACATTGCTATTTTTTCTCCAGTTTGGCTAAACAGTGCAAAGTTTTTGGAAAGTATCCACAAGAAAAGGGGGAAGATGGTCATTTGGACATCAATTTTACAATCTTTTGACCCCACAACCACAACATCATCTGAAAACCTCAGCCAAGTGACTACCACATTTCAGCCCACCATCATCACCAAGTTATCCTTACATGTACTCCTGGCTCCAGTTGTTATGGCAATTGCCACCATCCCACAGCTATTTTAGGATGAGTATTTCCAATAAAGTTTTTCACACATGACAGCAAATGAGATGCACCAATCCAAGCCACAGAAATAAAAATTGTTGTTGTATTACCACTATGATACTCTCCATTGATTCTTGATTTCTTAAGAATCATCCATGACAAGCAAAAATCTCAAGAGGCCATCAATTCTGTCATCAAGTGGGTCTCAGCAACTCTGTTCAAGGTGGAGTGGCAAAGCCACATGCCCCCTCTTTCCTTCTTTGTGCCCTCATTCAAATGATATTGCTAAGGAGAGTCAGGGGAGCCTTTAGTCTTTCACACACAGTAATTAGCCCCTACACACCAAAACAAACAATACATCTCTTGACTTGCAGGTGATTAAATTTGATGCAGAAAAAATCAATGCACTGGAATTTAACAACAAAAATTAATCTTTTACAACCAATTATCAAAATTATTATTAAATTTGTCTTTTTAGTAAGTATGAGATGGATAGCAATCTAATTGAGTTGAAATTC
>JACCDI010734192.1_pt1 | contig 17603 bp, 19 predicted proteins | sample 7442791 | NCBI WGS metagenome assembly JACCDI01 (sample SAMN15323434, study PRJNA562643) | freshwater metagenome | isolation source: river surface water | place: USA:Blue River Watershed | collected 2017-08-15 | reverse complement strand
GACCAAAGGCTTTACAAATGGCAACAGACGATTTAAATCGTTTGAAATATAAGTTGATCAACTGGCAGCAGTACCAACAACAAATGATGGAGCAAAAACAAGAAGGTTTGTTATTGCCTTACAGACAAAAAATTGCACAAGCTTTGAGTGAAGTAGTTGCAGAACAAAAATACAATTTGGTTTTAAAGGCAGACGCTTTGTCTCCTTATGCTCAACCTTCTATCGCTGATAACTTAACGATCCGTGTTGCTTTAAAATTAAAGCTTCCAGTTCCTAAGGAAATCGAAGATGCGTTTAAAGCAGCAACAGGTGCAGCGAAGCCAGCAGCTCCAGCAAAAAAGGGGTAATATTTTAATCGATATATACTGAATACACCCCGTTATCAACAACGGGGTGTATTTGTTTTAAGCGTATGAATGAATAAGGAATTGATATTTTATGCAAGCACCCATTGGCGTTTTTGATAGTGGTTATGGTGGCCTCACCATCCTTAAAGAGTTGAAGCAGCAACTGCCTCAATACGATTACCTCTACCTTGGAGATAATGCACGTGCGCCTTATGGTACAAGGTCATTTGACACCGTGTACCAATACACTTTAGAAGCGGTTGAATGGTTTTTTAAACAAGGTTGTTCTTTGGTGATACTTGCATGCAATACTGCTTCTGCAAAAGCACTACGCAATATCCAGCAATTGGATTTGCCTAATATGGCTCCAGACAAAAGAGTTTTGGGTGTAATTAGACCTAGCTCGGAAGTGTTAGGACAATATTCTTCCACCCATCATTTGGGTATTTTAGGTACTTCAGGTACAGTGCAAAGTGAAAGTTATCCAATAGAACTAGCAAAGTTTGCTCCAGATGCACAAGTCTTCCAGCAAGCTTGTCCTATGTGGGTACCTTTGATTGAGAATGGGCAGCAGGATGGCTCAGGAGCGGATTATTTTGTCAAGCTATACATTGATCAGCTTTTTGAACAATCGCCTAAAATCGATACCGTATTGCTTGCATGCACCCATTATCCCTTAATGGCGAATAAGATTCAACATTTCTTGCCAAATGGAGTCAAATTGGTGACTCAAGGGGATATTGTGGCTAAAAGTTTGGCCATTTACTTGCAAAATCACCCTGAAATAGACCAAAATTGTAGTAAAAATGGTCAATTGCGCTTTTTCACTACAGACAATCCAACTAGCTTTGAAGAACAGGGTAGTTTGTTCTTTGGACAAAAAATTGCTGCAAATCATACAGATTTAGCTTAGAAATTCAAAAAATACCCTATTTTTGCCGTCCTTTCACAGGTAGTGGTATGGTGACTGCTATAAGAACGGATTTAGAATATAAAGTATTAAACCTCAAGGGCAGATAGGAATAATCCCAATAACCCGCTAAAAAAAGTATATTATGAAACGTACATTCCAACCTCATAAACGTCGTCGTAAATCTGTTCATGGTTTTCGTAAGCGTATGGAATCAGCTAATGGTCGTAAAGTATTAGCAAGTCGCCGTAAGAAAGGACGCAAGAAACTAACTGTATCTAGCGAGAAAGGATTAAAATAATTTAATCTCTATTCGTAGAAACTTATAATTTTAAAGTCCACTCGTTTTCGGGTGGACTTTTTTAATGTAACAACTCATTTATTTGTCAAAGATTTTCACCTATCAAAAAAAGGATAAATTAAAAAGCAGGAAGCAAACGCAAAATTTGTTTTCCTTTGGCAAGTCTATGACCAATGCCCCGCTTAGATTAATTTATACTTTAGAAAAAATTGAAACAACCGATGAAGCAAAGCATGCTGACTTAGTGCTTCAAGCTGGAGTAGGTGCGCCTACTAAGCAATTTAAAAAAGCGGTGCAACGAAATAGAGTGAAGAGATTATTAAGAGAAGCATATCGTTTAGCAAAGCCAGCATTCATTGCACAGCTGCCTTTGAAGGGTATGCGATTGAATTTATTTGTTTTATATATGGACACCAATGTGTTGCCACAATCAGAGATCAATGCAAAAATGGTGGGCTTATTGAATCAGTTGGTAAAGCGTATTTATGGACAAGCTTAAACGTATCATCGCCTTTCCATTTATTGTATTGATTCGATTTTATCAATACGTATTATCTCCTTATTTAGGAGGAAGCAAATGTCGATTTACACCCACCTGTTCTCAATACACTGCAGAAGCAATCCAAAAATATGGTCCCATTAAAGGCATTGCATTGGGTGTTAAAAGATTGAGCAAGTGTAGACCCGGTGGTGGTCATGGGTACGATCCTATTCCATAAACTTGTAGTTTATGCGCATAAAAAAACCGCCCCTTTGGAGGACGGTTATCATTCGATTTTTGGCTTAATTATTTTGCAGCTGCAAAACGATCTGCTATCACAGACCAGTTCACTACATTCCAGAATGCAGCTAAATAATCTGCTCTTCTGTTTTGGTATTTCAAGTAATAAGCATGCTCCCAAATGTCTGCACCTAAAATTGGAGTTCCTTTTACTTCTGCTACATCCATCAAAGGATTGTCTTGGTTAGGAGTAGAGCTTACTTCTAATTTACCATCCTTCACAATCAACCATGCCCATCCACTTCCAAAACGTGTCATCCCTGCGTTCGCAAATTTTTCTTTAAATGCATCAAAACCTCCAAAGCTAGCATCAATTGCAGCAGCTAAGTCACCTGTTGGTGCACCACCCGCATTGGGTGCTAAACTGTTCCAAAAGAAAGTATGGTTCCAATGTCCACCACCATTGTTTCTAACAGCAGGGCTGATGCTTCCAGCAACAGCAACTAATTCTTCGATGGTTTTGCCTTCGTTGGGTGTGCCTGCCACTGCTTTATTTAAATTGTCTACATAAGCTTGGTGGTGTTTGCCATGGTGTATCTGCATGGTCAAAGTATCAAAATGTGGCTCTAGGGCTTCGTGTGCATAAGGTAATGCAGGTAATGTAAATGACATATTGCTTTCTTTTATTGTTTATAATTGAATGTCAAAATTACAATGCTTTAAGCTATTCTAGTATTTAAAATTAAGAATTTCCCTAAATAGTTAAAATAGGAATATAAGTCTATCCCTCGTCTCTCAGCCTTTAGATACTCTTTCTTCATCAGACGCTTTTCGCGTCTTCTTGTTCGACTCGCGATAGCTTATACTCCTATTTATGCCTTTTAGGTTTAAACTAGCTCATTATGCCATCACTATTTATTTCATATTATATAGGATAAAGGTGTAAATACTATTCCGTAGCGAACGAGAAGACGCGACCAAGCGTCTGATGGAAGCCCGTAAATTCCTTTGCGAGCCGAGAGCCTAGGGATAGGTATTTATTCCATTTGTATAAATCTATAAGAAATTAGAAATGATGTGTGAAACGGAAAAGAGGATTAGCGCTTGGCTTTAAAGAAGGACTGCATTAAGGAAGCGCATTCTTCTTGCAAGATGCCTCCAGTCAAGGTGGTGGAGGGATGGAAGGGATTCTTTTCAGTCACGCGACGGTAGCTGTTCTTTTCGTCATAAGCCCCAAAAACAATATGTCCAATCTTGTTCCAATACAATGCGCCTGCGCACATTAAACAGGGTTCAAGGGTGACATACAATGTGGCTTCTGGAAGGTACTTGGATTGTAAATTTCCACAAGCACTAGAGAGGGCAAGAATTTCGGCATGTGCCGTTACATCCTTTAAAAGTTGTACTTGATTGTATCCTTTGGCGATGACTTGATCGTTCATGACAATCACAGCGCCAACTGGCACTTCATCCTCGTCAAAGGCCCTCTTCGCTTGTAAGAGGGCCTGACGCATATAATGTTCATGCGTATTTGCCAAGACTATAATTTTTGGATACGGATATTTCTGTACCAAACCTGATCACCATGGTCTTGTAAACTGATATGTCCTGAAAATACTTTTCCGAAATCAGGTGACTCACCTTTTGCAAATTTGCTTCTTCTAATTAATTCTTTCCAGCCATCATCTCCTAAATGTGTGCTCACAGTAGTGACACCGTTTAAGATCAATTCTAATTTTCCTTTGTTCACGATGATGTCTACTTTGTTCCATTCTTCTGCAGGCTTCACTCCAGATTCGTTTCCAACGATTAAGTCGTATAAATTACCAGCTCTATGGCTGATGATTTTGCTATCTGGATGTCCAGCATTGTCTAACACTTGCATCTCTGGTCCGGTATGCCAAGTGTAACTATATTTTGCAGGATTGTCTTGTACAAAAAAGATAATACCACTATTGCCGTTCTTAGAAATCTTCCATTCTAATTGCAAATGAAAATTGGTATAGCTTTCGTTGGTCACAAGATCACCTCCACCAACAATTTTACCATCCATCCTGTTGGTTGGATCAAACATTAATGCACCATCAACTGCCTTCCACGCTGCACCTGCAGTTGTTTTGCCATAAGTGTGCCATCCGTTGGTTGTTTTACCGTCGAATAAGGCAGTCCATTTTTCTTGTGCCTGTACTGTATTCAATCCAAGTAAAGCAAATGTCAATAGGGTTAAAGCAAGCAATTGTTTTTTCATAAAAAAGATTTTTAGTGGATTATTTCTTAAGCAATAAAATGTATTTCACCATTGCTTCAGCATCGTCTTGGCTTAATGTAGCATGTGCTGTCATTGGGATTGCGCCCCAGTTGCCACTTCCACCTTTGATAATTTTTTCGGCCAACATTTTTACATTATCATCTGTATTTTCATATTTAGCAGCCACGTCTTGATAAGCAGGTCCAATATTTTTTTCTGCTACTTTATGACAAGTTAAACAGTCGCTACCAGCAACCAATGCCAATCCTTTTGAGTAATCTGGATTATCAGATGGTTTAGGTGCTGCAGTTTCAGTCGTTGTTTCAGTTGTTGCTTCTTTTTTTGTTTCGCCACCGCCACATGCAACTAATAAAACAGCTGCAGACATAGTGAATAAAATTTTACGCATAGTGTATTGTTTGATTGTGATTATTGAATGGTGTATTAGATCCCTAATATTTTTTTATTAAATGCTTCGTCAGATCCAGTGCTTGCAAAATCATCAAAAGCTTTTTCGGTCACAGGGATGATATGCTTTTGAATAAATACAGCACCTTCTGCTGCACCTACTTCTGGATGTTTTAAGCAACATTCCCATTCCATCACTGCCCAGCCTTTGTAGTCATAAGCAGCCAACTTGCTAAAGATACTTTTAAAATCTACTTGACCATCACCTAAGGATCTAAATCTTCCAGCGCGGTCGATCCAATTTTGGTAGCCACCATAAACACCTTGCTTTGCACTAGGGTTGAACTCGGCGTCTTTTACATGGAACATTTTAATGCGCTCGTGGTAAGCGTCGATATACCCTTTATAGTCCATGCATTGTAAGACCAAATGTGAAGGATCAAATAATAAACATGCACGAGGATGTTGCCCCACTTTATCTAAGAACATTTCGTAAGAAACGCCATCGTGTAAGTCTTCGCCTGGATGAATTTCATAGCATAAGTCTACCCCTGCTGCATCAAATTCATTTAAGATAGGCAACCATCTTTTCCCTAGTTCTGTAAAACCAGTTTCTACCAATCCTGCTGGTCTTTGTGGCCAAGGATATACGGTATGCCATAACAATGCGCCACTAAAAGTAGCATGTGCATTTAAGCCTAAATTTTGTGAAGCTTTGGCTGCATATTTTAATTGTTGTACCGCCCATTCGGTTCTTGCTTTTGGATTACCTCTGTATTCGGCAGGCGCAAAGCCATCAAACTGCGCGTCATAAGCAGGATGTACAGCAACTAGCTGTCCTTGCAGGTGCGTGGACAATTCTGTGATCTCTAGTCCTGCAGCCTGAACGATGCCTTTGATTTCATCTGCATAGGTTTTGCTTTCTGCCGCTTTTTTTAGATCGATGCATCTTGGATCCCAACTTGGAATTTGCACTCCTTTGAAACCCAATCCAGCAGCCCATTTGCAAATACCTTCTAAAGTATTGAATGGGGCAGTATCGCCTAAGAATTGTGCTAAAAATATACCGGGTCCTTTTACTGTTGTCATATTATTTTTTTATCTCTTTCGTCTAAATCTAGAAACTATGTGGTGTCCATTTTTTATCTGATGCTGCAGATAAAACTACATTATCAATAAAGGCCATCCCTCTAATACCATCTTCCACACTTGGGAAGTCTAACATTTCTGGGGTTGGGGTAGTACCATCTATTTTTGCTGATAATGTCAATGCAAAATTTCTGTAGATATTGGCAAATGCCTCCAAATAACCTTCTGGATGACCTCCTGGAGTGCGACAATTATGGGTGGCAAAACTAGAAAGATGTGCACCATAGTTGGCTCCAGCTCTCAAGATTTGTGTAGGTTGATCTAGCCATCTAACGATCAAAGAATTGGGTTCGTGTTGGAACCATTCTATACCGCCTAGTTCTCCATATACGCGAATTTTCAATGCATTTTCTTCTCCGGCTGCCACTTGTGAAGCCATCAACACCCCTTTGGCACCGTTATCAAATTTTAACATCACTGCGCCATCATCATCCATCACACGACCTTCTACTAATGTGTTCAGTTCGGCACAGATATCGGTAATTTTTGCACCTGTAATGTATTCAGCTAAATGTGCTGCATGGGTTCCAATATCGCCCATGACAGAACTCTTACCCGATTTTTTTGGATCGGTTCTCCATGCTGCTTGTGCATTGCCTTCTCTTTCAGAAAGTCTGCTTAACCAGCCTTGTGGATATTCTACCCAAACCTTACGAATCTTGCCCAGCTTGCCTTCGTGCACCATAGCTTTAGCTTGTTTCACCATTGGATAACCAGAATAAGTATGTGTTAGGCAAAGTGTTAAACCCGTTTCTTTCAATTTTTGTTCTAATAATCTCGCTTCTTCTAAAGAAAATGTAATTGGCTTTTCAATCACTACATTAAAGCCATTTTCTAATGCCATCATTGCAGGTGCAAAATGGGCAAAATTAGGTGTTACGATGGTCACGAAATCAATGCGCTCATCGGCAGGCAATTGCGCTTCCTTCGTAATCATTTCTTCGTAGGTTAAATAAGTTCTTTCTTTTGGAAGGAATAAAGCTTCTCCAGATGTAACCGCAATTTCTGGGTTGATACTCAATGCGCCACATTTTAATTCAATAAGGCCATCCATATTGGCAGCTAGTCGATGTATGGCACCAATGAAAGCGTCTTTACCACCGCCGACCATACCCATGCGTAGTTTTCTATTCATTTTATAGGGAGTTTTTAAGCTTACAAAATAAGGTGATTGTGTCAAAATAACACGTTCTGCCTATTGTAAAAGCAATTTCCTCATTATTTCTCAATAAACCTTTTTTTTCTCGTAAAAATATTTGAAAAGATTGCAAAAATAAATTTACATTTATATCCTCATCCTAACGCTTGCTTGCTATGTCTACTCCAGTCAATAGACGAAAATTACTGAAACAAGTTTTGTCCGGTTCCGCCGCGATCGCTACTGGATTGGTATTACCTCAGCAAGCAAAAGCACAATTAGAAAATCTTACAAGTCAAGTTACTGAAGACGCAAAATTAAAAGGCAATATCAACCATAGTGTTTGTAGATGGTGTTATAGCGATTTAAGTTTAGATGATTTATGTAAGGAAGTAAAACGCATTGGATTTGGAGCGATTGATTTATTAAAACCCAATGAATGGGATACTGTAAAAAAATACGGCATCGAATGTTCTATGTGTTATACCGCTGGCGAAACCAGTTTGACAAAAGGATGGAACAATCCTGCAAACCATCCTTGGTTGATCAAAGATTATTTGGAAGCTATCCCTTTAGTAGCAGAAGCGGGATATAAAAATTTAATTTGTTTTGCGGGCAACCGAAATGGCATGGATGACGCCACAGGATTGAAAAATTGCGTTGAAGGCTTAAAACAAATTATGCCTTTAGCAGAAGAGAAGGGTGTAACGATACAAATTGAATTATTCAATTCTAAAGTAGACCATAAGGATTATATGGGCGACAAGTCTGCATGGGGCATTGAACTTTGCAAGCAATTAGGCTCTCCTAATTTTAAGATTTTATTTGATATCTATCATATGCAAATAGACGAAGGCGATATCATTCGTTCTATTCAAGACAGTCATTTTTACTTTGGACATTATCACACCGCAGGTGTACCAGGCAGACATGAATTAGATGACCGTCAAGAATTAAATTATCCAGCGATCATGCGCGCGATCAAAGCCACTGGATACAATGGTTTTGTGGCACATGAATTTATTGCCACCAACCCAGATAAAATTAGTTCACTCAAGCAAGCAGTCACTGTTTGCGATATTTAAATGTTGCTTTTAAAACCAATCATAACAACTCATAAAATTTTTTACAATGGCCGAACAACAGTATGACGCAATCGTAGTAGGTTCAGGAATAAGTGGCGGATGGGCTGCTAAAGAGCTTACAGAAAAAGGACTTAAAGTGTTAATGTTAGAGCGTGGAAGAAACATTGAACACATCAAGGATTATGTCAATGCAGATAAAGAAGCTTGGGACTATCCGCATAGAGGGAGTAGAACACAACAAATGATCGAAGATTATCCTGTGTTGAAGCGTGACTATCCATTGAACGAAACGAATTTAGATTATTGGTGTTCTGACAAAGACCATCCTTATACAGAGACAAAACGTTTTGATTGGTTTAGAGGCTACCATGTGGGTGGACGTTCATTGATGTGGGGTCGTCAGTCTTACCGTTGGGCTGACATGGATTTTGAAGCGAATGCAAAAGATGGTATTGGTACTGACTGGCCGGTACGTTATAAGGATATTGCACCTTGGTACGATTATGTAGAGAAGTTTGCTGGTATTAGTGGAAATAGAGATGGTATTGCTTTATTACCTGATGGTCAGTTCTTGCCTCCAATGGATTTAACATGTGTGGAGAAAGATGTTGCTGCAAGAATTAAAGACATCTATAAAGGAGACCGTCATTTAATCATTGGTCGTGTTGCGAATATTACACAGCCACATGAAGGACGTCCTGGATGTCAGTTTAGAAATAAATGTTGGTTGGGTTGTCCATTCGGCGGCTACTTCAGTACACAATCTTCTACTTTACCAGCGGCTATGGCCACAGGTAATTTAACTGTAAGACCTTGGTCAATTGTGACAGAAGTAAAATACGATAAGGATAAAAAACGTGCAACAGGTGTAACTGTATTAGATGCAGAGACAAACAAAACAATCGAATACAAAGCAAAGATCATTTTCTTAAATGCATCTACTTTAAATAGTACTTGGATTTTGATGAACTCTGCAACAGATGTATGGGAAGGTGGATTGGGAAGTAGCAGTGATGCTTTGGGTAAAAATTTGATGGATCACCATTTAGGTAATCGTGCAGGTGGAACCATCGAAGGGTATGAAGATAAATACACATTTGGTCGTCGTGCAAATGGATTCTATATTCCAAGATTTAGAAATATCAATGGTGAAAAACGTGATTACATCAGAGGATTTGGTTACCAAGGTAGCGCCAACAGATCTGGATGGGGTCATGATGTAGCTGAAGTAAGTATTGGCGGTAAATTTAAAGATGCATTAACAGAGCCAGGTGGTTGGTCCATTGGTATGACGGGCTTTGGTGAGATGTTGCCAGATCCAACCAATAAAGTGACTTTAGATAAAACCAAAACAGATAAGTGGGGATTGAATGTCCTGAACATTGATTGTGAGTTGAAAGACAACGAGATCAAAATGCGTAAAGACATTTTAGAAGACGCGAAAGAAATGCTAGAGCGTGCAGGTGCTAAAAATGTACAAGGATTTGAAGGAGACGGTACACCAGGTAGAGGTATCCATGAAATGGGTACAGCGCGTATGGGTAGAGATCCTAAGACTTCTGTTTTGAATGGCAATAACCAAGTATGGGATGCACCAAACGTATTTGTGACGGATGGTTCATTTATGGCGAGTGCCAACTGCGTGAACCCTTCATTAACTTATATGGCATTCACAGCAAGAGCGGTAGATTTCGCTGTATCTGAATTGAAAAAAGGAAACTTATAATTTAATTTTTAAAAAATATTTTATGTTAAACAGAAGAGAAGCCCTTTCTAGAGTTGCCATCATCATGGGTGGAACAGTGTTAGGCGCAGAAGCTTTCTTGACAGGTTGTAAAACCAATACCAAGGGGGTGACTTTCGCTAAAGAAGATATCGACTTTTTAAATGAAGTAGGCGAGACCATCCTTCCTGCTACGGATACACCTGGCGCGAAAGCGGCGAATGTAGGTGCATTCATGCAAGCGATGGTAAGCGATTGTTACGAAGCAAAAGATCAAGACATTTTCATGAAAGGCATGGAAGAATTAAAGTTCAAAGCTTCAAAAGCTAAAATGGGAAAAGCTTTCATGGAAGCTACACCAGAAGAACGTACCGCTTTTTTAACTGAACTAGATAAAGAAGCAAAAGAATACCAAAAGAATAAGCAAAAAGAAGATCCAACGCATTACTTTACAATGATCAAGCAATTGACCTTATCTGGTTTGTTCACTTCTAAAATAGGTGCAACAGAAGTATTGAGGTATGTAGCAGTTCCTGGTAAATATGAGGGATGTGTGCCTTATACTAAAGGAGAAAAAGCTTGGGCTACTTCTTAGTATTCAAATGATATAGCATGAGCCTCCAGTAGGAGGCTCATTTTTTTACAACTATTTATAACGTTTGCAATTTTTATTTTATGTCAAATTCAAGAAGAAGTTTTTTACGCGGTGCCGCTTTAACCAGTGTAGCATTGTCGATGCCATTTAAAAATGAGTTAATGGCGATGGCTGCAAAAAAGCACCAGTTCGGTATCCAATTGTGGACGGTGAAACAAGCATTAGCTAAAGATGTTGTAGGTACTCTACAACAATTAGGTGCACTAGGATACAATCATGTTGAAAGTTTTGAAGGCCCTAAAGGTATTTTCTGGGGTTTAAAAAATACAGAGTTCAAAAAAGTATTGACAGACAATGGTATGACCATGCATTCTGCGCATTCCAATAACACCGTTGATTTTGAGCGTAAAGCTGCAGAAGCTGCGGAGATTGGTATGAAGTATTTAATCTGTCCATACAAAGGCCCACAAAAAACAATGGACGACTACAAGAAGTTCATTGATGAGTTTAACACATCGGGTGCGATTGCTAAAAAGCACGGTATTCGTTTTGCGTACCATAACCACGACTACACTTTCAAGCCAATGGACGGCGTGATGCCTCAGGATGTGATTATGAAAGGTACCGACGCGGATTTAGTAGATTTTGAAATGGATATCTACTGGGTAGTGGCTGCAGGTATTGACCCAATTGAGTATTTCAATAAGTACCCTAATCGTTTTAGATTGGCACACGTTAAAGACCAAACTAAAAATGCAGCAGGCAATTTAGAATCTTGTGTGATTGGAAAAGGCACGATCGATTTCAAGAAAATCTTAGCAGCTGGACAAAAGAAAGGATTGAATACTTTTATTGTGGAGCAAGAAGCATATACTGGCACTACAGAAATGGGTTGCGCTAAAGACAATGCAGCTTATATGAAAAACTTTAGTTGGTAGTTAACCAATGATTGAATAAAAAAAGGGACACGAAACGTGTCCCTTTTTTGTACGTAGAATTTTAATATATCCTATTTGGCATGACTACTACAATAGTATCCCATGCTTTTGAATATCCACCAATGCATTGTACAATGCATCCAAGTCCTCTGTTGTATTGAATGCATTGATAGAATACCTTAAATACACATCCTTGCCTTGTCGCATGATCGGCACTTCTATTTTATAATCTAAGAATAAGGTACGCTGTAATTTTTCCGGGTCGGATGTGTGAATGGGGATGCTAATCATTTGTCCAATCCATTCACTATTCAATGGGCTGATGGGCATACTCTTTAACAGAGCATAAAATCTTGGTGCATTGTCCAGCACCATTTGATGGCATCTTCGGCCAACGGCAGTCCAGTTATGTTGTTCCATGAACTTAATACATGCATCTACAGACAAGAAAGCTGAAAAGTCCCTGGTACCAATCATTTGATGGTAATCTAAGAAATGAGAATGGGAGGGTTTGGCTGCCTGATAGCCCCAACTTACAATCATGGGATCGCAAATAGGTTGTACTGTTTTTGCTGCATATAAAAAGGAACAGCCCTTGGGTGCCATCATCCATTTATGGCATGCACCTGTATAAAAGTCTGCTTGAATTTGACTTAAATTCAACGGAATATGCGCTGGTGCATGTGCACCGTCTACAATCGTGATCAAGCCTTTTTCTTTTGCGATCGCACAAATTTCTGCGGCAGGAAAAATCAATCCTGTCGCACTAGTGATATGACTTATGAAAATAGCTTTGGTCTTTTCATTGCATCCTTTGAAAAAATCTTCGATGAATTTTTCTTTAGTTGTAATAGGGAGATTGATTTTTTGTCTACGGTAAGTTGCGCCTTTTCTTTCGCAATAATATTCCCAGGTTCTATCACAAGCACCATATTCAATATCTGTAGCAAGAATTTCATCTCCTGCTTGAAGCGGAAAACTTTTTGCAATCATATTGATTGCAAAGCTTGGATTGGTGACATAGACCAAATCGTCTTTGTCTGCACAGTTCAAATACTTGGCCAATACAGTTCTAGACTCCGCCAAGTATTCATAGCCATCAAATGCAATAAACTGCACAGGCTCTGCTTCTAAAACCCTTTGCCAGTCTTGGTATTTATCGAACACTGGTTTTGGTGTAGCACCAAAAGACCCGAAATTCAAAAAATGAATATCGGGTCTTAATAAAAATTGATCTTTTAAAGATTCCATAGTTTGTTTTTATTCACCTAAAGTCCAACCTTCACGGTAAGTTCGTTTTACAAACTGATTCGCTAAGTCGAAATTGGTGATCTTCATATTTGGACCATCCCACATTAATTGGATATTTCTTCCTGGGTAGCTTGTCAATCCTTTTGCATCATTCGCTTTCACGTCATAAGAACGGATAGCCAAGTTGCCCATTAATACAGATTCAGTTAAAGGTCCTGCGATATCGAAATTAGAACTCAATACTTTTGCTTCCTTGCTTCCAGGACCTGCAATACAAGCTTCCACCCATGCTGCATAGTGTCCTTCTGCGCCACCTTTCACTCGATCAATGGTTTGAGGCACGACAGTGGTTTTAGTTAAATTAGTAGGCAATAATTGTGGATTCACACCATAAGTACCTGCCATCATCTTGCCTTTTGTTCCTTCAAAGATGATTCCGTTACCACCATCACCCATCATTTCGTTCGGTCCTAATTCTGCTGGTCTTTCTGGTTGGATACCACCATCCATCCAATGTAATTTTACATCTGGTTTTCCATTTTGCCCTTTGAAAGTCAAAATGATATGAGAAGCTGCTGGTGGACTATCTGGAGAATACACTCTTTGCCATGGTGCAGTATACCTTGTAGCTACACTACATTCTGCAGACACGGGATAACCCAATCCTAACACAGCAAATCCTGGTGCCATAATATGACAAGCCATATCGCCTAATGCGCCGGTACCGTAATCCCACCAACCTCTCCAATTGAATGGCAATACGCCATCAAAATAATCTTTCTTAGGAGCAGTACCTAACCATAAATCATAATCTAATCCAGCTGGTATAGCAGATGCTGTTGTTGGACGAATCACCCCTTGTGGCCAAACGGGTCTGTCGGTATAACAATAAATAGTATGCACATCTCCAATTAATCCTGCGTTGTACCAATCTTGTAAAACACGAACACCATCACCTGATGCACCTTGGTTACCCATCTGCGTAACGACATTGTATTTATGTGCAGCTTGGGTCATGATTCTAGCTTCGTAGATATCATGTGCCATTGGCTTTTGTACGTACACGTGTTTTTTCATTTGCATTGCTGCCATGGCTTGCACGCCGTGCATATGGTCTGGTGTAGAAACAGAAACAGCATCAATATGCTTGCCTTCTTTTTCTAACATCTCTCTATAATCTTTATAATATTTTGCCTTAGGATATCTTTCACGACTCTTTACTGCTTGACGATCGTCTACATCACACAAGAATGCGATATCCGCTTTTCCACTTTGGTAGAAGGACCATAAGTCGCCTTCACCTTTTCCTCCTGCACCAATCCCTGCAATTTGTAATTTATCGCTCGGTGCAATAAATCCAGGACCTCCTAATACATGTCTAGGAACAATGTAAAACCCGCCTAAAGCCAGTGCGGCATTTTTGACAAAATCTCTTCTTGATTTTACGGTTTTTTTCATAGCAATCGTTTAAATAGGAGGGACCCTCCTATGGTTTTTTAAATAGGTTAAATTATTGAAAATTGCGGATATTTTGAAATTATTTTTATGAGTGAACAAATTGTCAATCCTATCGTTAATTAAGTTTAAATTGCTATACTATTTCTATCCTATGACTACACAATTAGAAGCGTTAAGACATTATTTTCAGTCAGGAGCAACCCAGAGTTATGCTTTTAGGTTTTTGCAACTCAAAAGGCTCAAGCAATTAGTGCTAGAAAATGAGCAAGCATTGTATCAGGCATTGCATACTGACCTAAAAAAGTCCAATGAAGAATCTTGGGCAACAGAGATTGGGTTTTTCTTGAATGAACTAAACTATACCATCGAACATTTAAAAGGATGGATGCAACCCACGAGTGTGCCTACCAATTTATTGAATCAACCTTCCACTTGTTACACTGTGCAAGAGCCTTTGGGTGTGGTATGTATTATTGGACCTTGGAATTATCCTTTTCAATTGTTGTTTACACCGTTGATTGGAGCGATCGCAGGAGGTAATTGCGTGGTCTTAAAGCCAAGTGAATTTGCACCAGCGACTGCAGCAGTGATGGGAAAAATCATTCATGAACTATTTCCTGAAAATTATATACTTTATGTGGAAGGCGAGGGTGCGCAGGTGTTGACACCGATGTTTGACAATTTTAGATTCGATCATATTTTTTACACAGGTAGCACTACTGTTGGTAAAATTATTTATCAGCAAGCTGCAGCAAAATTAACACCAGTGACTTTAGAGTTGGGTGGTAAGAGTCCTGCGGTGGTTGCGGTGGATGCCAATATGCGTGTGGCTGCAAGAAGAATTGTGAATTCTAAATTTTCCAACTGTGGTCAAATGTGTGTGGCGCCAGACTATGTGTTAGTGCCTACTGCATTTAAGCAGGTATTGATAGAGGAGTTGATCAAAGCCATTGAACAATTTTATGGAACAGATACTGCTTCGTCTGATGGATATGGTAAAATCATTAACGAAAGACAATGGCAGAGACTAGTTGGTTATTTTGCAGATGGTAAAATTATATATGGTGGCAAGTCTGATGCAAGTAATTTATTTATTGAACCTACGCTTATCACAGATGTGTCGGTAGAAAGTAAAGTTATGACGGATGAAATTTTTGGCCCCATCCTTCCTATCTTAACTTATGACAGCAACGAAGCAGCATTAGATATTATACGTCGCAATCCAAATCCATTGGCATTTTATGTATTCACCAATGATCCAGCCACAGAACAATATTGGTTAACCAATGTGCCTTCTGGCGGTGCTTGCGTGAACAATACTAGCTGGCATCTAACCAATCATGCTTTGCCTTTTGGTGGCAGAGGGTTTAGTGGGATGGGGGGCTATCACGGGAAATTGAGCTTCACCACTTTCACGCACATGAAGTCGGTGATGAAAACACCTACATGGATCGATCCGGATTTAAAATATCCTCCTTATAAAGGCAAGGGCTGGTTATTGAAAAAACTAATTGGATAAAACAAATTGCTTTGAAAAAAAACAAACATATGATCATTAAAATAGCCATTGCAGTAGGCGTGTTGGTGACTGCTGCATTATTGATGAAGAAAAAAGATATGACTTACCGTCAATCTATTTTAAAAACCATGTATCCTGTGATCATGTGGTCAACTGGCAAAGCGGGTAGTAAACAAGTACAAGTGAATCCTTCCATGAAAAAAGGGACAGTTGAATTTTATAGCTTAACGACCAAAGACATTGCAGGCAATGCTTTTAGCTTTGATCAATTCAAGGGCAAAAAAGTATTGATCGTGAATACAGCGAGTGATTGTGGCTATACAGGACAATATGAAAACTTAGAAAAATTATCTCAGGAGTTTAAAGATGCATTGGTGATTGTTGGTTTCCCTGCCAATGACTTTAAAAATCAAGAAACCAAAGACGATCAAGCGATTGCTGCTTTTTGTCAAAAAAATTATGGCGTGAGTTTTCCGTTGATGTCCAAGTCGGTAGTCGTAAAATCAAAAGACCAAAATTCCGTGTATTCTTGGTTGACTTCTACGAATCAAAATGGATGGTGCAATCAAGCGCCTGCTTGGAATTTCTGTAAATATTTGATTAATGAGCAAGGGGTATTGACACATTATTTTCCAATGAGTGTGGATCCATTGGATGCAAAAATAATAGAAGCAATAAAAAATAATTGATACTATACAACTTGTCAAAACACCAAGAATGATTAATTGATTGGGCAATGCTCATGGTAGTTCTCTAGTACAATCCTACCAGAATCTATTTCCATGCCTTTGAACTTTTCTTTAATCTCATCCAGTATCGCTTCAATGCCTTCTCGTTCTGTAATGCGTACCAATTGATTTCTGTATTCTTTAATATTCGGTAAGCCTCTTAGGTAGTTGGCGTAATGTCTGCGCATTTCATTGATGCCGCCAATCGGGCCTTTCCATTCTAATGATTTAATCAAGTGCTTCCTGGCTACTTCCACACGCTCTTCGATGCTTGGTGATTTCATTTTTTCGCCTGTTGCTAGAAAATGTTTGATCTCTCTAAAAATCCATGGGTAACCAATGGCAGCACGGCCAATCATAATCCCATCTACACCGTATTTATTTTTATATTCTAAAGCCTTTTCGGGAGAATTGATATCTCCGTTGCCAAAAATTGGGATATGAATCCTTGGGTCATTTTTAATATTGCCAATGATGGTCCAGTCTGCTTCGCCTTTATACATCTGCACTCTAGTGCGTCCGTGAATGGCCAATGCTTTCACACCTATATCTTGTAATCTCAATGCGGCTTCATGCACATTCAAACTATTGTCATCCCAGCCTAGTCTTGTTTTTACGGTAACAGGCAGGTTGGTACTTTTTACCACCGCTTCTGTTAAACGCACCATGAGGTCAAGGTCTTTTAATACACCCGCACCTGCACCTTTCATGGCTACTTTCTTCACTGGACAACCAAAATTGATATCAATTAAATCGGGGTTAACCGTATCCACAATTTTAGTACACATGGCCATGGCTTCCTCGTCTCCACCAAATATCTGTATTCCTATAGGGCGTTCATAATCATAGATATCTAATTTCTGTCTGCTTTTGATGGCATCACGAATTAGGCCTTCGCTACTAATAAATTCGGTATACATTAGGTCTGCGCCATTGTCTTTGCACACTGCTCTAAACGGGGGATCACTTACGTCCTCCATGGGCGCTAATAAAAGCGGAAAATCAGGTAATTGTATGTTGCCTATAGATACCATATGAATTCATTATCTTGCATCTAACCGATACGGTTGCAAAGGTACCAATT
>JACCDI012138247.1_pt1 | contig 17609 bp, 20 predicted proteins | sample 7442791 | NCBI WGS metagenome assembly JACCDI01 (sample SAMN15323434, study PRJNA562643) | freshwater metagenome | isolation source: river surface water | place: USA:Blue River Watershed | collected 2017-08-15 | reverse complement strand
TCAAAATATTATATTTGTATACAATACTTTGGCATTGGTGTATAGTTTTTTAATACTGTCTTAAAATAGTCATTTGTTATTTGGACTGTCTTCTTTCTTAACTTCTTCTTTTTATTTTTTACTACTTGGTATTTGCAGTCAACAAATATATTCGGATATTCGTTGTACAATATGTTTTTAAAGAAATCAAACACAAACAGCAGTATTTCTTCACTACATCCACCCACAATTAAACAACTGCCTGTTTGAAATGCGACAAAAGTCACCTCTTTGTATTTTGTTTTATCATTTATTTCTGTTATAGTAAGATTTTTGTCTTCATCGGTAATACGGCCGTTTTGCTTTTCCTTATCAAACCCGATTTCATTGTTGAAATAGAACTTGCATTTCAGACCCGGATAAATAGATGGGTCAAATGATGATAATATGCGGTATTTTTGGAGTAAGATAGTATACAGCTTTTTACGATTAATTGCAAACCCGCATTTGAAATTCGAATTAATCAGTACATTCTTATCAATATTGGTCTCAACAAAACTCAATTTATCGTTAACAAATGGTTGAATAATATTTATAACCATCTCTTTTATTTTTGCGAGCAGCTTCATATTCAACACTCCAGGTATTTCCATCTTACCCGTATTAAATACTTTCACGTGTATTTCGCGATATGTCCCCTCAAATAACACACGAATAATGAGCGCAAAACAGTTGTAAAAAGCACCCTTTTTCTTACTACGGCAATTCATAATGTCTTTTTTTGATAATCCGACAGTTATTTTGCGCTCATCCTTGTATTTAATTCGTCGGGCACTGGTATTATTTACTTGTTTAATAATATTCTCGGTATAATAGTTTTCAAGACTATCGCGCTTTGCACTATAAACCTCCAGTTCCTCCGGAGATACACAGACAATCTTCATTTGCTTTTTAATAACACCATCGTTTGGTTTCCAATAATCAGTGATAGGTATTTTCCAAAAGATATTGTCTATATCAACAGTCTTATTCAAATAAATAACCTTTGTTTTTGTTGAAATATATAGTTCGCCGCATTCAGGAACAACCTTGTTTTCAGGTTCAGGCGTTTCAGCGTCTTCATCAATTTCTGGATTAACTACATCGGTAAGTTCATCCTCATTTTCACTGTCATCTTCGCTGTCACTATTATTGCTTGCATCATCCTCATCATCCTCATCCTCATCCATTTTTTTGCGTTCAAGTGTATCGTCCTTTTTATTCTCGACATTTTCACACATTTTTTTAGTTTTTTTCAATATAGGTATTTTCACATTTTTTACTGTATCGATTTTTTCATATTGTTCAACTTGTTTATCAGTCTTTTTTAGCTGGTTCATCTTTATTGGTCCTGAAGGTTTAGGAATAGTATATAAAGCATTTCCTCCAATTCCATTTTGTGTTGACATAAAATTCGCCCATTCTAAATCGATTGATCCCATATTGCAGTTAGTGTGTTAGTTATTTATATCTTTATTTGGTATTTATATTATTATTAAAGTTATAATATAAATAAATAAAAGGCTTTATATTCATTCAATTTTCTATATTCCCCCAAAAAATTTTATACCTGTGTATTATACACATCAAACATACAGCTTAATCAATGCAATATATTATTCAACTACCAACTAATAAACCAGACTTACGTGCATACACTATAAATAAATCGACCCACAAAATAAATGAATTCAATGTTGAACAAGGAAATGTAGTCAATGATCCAACACCCACTAATCTATCCGGCAGTCCAAATACCAATTTTCTCGAAAATTTGAAAAAACGTATTAGTGCCTATTATGACATTGAATAAGTTCAGCCATTCTACTTGCAATTGTGAATATAGTCGGCATAGTGTTTTCGTGATAGATATACAAAGTATGCAACAAAATCATTAATATCCGCGTCGTGGTTATGTATATTTTTTTCAACAAAATTAAGATAGGTATAGCTAATAAATTGTTGATAGTTTATAATCACATAATTGAAATAAGACTGTATAATGTGTTTTTTATCTGTATTATATTGAATGCTTAACTCGTGTATATAATTAATTATTTCATCTTCTTTTACATTATTTGTTAGTAATAAATTATGTATTTTTTCCCAGGTATCGTTGCTTATAATATAGTTTTCCTTGTCATCCAGGTTCCTGTTTAATTGTATAAAGTTTATCATACTGCGAATATCTGAATTATATTTATTTTGTATAATATTTATTATATTATCACTCAATCCGAGACCTTCATTATCAGATATTTGTTTAATAAAACTGTGAATAGCTGGTCTTGGCAATTGATTGAAACGTATACATATAAATTCATCTTGCAATAATTCATCTATTTTACTAATATAATTGCATATTAGGCAAAATCGCACATTAGATGATGTAGTCTGCAGCAAATATTTCAGTGCCTGATGTGCATTTTTCGTCATATAATCGACCTCATCCAATATAACAAATTTATATGGGCTGTCAAATAATCCTTTTGATTTAACAAACATATTTATCTGGTTGCGGATAATATCAATACCGCGTTCATCGGATGCATTCAAATGGATTACTGACCCGCGGTTGCTATGCACATTTCCTTTTTGAAACTCGTTTATTAAATTAATAATGGTTGTTGTTTTTCCTGTGCCGGGCGGTCCATAAAACAATAAGTTCGGGAAATATTTTTTGTCAATGATGTTTTTAAATAGTTTCTTATTATTCTCATCCATTACTATATTATCAAATTGTGTGGGTCTATATTTTTCAACCCAGGGTATATTTTCATTTAATAATGGGTCCATTTCTTCATAAAATTGAATAATCAGGATATGTTTATATCAGTTTGTATAATTAGTTCAATATTTCACATAAACTTATTATATTATTTTATAGACGCAAGAATGGATTTCTTTAGTGACAAAACCAGCTGTTTCGATGAGGGCTACCTAGAACTTATACTAGGACCAATGTTTTCCGGTAAGACCACCGAACTTATTCGTATATACAAAACATTTGATTATATTGGACAAACCCCTGTTGTCATTAATTATTCTGGTGATACCCGTTATAGTACAACCCATTTATCCTCTCACGACGAAATAAAACTACCGTGCATATTTACTGATAGTTTATATAGACTGATAGATGATGAACGCGTGAAAGCCAGTTCTGTTATACTTATCAATGAAGGCCAGTTCTTTGGAGACCTACAATATGCTGTTTTGGAATTAGTTGAGACCCATAAAAAGAAGGTCTATATATGCGGACTGGACGGGGATTTCAAACAAAGGCAATTCGGGACCATCCTGAATTTAATTCCCCATTGTGATAAAGTTGTTAAATTGAAATCATTGTGTGCTATTTGTAAGAACGGCAAACCCGCTATATTCTCGCATAGAGTGTCTAAAGAAACCACACAAGTTGTAATCGGTGTCAATAATTATATTCCTCTATGCAGAAGTTGCTATAATAATGAAAATAAAGTGGCCGATAATGAGGGGGCTAGTGTGTCTTCGATAGAGACAGAATGCTAAATTATATTTATCAAACAATATAAAGTTTAATAGCACAATTATGAATATCAACCAACTAAGTCATTTAATCCATCCAAACCAAAATGTCTCAAGAAGAAAACAAGAAAAAACGCGGGCGCAAGAAGAAGGAAGAAAAAGAAGCCGAAATCGCACGTCTTTGGAAAGAAACCGAACACTACCAATTCTATCAACCCGAACCCGAAACAACAGAAGAAAATATCAAAGCAGAAATCAAAGAATTAGACAATAAAGAAGTAGACCAAGAAACCGACGAGAAAGAAGAACAAACTACAAAAAAACGCGGTAGAAAGCCCAAGGGTGGAAAACTAACAATAATGAAACAACCCGAACCAATTCAAGTTGCTACGCTATCTAATGTTATTTTGCACTTAAAATGCACTTTTAATGATTTGGAAGAATATAATACTAGTTCAAGCAAGATGGTGAGTGATCCATATTCATATAGTCCAGAAATCCCACCCGATATTATTGCATATAACAATGACATTAAGAACTCTTTTTTCACGTATATAAAGAATAATGAAATTAATAATAATGACACTACTGGTCAGTGTGCAGACAAAGTGCTAGGAGGGTTATGTTCATTATGCAAGCAAAACTTTAGTAATGAAGATGATGTAATAGCAACCACCAATAAATCATCAGAAAAGACGGCAGCCGATATAGATGATAGGAATATTAGTAATAAAACTATTAATAGCAAATTAAAGAAATTGAAGATAAACTTATATAAGAACCAGGATTTTGATAAGAAATCAGCGTGTTTTTGGTGCACATATGAATATGATAATCCAACGTGTTATATCCCAAAATATGAATTGGAGGATAAATTATATGGATATGGATCATTTTGTCGTCCTGAATGTGCAGTTGCATATTTAATGAAAGAGAATATTGACGACTCGACCAAATTCGAGAGATACCATTTATTGAACCAGATATATGGCAAGGTATATGACTATAAGAAAAGCATCAAACCTGCTCCAAACCCATATTATCTGCTAGAAAAATATTACGGTAATCTTAGTATCCAGGAATATAGAAAATTGCTGAAGTCGGACCATATGTTATTGGTGCTTGATAAACCACTTACTCGCATATTGCCAGAATTACACGATGACAATGATGATTTGCTGATGACAACCTCACACCAATTAACAAATAGTAGTGTATCTACCCCTACTCCAACACCTAGTGCAAATAGTACCGGAAAATACAAGGTTAAGACGGCACAAGACAAAACAAGTGGGCCAAGTAAATCGAGTATTGTCCGAGACCGTTTCTGTTTGTAGTGCAGGCAAAATAATTATATAAAGAATTGCAATTATATAAAGATATATATAATTACAAAAGTAATCAGTTATAAACAAATCAAATGATATCAGTATATTTAATGGGTGGATTAGGAAACCAATTATTCCAAATATTTTCCATTATTGCATACGGAATGCAACATGGACATAAGTTTATATTTCCATATGGAAACACTACACTAGGAGTTACATATAGAACTACATATTGGGATACATTGTTAAGTGAATTAAAAATATTTACTACTTTTTATGCGTTTAATGGGACTAATGAAATAATATGTGGGTTACCTGTAATGAAACACGATATGCATAATTATAATACTATTCCATATGTGAATTCAATAGATAATTTTCGAGTGCACGGGTATTTTCAGAGTTATAAATATTTCTCTGGACTAGAAGACAAAATATTTAAATTGATGAAATTAGAAAAAAAGCAAGAGGATATTATGTTGGAGTATCCTGAATTATATGGTACTACATATCATACTGTATCACTGCATATTCGTTTGGGCGACTATAAACAACTACAAGAAAGTCATAATGTATTACCTATGAATTATTATAAGAATGCACTTGCTGGGTTAGTATCTGAATTGGGTGGTGAAAAGAAAATACGGGTGCTCTATTTCTGTGAGAATAATGAAGAGGACAACAAACTAACACGCGAATGCTATATTAATCCATTAGGACAAGTATTTCCTGATATTGAATTTGTTAAAGTGTATGATAATGTACCTGACTGGAAACAGATGTTGATAATGTCTTGTTGTGATCATAATATAATTGCAAATAGTTCGTTTAGTTGGTGGGGTGCATATTTTGGCAAGAAAGAAGGACGTATTGTGTCGTATCCTTCTCTTTGGTTTGGACCAAAACTAACTTGTAATTATACTGGTGATATGTGTCCGGCTACCTGGAGAAAGGTTGAAGTAAAATAGCTGATAAGATGGCAAAAAATTGAATGGTGGTGGAAATAATTATTTATTCAATAAGTATAAAGATTTAAATATACAAATTACTAATAATAAAATGTCTTACTTGTTGAAACAATCGCTTAGTGCTATTCAAAGTGAATTTGAAAACCATACTGAATTTAAAGAGAATTATGAATATTTATATGGGCTTCCATTAGTCCAACAATTGTTGAAGAAAATTAAGGAGTTAGAACAACAAAATAGCGTTTTAATATCATTATTGAAACCTGTTGATTTACAGCGTTCATCTTGTGCAACCACGTGCAACTATATGGATGAAATTAATAAATCATTAGAACCGATTATTGAGGCTGATGTTAAAAAGCTGAATTATATTGAACCTGAGCCATTAACACAAGAAAGAATAGAAAAAATAAAATATGAATATGAGAATATTACTGCTGAAATTGAAGAGATGGAGGTCGAAGAAGAGGCCGAGGAAGAGGCTGAAGAAGAGGCCGAGGAAGAGGCTGAAGAAGAGGCTGAAGAAGAGGCTGAGGAAGAAGCAGAAGCAGAAGAAGAAGAAGCTGAAGAGGAAGAGGTTGAAGAAGAAGCAGAAGAAAAAGAAGAAGAAGAAGAAGAAGAAGCTGAAGAAGAAGAGGCTGAAGAAGAGGCTGAGGAAGAAGCAGAAGAAGAGGTTGAAGAAGAGGCTGAGGAAGAAGCTGAAGAAGAGGTTGAAGAAGAGGTTGAAGAAGAGGTTGAAGAAGTTACAATCAATGGAAAAATATATTACACAACCAATAAACAATCAGGTGTTATTTATGATTTAGATGAAAATGGGGATATTAGTATTGAAGTAGGTAAATATGTTAAAGGTGTTGCAAAAATGAACAAATAAATAAAAATGTCGATTACAGTTTATTAGCTCCTATATTTTGTATAGTGAAAAGTGTGTCCAAAACAAACCCTAATATGCAAAAAATAAATAAAACATATTCTATTATATTTTTATTATTGATATGGTAAAAATAAATAGCACCTAATAAGAAAAATGGAATAGCTAGTAGATCACCTAGTTTATCATAATGTTTCATTGTTTGTTATATCATCACTATAGAAAAGAAAAATATTTATTATATAATAAATATTTTGCACAATAAATATACAATTTATATTGTCAACAGTTTATATTTTTCTATTGCGTTTGCGGGTTTGTTTGCGTTTCTTATTTTTATTTTTTCGTGTATGAGTAATAATTCTATTATTTACTATTTGTTTTTCTAGACCCATATACTTATGATTTCCACCTATTTTTGGTTGCTCAGCTGGGGCTGGTTGTGCTGGTTGCTCAGTCGGGACCGGTTGTGCTGGTTGCGATGATGGTTGTGCAGATGTATTTGTTGAAACAGGAGCATCTTTTATATTTTTATTAGCTGCATCTTTTTCATAATCTGCTTTTTTGATAAATATCTTAGAAAACAACGCATTGTATTTATTGTTTTTGGAAAAATAATTTTGAGCGTATCCTCCAAGTTCTATTCCTTTATAGAAACATTTAATTTTTCCTGCATTAATATCGTCCATTCTGCCTTCTACTAAATCGAGAGACACATATATTTCATATCGAGGCAATTTATTGTTGGTTGGATTTATTTGAGTGACTCCTACATCATAATATTTTATTTTTGTTAGTGTGTCATTCTTATTCTTCATTATGACATCTATGATTTCTGTTAATATTTCTGAAAATGTTGTTGTATCCTTACCAGATGCATAGTTTCCAATTTCGTCTTGTAGGCCTTTATTTGTGCTGAACCGATTTGGAAAAATAAGATCATTTATTTTTTTGAGAAAATCCATAAAAAAACTGTATTTTGCATTTAATTCTGCCAATACATCTTCTTCTTCACCCTCTATTTTTGTGTTTATCTTATTATCATTGGTAATATAGTTTTCTTTTATTTTGATAGAAATAACAATTTTACGTAATTCTTTAACAATATTGTCTAGTTTATTTTTGAATTCTGGATTTAATCTTAATGAAGAACGTTCATTTGATTTAATACGTTCATATACCTCCTTAATGTTATATGCTTGTTTATACATATCTTTTATAAGTTTTAATTCTTTTTCAAGAGCTATATACGATGGTTCGGTGAGTGGTGTCACATTATTTAGGGATTCAGTAGCTTTGTGTCTATCATCTTTTTTTTCGTAACGAGCTAATCTGTCAAACAAATTTTCTCGTGATGTTGGTGGGTTTTGTGGGGAAGTTAATGGGTTTGGTTGATTAGTTTGAGGACTAGAAATATTTGGATTATTAACACAATTTTCATACCCATATCCAAAATCATTAAATAAATCACCTAGAGATATAATATCATCATCATATTGTTTCTTCTTATTATCTATTGTAATTGTAGACCCAGTAGTATTACTTTGTTGTGGGTTGGTAGAAGGGCTTGATTGGTTATTTCCAGTTTGGTTATTTGTATTTGCCGTTTGGGTATTTGCATTTGTAGTTTGGGTATTTGTAGTTACAGTTTGGTTAGTGGTATTCCCAGTTTGGGTAGTGTTTGCAGGAGTTTGTTGGTTATTTCCAGTTTGGGTATTTGTATTTCCAGTTTGGTTAGTGTTTGCGGTAGCTTGTTGGTTATTCCCAGTTTGGGTAGTATTTGCAGGAGTTTGTTGTGGCGTCAGTGATTTTTTTATTTTTTTCACTTCGGTCTCAATTACATCTTTATAATCACATAAACTAAAACTATTCTTTTCCGTAGTTTCAAACCGTTTAGCAAGTTTCATAATAGCAGTATTAATACCAAATAGTAAATTATAGTATCTTTCATCTGATTTTTGAATATAGTCTCTGTACTCATTAATAAATTCTCTATATACTGGATGATTAAATATATCATTTAACCACAATATTTTTGTCACTGTATACTCGCCACCTTCTAATTTAATATACGAATATCTATTTCCTAATGTTAATGACCCATCTTTATCAAGACCTACCGCAAATTTGAAAGATACATCTCCAGGACCTTCGCGCTTGATAAATTCATTATAACTTGTATTGAAATTTCTCATAACAGGAAATTTTGTAGGGAACAGAAGCGTCAACATTATTTCAACATTCTTTTCAACATTTTTGTTATATTCTTCCCTACTCTTTACGTTATATTCTGTTGTCATTGCATTACATCGTTTCTCAAACTCTTGTCTATCAAAGAAAAACTCTAATAATTTATGAAAATATTTGGTTGATAAATTAAACAAGAATTTTTCATCATATTTAATTGACCCTGTTATTAACGGTAATTTATTAGTCAGATTAGGCACTTGATTAGTTGCAGTATCATAAATAAGTAAATCACTTGTTAGTTGGACCGGTTGTGTCCCCATACGACCCAAAATCATCACACTTATTTCTTCTATTTTTAATGAGGCTGGTTTTTGTTTATCAGCAGATGTATTACCTTGTTTATTGTCAGCAGATGTAGCATCTGTAGCATTTGTATCAATTTTTAGGTTATTATTATCTGTTGCCATTATTTGTTATATACTATTTTTTATTGTTTATTCTTACATAATATTTAGATAATAAATATATTATACTATACTTATTATTTTTCATATTCTTGCTGTATTATGATAACATTGAATATCCCATATTTTGGTTTGGTGCAGTCCTTTTGTTTCCGGGTTTTCCTTCTTTCTGCTTCTTAGCTTTCTCTAAAACTGCCTCCGCCTTTTTTATATCTTCTTCACTTACCTCATTATTTTCCAATAAATTAACGTGATAGTCTGTAAAGGTCTCAGGTAAAACACAAAACATACTTGTCTCATTAAACAAATAATCCATACAAACAATAAATATTGTTGTAATCAATAGTGCTATGTATATATCGCGTGTTCCCATCCAAGCAATTGCAAATACCAATATATCCCTGCTAAATGTATATTTCAAATATGCCTCCATTGTCTTAGGCAACTTCACTGTCACAAATTTTGATGCTATATTTAGTGTTATAATCATAAGACCTGCAAATACCTTGCTGTCATTTATATTCATCACGTGATTGTGTAAATAACTCAACAACCTAGAAAAATAGTTGTCAGTTCTATTCTTTTTTTCACCCATATAAAATGTATTCATATTATTTTCTTGAGACCCTGCCTACTCATAACTAGCCCAATTATCGCTAAATACATCTCCGGTTTCTAGTGGCTCATCAATGTTGCTGATATGCTCTTCGTGTGCTGCCACTGCTAAATTCGTCCATTCGTCATTAGATGCCTTTGGGCGCACTAGAGTATCCTCGGTCTTGAGTTTTTCCTCTATAATAGAAAATGAACAGGTTTTGTCGCACGGGTTGCAGGGGGAATTTGTGAATTTCACCTCCTCGAAAATCATATCAACATAGTCGACCTTGACATCCATATTTTTATATTTTAATTTGCCATCGATACAATGATTATCACGGAAGGTTGCTTTAGCATCTTCGTGGACATCTGGGGTCTCGAAACCTTCGAGACCATGAGACCTATCTGGTTGGGTTAATAAATAGTATAGAATAATAATGGAACATATGAGACCCCCGTGATAGACATCTTCCATCGTATAAAAAACGACAATGGCAACTGCAATGAGTTTCCCTATGATAGTATGACTAAAATCAACTGATTGTTTAGTATATAAGAAAAAGAATACAACCAATAATATAGGTATAAATTGGATTAATAGATTTCGTAGAGACATTATTTTGATATATACTATTTAGGCATATTTTTATTCAGCAATATTTAGGCATCAAAAACAACATAAAAAATATCTACTTATTTTTTAAGTAAAGAGCAACTTGTTTATTAAAATAATAAAAAATGTCATTATTAAATGTTTCATCACCTTGGATAAATGATACACATACTAACGGAACTAAAAAAAGGTCCGCAACTATGCGCAGTCTTCTTGAAAAAGAATTGACAAATAATAGTTATAGTGTTTTTCCTGAAAAGGTGGAAGGGTTTCAAGACTCGCAACCCGCCACTATTGAACAGACACAGTCTATTAATGATGCCAATAATGCCAAAATCATTGATTTACTAAATAAAATGGATACTAGTAATGTCGAAAATGCCGGAAGTGGTTTAGTCGATTTCAATCCTCCAACACGACCAGTCGTTCAATCGAAAACCAGTGCAGGCGAGCTTACTGCAAACGAGTTGCTTCCTCGAAATCCTCTGCAACATAAGCCACCTACATTTGAAGCCCCGCAAAAAATTCCGGCAACTATTAATTATGCAGCCAATGACCGACATCACGCCCGTCTCAGCAATTATGGTGCATCTTACACAGGACAGCCGATTGTATCCGGCTCTACTGCAACACCCTATTATGCAAAAATGGGGATTAGTTCATCAGGAGCATTAGACGATAAACTCCTTGAAAAACTCAATTATATGATCCATTTGTTGGAAGAACAACAAAATGAACGCACCAATAATGTAACCGAAGAATTCATATTATACAGTATGGTTGGTGTATTTATGATTTATATTGTTGACTCGTTTTCACGTGCTGGTAAATATACCCGTTAGGCCGGTGATGCATTCTTCGGCTCAGTATACTTAACTATCTTGTAAGTGGCTTTCTCCACCAATACAGTTTCCTTTAGGTAATTAGATGTGTATTTTTTTATATCTAATTTCGTAGTGCAGTTATAGTCGCCCTTGTTATAGGTGACATACATAGTATTGCATTGGTCTGCAAGCATATCATATATTTGTGCCCCGCCAATAACGAATATCTTCTTCTTATAGAAATACGGGAGGCTCTTTGTTAATTCGGGCATTGTTGTAGCAGTAGTAAATCGGACAAACGAGTTAATTTCAAAGTATTTTGATGGGTCTCGTGTTATAACTACATTGTAGCGCATTGTTAGTGGTCTATTCTTCTCTGGCAATGAATAATATGTTGTAGCGCCCATAATAACAGTATGGTATGTTGTTAGGGTCTTAAAGAATTCTAAATCATCGCGGTTATTCCATTTGGGTAGTTTTCCGTTGCATCCTATACCACCGGTCTCATCTACCGCTAGAACCATCGCTATTTCTCGTTCTGTCATTTTATGTTTGGTCTAGTATGTTATAGTCTTTGCTCTTTATTCTATTATACAATAAATAAACATTTTGTCTCGCTGATTGGCATACCTGGATAATACATATTATATAAATAATAATGGTTTGCATCTGTAAATATAGGTGAATTTGTATTTCTCCAGTAGTCGTGTATAATGGCCGAATGACTGGTTGTATCTATCATAAGTATTTCATATTTTTTGTTTTTCTTTATATTCATAAGGTCTCGCAATGAATGTAAAAATCCGGTATAAAACAATTCTGTTGATGTGCAATTATTTACAGATGCTACCAGATGCACCGCATTTCCGTTATCCAGATTTTCATAATAGGTGAATGCGTCTTTAAAAATATAGACTGCATAGACCTCTCGACCAACGCATAACATATAAATATATAGTGTTTTTGAGACCATCTGTGAAATCATAGACCCAATACAATAGAAGCCCTGCATTTCAAATACTGATGTCTTTGTGAGACCCCCAATAAAATCATATAACAAGTCCATATTTTCCTTTGTAATTGGTGTTGCTATATGATGTTCGGGTAAGTGCGGAGGCGTGACTGGGCGGATATAATATGTGTATGAAGTGTAATTGCATAGTGGGACCACACCCTGACATTCGCTGTTTTCTTTTTTGAAAAGTGAGACCTTTATTTCAGGGGTCTCGCTTCGTTGATTAAACTCGTGGCTTTGTATTAGTCGTGGAGTGAGTTGTTTTTCGGTATATTTGGTATCCATACATATATGGTCCCAGTAATAAACTGGTATTTTTTGTGTGCCATCTGCGAAGGGTCTCACAAATGTAAATATAATAGGTGCTGATGTGATACATCCAATGTATTTGGGTGTAGGTGAGACCTCGAATGCCGGAGTATTGGATGAAGGGTCTATTATGTATTCTTTTGTTAAATAGAGTGAGACCATTGCAGGATGGTCGTGTGCTTTCATCATACTATAGAGTGCTGGTTGTGATAATGTGTATATGACTTTATCGGATGCTATATAGTTGCATAATAATAGGTCTATGATTTTTGTCATTATATCCGCTGTTATATCTGTGAATTTGATAGTTGTTATATCTGGGAGCGAGGTATATCGGGTGATGGGAGATAATAATTGGGTGTGTATAATGTAGGGAGTGGATGATAGAGACCGAATGTAATCATATGGGTGATAGACAGGTTGTCGAGACCAGAACGGGTATTTTATTTTAATATAAACATAGACCAAGAAGATTACTAAACTAATGGTTATGTATATGAACATTGGATATGGGGGTCTTGAATATTGTAATTTTTTTATTCTATTCTATGGTTAGAAAACGGCTGGTCTCGAAAAAACGAGAAAAGAGATGCTATTTATAGTATTTTGTCATAAAATTGGTATAAGTATTACTTATACGATTTTATGACAAAATGCTATTTATAGCATTTTGTCATAAAATTGAACTACCCTTTCTCGTTAAATTATAATACCAATTATCTAATAAATAATTATAAACTACTAACTAATAAACTAACAGAATGCTACCAATCAACGCTACATCTCTTATTATTCACAACATTGTTGTCTCACTAGACGAATACAACACACTTTGTCTTGTTCCTGTATCCAGATATATGAAGTATGATATCGACTGCTCTCACTTACCTATCCGCACATTCGGCTCTCGTCACGCAGATAACAGGGTTCTATCTCAATTAACATCTGGAGAAATGGATTATCTAGACCTATAAAAAAATATAAAAATTACTCATCTTCCCCACATACTACCTTTTACTTCCCATCCGCCCCATCTTTTTTCACGCTGGTATTTTCTCACAAAATTGATTAACTTATTTTGAGCTAACCCATATGCAAGTTATTTAACAAATAATTATATAATTACAAACTAGCTAACTAAAATGAATGATGAGCCTGGAATAAATTGGAACCTTTTAAGTTTGAACCCACCAACACCTGATGGATACCTAGAATATATTGAAAATATTACAAACAGATGGCGTGGAGCACTATTCAGTCATAGTCCTTATACATCCGATGATGATGATTATGATGATGATGTATCAGATTATTCATCAAATGCAGACACTGAAATAATTGACTTCGTTAATCCTGAAGATGATGAGATGGATATTGATGATGATGACAGTGATGAAAATACTGTAGTTATGGATTTTGATGACACCCACAGTGACTTCATTAACGAAGATTTATAAAAAATATAAAAATTACTCATCTCCCCCACATACCACCTTTTACTTCCCATCCACTCCATCTTTTTTCACGTCAGAATTTATACGATTTTATAGAACATCTATCACTATGGATGTGTCATAAATTTGAACAACCTTTTCTTGGTTAACAATAATACCAGTTATTTAACAAATAATTATTAACTACTAACTACTAACTAAGATGAGCTTATTTAACAAAGATTTTATTAATTCTATTACCTCAAATAATGGTATTGTTGGTTCTGTATTATTAGGAACTATGACATTAATTGGCGGAACAGATATATACAAATACATAAATAACAAAGTTTATCAATATAAAATACATAAAGAAATCAGTGAAATCATATCAAATTACGATTCAAAATATACACATAAAATAATGGTTTATGATATAAACAATTTTGAGCATAATAATCAATGGGATATTGATATTTCTAATAAAGATTTTGCTAATGCTATTCAACATTTCAGAAAATCAAATAACACAAAATTAAATTTAAACAAATATCCATATTATAGACGCCTTATAATTAACAGAAATGAAGATAATAATGTAGAAATTTCATTTGCAGATTAAAAATATATTTCCACAAAATCATAAAAAAAATATAAAAAATTACTCATCCACCCCACATACCACCTTTTACTTCCCATCCACTCCATCTTTTTTCACGTCAGAAATCTTCTGCATCTTATGTTGTGATATTATATATATTTCACAACATAGCATTACCCGGCATTTTGTCCCCCCTGGGTCTCAACTTAACCTCTCAAAAATAACAATCCATTGCGCAGGGTCTTCCAACTGATATTTGCCTTTCACTGTAAATCCGGCCCGCGAGACCATCGAATATATTTTATCTGGGGTCTCCATTTTAATATCCTGGACGTTCTGCCTTATATTTCCACTACTATTATCAGTAAAGTTTTCCGTGACCTGCATTGTCTCAGTAGTTGGACTATATTTATAGTTAACTTTATATTGAAACCCGTCATAATCAACCACAAATTCATTGCCACTTTGTCTTTCAAAATAAAATGGTGAGACCTGAGACCCCGGTAATTTACTGTATTTTTCTGGGTCTACAATATGTAATACCAAATATCCCCCGGGTCTCAACAAATAATATGCATTTGTAAAGAATTTCATTTTATTTTCCATTAAATAGAGACCTTTATCAAAACATAACACGTGGCTAAAAATCCCTTTTTCAAATAACATCGGGTCTCCCATATTCCCGCATTTGAAATTCTTTTTAAGCTTGCCGTATTTTTCACCCGATGCATTTACCAATGGGGCGTGACTATCAACCCCGTGTGCCTCATATTCTAAATCTGTTAATTGATAAACAAGGTCCCCGGTTTTACTAGATGCATCTAAGAATACACTATTATCATCAGCCTGGGTGTTTGAAAGAACAAACCCGAGACCCTGGCGATTATGTTTTTGAGGATTATGGATAGTATCGTATATTTCACTATAGAATTCATCATATGCATTATCATTGTGTTTGACACTGAATTTCTCTTTTTGGGTAAATGCCTCGGCTGTAGGTTGATACCGGAAAAATAAGATATATATGATGTATATCAGACATAAAAATAGTATTATAGTTATTAATGTTTTGTTGTATTGCATAATTATATATTATATAGTTATAATTATGTTATGAACACTATACGTTATTTCTCAATTGAGTGCGAGTATGATTATTAAATCTGTCAACTCCAATTCGAGAATTTTCTAAACTATCTGGAACATCGGTATAATATTGTTGTTTTCTAAATAATTCAGGGTGTGGTTGGACCGATGGTCTCGAGACAACAGACACATTGTATAGGTCGCTGGATGATGAAGGCACGTAAACGCCTCGTGATGCACCGTGTTGGAGAGCCACTGTTTGATTGCGTAAATCGGTCTCAACGTCGATATTTACAAAATAGCTAGATGGTGGACCACGGCGGTTTCCTGGATAAAAATTGACTTCAGGGTGATGACGTATTTCGTGATTAATAGGAACAGATGCCTGTTTGCGATAATCGTATGCTGGGTATAAAATATATCGGGTATCTACTGGACGTGGATCAAAATTAGGGGCGAGTAAATAATCTGGCTTTGTTCTTGATGTTATACGGTCATTTATTTCGGCGAGCCTGTCATATTGTCCATATTGAATACCATTTACAACACCGTGCATTTGTTCATTATACTTGCTATATTCCATTTTATTGTTTATTACTAAAAATAGTTATTATATATTTTGTATATAAATTATTATGGCATCATTTTAGTGAAATTAGTCTAAACAATAGTATCATAAATATATTTACACTCAGTTTTATACATTTCCGCAAACTCGTCACTCATTAAATTCTCAAAATGTGCCGGACCACCATATTTCAATAAATGCACAGTTGAATACTTATTGCATTTGATAATTATTCCATTTTTATGTAATCGTCTTGAATATTCAATATCTTCTGCATTTCCGTGCACTAAACGTTCATCTAATGGATATTTTAATGCAACATCCCTTTTTATTACATAATAAGCACCGGATATATACATAAATACATTGGTTTCTACTGTATTTTCAAAATCATAAGGCAATAGCCCGTGTTTATAAAAATAAGGATGTATCAAATCAGCCGGTGAATAAAATAATGTATTTTCTTTATCATTTACTAAGGTTGCCATCGTAAATAATGTATAATCTCTAAATCGCGTTCCATCAGTATTCACTATTTTATTAACACACCAGTCATAGTTTGAACCATACTTAAGAAATCCGGTATACCAGTCAGGAGCGAGTGTAATATAATCGTGCATCATAACAATATTCTCGTATTTTGCAGTCCGCGCAATCATATTTTTCTTACGTGTTATCCAAGCAGGTTTTATAGTTTCATCAAATGGAATGCATTTTATATTATATCCAGGTTCTATTTTTGTGTTTCCGACAATGATGACTTCATAGACGGGTATGTGGTTGTTTTCAATCGATTGAATAATAAGACGAATAAATTCATCATTTTTACCGTCAGTTATAATACCAAAAGTGAAATCCATCAATAAAAAATAATAGTTATTATAATAAAATACTTATTATTTTTATGTTATTTAATTATTTGTTTTTACATCCTTGAATATACAATTCCAAGTATTCGGGGGAAATCAGATTTTCGAAATTAACAGGCTCTTTATATTTTAATAATTTAACACACGATTTTGGATTACATTTTATAATAATATTGTTATTATGAAGACGTCTCGAATATTCAATATCTTCTGCATTTCCGTGCAGTAAGTCTTCATCCAATAAGAATTTCTGTGCAACCCATTTTTTTATAACATAATAAGTCCCGGATATATACATATACTTGTTTGTTTCTATCGTATTAATAAAATCATATGGTAAAAGACTAT
>JACCDI010243456.1_pt1 | contig 17620 bp, 13 predicted proteins | sample 7442791 | NCBI WGS metagenome assembly JACCDI01 (sample SAMN15323434, study PRJNA562643) | freshwater metagenome | isolation source: river surface water | place: USA:Blue River Watershed | collected 2017-08-15 | reverse complement strand
AGACGTTGTTATAAGCATAAGCATCTGCATGCCTGAATAAAAAATAGACATGATAATTGGCGCTGGTATCCTTGATTTCAAAGTTGAATTCAGGGGATTGTGCATTGGACCATTCATTGCCCTTCATGAACACGACTTTCTCATACAAACCCGTTTCGGTGCATGAAACAACCGTTAACAAGGAGGCGATAACCAATAACTGTTTGAATGACATGTTGCAAAGTTAGGCATCAATCCATAAATGGCACTGAAAATGAGAAAACGTTTAAAGCACGTTGAGGATTTGCTCTTTGGCCTTTTCCAACTCATCTTTCATCTCCACCACTGACTTCTGGATTTCGGAATCGTAGGCTTTTGAACCGGTGGTATTGATTTCCCTCCCAATTTCCTGCAGCAGGAATGAAAGCTTGCGGCCTTTTGAAAGCTCCTGTTCTGCCAACAGGGTCCTGAAATAAACGCAGTGATTGGAAAGCCTTACCTGCTCTTCGGTAAGGTCTATTTTCTCTATATAATAAATAAGTTCCTGCTCAAACCTGTTCTTGTCTACATTGTCTTGTCCAACCTGCTCTTCCAGAAGCTTTAAGATGTTCTCCCTGATCTTTTGCTTCCTAAGGGGCTCGAGACTGATTACTTTTTGCTGTAAGGTTTCAATGTTGGCGATACGGGTCAACAATTCATTTTCCAATGCCAGCCCTTCATCCGCTCTGTGCTTGTTGATCATGGTGAGGGCCTCAGAGATGGTTGATTTGAATGCATCCCACTCTTCATCTGTGATGGTTTCTGTTGAAGTGGATACGACTTCAGGCATTCTTAGGATGGATGCCAGCAATTGACTGTCATCAGCCTCCAGCTTTTCTGCCAGGCCTTTGATCTGGTTATAATATGATGCAGCAAGATCAAGGTTGACGGAAGTTGGCCTGGTGGCTCCGTTTTGCTTGATGATGATGGTACACTCGATGCTACCCCTGACCAATTGCTCAGAAAGCATGTTCCTGATTTCAAATTCAAAAGGCTTTAGCTGAACCGGTAACTTGAGCAACAACTCAAATTGTTTTCCATTCAATGACCGCAACTCCACCAAAACAACTTTTTCATTGATGGCATTTTCTGCCCTCCCGTAACCGGTCATTGATCTTAACATGTAAATTATTTATTGCAATGTAAGAGAAAATTTTGGCTGAAACGCAGGCCTGAAAAGAATTTGCAGAAGAGAAACTGCTTAAATGCACAACGCCCAGTTGAAACCGGGCGCTGTTATATATATGGGTTAATAAGTACGGGAATAAATTCCCTTCACAATATTAAAAATATATTTCATCAACTTAAAATATTTGTTCCATTATTTTATTCACATTTTTTTACAAGATGTTAATTACTCAACTGCTATCACCTTGCCACCTGATCTTGAATGCAGTGAATGCATAGCACTATCTTTGTTGAAAATTCAGCAGCATGAAGTTCCCATCGCCCGTCTCCATCGAGTGGATTGCAACATTGATCAATGCAAGTATTGAAGGAAATACAGCAGGCTTTGCCACTGGCATCAACGAGATCCACAAGGTGGAAGAAGGTGATCTTGTATTTGTGGATCATCCAAAATATTACACAAAATGCATCGAGTCCGCTGCCAGTTTCATCATCATCGATCAATCAACAGAATGCCCTGCTGGAAAGGCTTTGCTGATTGTTGAGCAGCCGTTTGAAGCCTACCTGAAAATCGTTGCGCAGTTCCGTCCCTTTCATGCTGCCACAACCATGATCGACCCTACAGCATCGATTGGAGAAGGCAGTTATGTTGCGCCAAACGCATTCATTGGACAGCATGTTTCCATCGGAAAAAATTGTACCATTCATCCGAACGTGAGCATCCTGGAACATTGCATCATTGGTGACAATGTTGTCATTCAAGCTGGAACAACCATCGGGTCGGATGCGTTCTACTACAATACAAAAAAGAACAGGGATGTCTGGTACAAGAAAATGAGCAGCTGTGGTAGGGTTGTTCTTGAAGACTTTGTGGAGATTGGTGCAGGCTGTACCATCGACAGGGGTGTAACGCATGACACCATTATTGGTGAAGGAACCAAAATGGACAACATGGTGCACATTGGTCATGATGTTGTCGTAGGAAAAAATTGCTTGTTTGCTGCACAGGTTGGCATTGCTGGTGCAACCACCGTTGAAGATGGTGTCATCCTCTGGGGGCAGGTTGGTGTAAACAAAACAATCAATATCGGAAAGAACGCTGTTGTCATGGGACAGAGTGGTGTTGCCAATAGCCTGGAAGGAGGAAAAACATATTTCGGTTATACCGCTGAAGAAGCGATTTCCAAAAGAAGGGAGATGATCTGGGTCAAAAGGATTCCAGAAATTTGGAACATGATCAAACAGCTCCAAGAAAAAAAATAGGCCCGCATTCCGCAATTGTCAATCCATCATTTTCAAATACCCAGCGCAGCATTCGCTGATGGTCTGACTGACCGGCTTGAATGCAAATCCAGGTAAGGCATTCAGGATTTTGCTGTTGTCGAAATTCACTTTTTGCTGGGCGGTTTCTGCCGTTTCTTTTGTCAGCAGTGCTTCTTTACCCGTAATCCAACTCTTGACTTTCTCAATCCGCCACACGATGGCAGCCAGGGTTGGATTGACTTTTCTGGTAGGTGGCTTTTTCCCGAAGGCCTGGGCCATTTCGGTAAAGATGGAGCGGTAACTCTTGTTTTCTGCTGAGAGGATATACCTTTCTTCTCTAATGTCTGACTTCATCAATAGGACCATGGCTTTGGCAACATCAGCTGCATCCACAAAGCCACTTACCCCTTCAGTATACCAAGGAAATTCATTGTAGGCATTCCGGAACATGGCAGAAGAACCTGTTCCCCATTGGGAAAGCCCGAGAATGATAACAGGGTTTACAATCACTGCATTCAGGCCCTCACTGATGGCCCGCCATACTTCCAGCTCACCCAGGTATTTGCTCATGCCATAGACCGATGGATTGGCATTGTCATCCCATTTTACATTTTCCGTCACGGTGGTATTGTTCCGCTTTCTGCCGAGCGCAGCAACAGAACTCACGTGCACCAGTTTTTGAACGCCGGTGGCTAGTGCCGCATTCACCACATTGGCAGTACCTTCCACATTGATCTTCATCAATGCATCGGCCTTGGAAGGGTTAAAGGAAACCAGACCTGCACAATGGTAAACCCGCGCACAACCCGTCATCAATTCCACCAAAAATACCACGTCAAGGATATCTCCTTGCACCCATTCTACCTTTTGGGTTTCCTCCACAGTAAGTTCTGCGGGGATGACAGAACGGTACAAGGCCACCACTTCATCGCCCTCTTTCAACAATGCGCGAATCAGGTGGATGCCTACCAGTCCGGAAGCTCCGGTGACCAATGTTTTCAAAGTTGGAACAATTAATATGATAAGGTTGATGGAACATCCATCCCCTGCTGAAACAGGAAGATGTCTGCTTGACCATCGTTTGACTGCAGTTTAAACGCCACTGAACTGTTCAAGGAAACGCACGTCATTCTCACTGAACAGCCTGATGTCGGTTATGCCATATTTCAACAATGCCGGACGTTCAACACCCATGCCAAAGGCAAATCCTGTATAGCGTTCAGGGTCGATGCCACAGTTCTTCAATACATTCGGGTGCACCATGCCGCAACCAAGGATTTCAAGCCATCCAGTGCGCTTGCAGACGGCACAGCCATCGCCTTTGCAGAGCATGCAGCTGATGTCCATTTCTGCACTGGGTTCAGTAAAAGGAAAATAACTGGGCCTGAAGCGAACCTTCACATCTTCTCCAAACATCTCCCTTACGAAAAAATAAAGGGTCTGCTTGAGGTCGGCAAAGGATACATTCTCGTCTATGTACAACCCTTCCACCTGGTGAAAGAAACAATGGGAGCGGGCGCTGATTGTTTCGTTGCGGTAAACCCTGCCAGGACAAATGATCCTGATGGGCAGCTGCTGTTTCTCCATTTCCCTGATCTGCACATTGCTGGTATGGGTGCGCAGCAAAATTGCGGGATCAGTGGAAAGATAAAAAGTATCCTGCATGTCTCGCGCCGGATGGTTTTCATCCAGGTTGAGTGCTGTGAAATTATGCCAATCGTCTTCAATCTCCGGGCCTTCGGCAACCGTGAAAGAAAGGCGCTGGAAGATTTCTACAATTCGGTTCCTCATCAGCGTTACAGGATGCCTGCTGCCGGTTGGCAGAGGAGTGCCTGGCAAGGTGAAATCAATCTGCTCACCTGAACCACCACCCATCAGGTCGATGCGTTCTTTTTCAGTTGCAAATTTTTCCTCTGCAAGTTGCTTGAACCCGTTCATGGTTTGACCGAATTCCTTTTTCTGATCAACAGGAACATTTTTCATTTCCCCCATCATTGCTTTCACAATACCTTTCACACCAAGGAACCTGATCCTGAACTGCTCAAGTGAATCCGCATCCGTTGCAGTGAAACCGGCAATCTCTTCACTGTATGCCTTGACCTGACTGAGAATTTCTTCCATCCTGCGAAGATAACAAATCAACGCTTCATTCAGATGACCCGGCAACGCAGTTTTTTGGAGCTTGCGGAGGAAATTATCATCAGTTTACAGTAGGTTTGCCTAAACTTAACTGCATGTCGTTTTACAGCCTTACTGATTTTCTTGAACCCATCCACTTGTCAGCAATTACCGGAGATGTTGAAATAAAAGAAGGGCAGATGGGAAGATCACTGGGCATGTATGAAGATGAATTTCCAGATCTTACCGATACAGATATTGTGATTGCAGGTTGCGATGATCTTCGGGGTGACGGAAACCCTGCAGACCTTGCCGGTATTAACAGGATTAGGAAAGAATTTTATGCCCTTTATTTCTGGCACAAGGACATCAATATTGCAGACATTGGCAACATCAAAAGAGGGGAAAACCTTTCTGATACCTATGCAGCTGTGAAGACAGTTGCAGAAGAACTGATCAGGGGGGGGAAAATATTCATTCTGTTGGGCGGATCCCATGACCTTACGCTTGCAGTCTATGAGGCATACCAGAGCATGGGGAAGATCATTGAGGCAACTGGTGTCGATGCCTATATCGACCTGTCGATTGACAATCCAGTGAAATCCAAAAATTTCCTGATGGAGATGCTCACAGGGGAACCCAATTTTATCCGCCATTACACCCATATCGGTTTCCAGAGTTATTATGTACATCCTCACATGCTGGAGACCATGGACAAACTGCGTTTCGATTGCTACCGACTCGGCAAAGTGAAAGAAAACATTGAAGAGATGGAGCCTGCCATCCGTAGCAGCGATTTTCTGAGTTTTGATTTGGCCGCCCTCGGATCAGCCACATTCTGGGAAGGCAGCAGCCCCAATGGTTTCAACGGCGAAGAGGCCTGCACCCTCATGCGATATGCCGGCATGAATGAAAAAATGCAGGCGATTGGCATCTATGGATACAACCAACAGCAGGATCCTTTCAACAACTTGGCCAAGCAGGTATCCCAAATGTTATGGTATTATATTGATGGTCTTCATTTTGGCAGAACTGAAGCCGCATTGGATGACAAGGAAATGTTCATCGAATGCCATCTTGCTTTTGCCGCGATAGAAAGCACCTTCATCAAAAGCAGAAAAACCGGCAGGTGGTGGATGAAGATGCCTGATGGGCAATATGTACCTTGTTCTTACAATGACTTCAACATGGCGGGTGAAAATGAAATACCCGAAAGGTGGTTGAGGTTGCAGGAGAGGGGGTGAAGGGATGAGGGTGAAGGGATGAGGGATGAGGGTTTTGAGTTGTGGGTTATGGGTTGTGATACATTTAAAAAAATTTGTTTATGCGCATATCAACAATCCGTCTTTTTGCGATTGCAATCCTGACATTGTTTTTAGGAGCTTGCTCAATGCAACAAAAAATCGGTAAATCGGCCAACACACTGCTGATCAGGGATTCAAGCCTGGTGCAGGCCCATGTGGGGATTGCTGTTCAGGATCCTGCAACCGGAAAATTCCTTTATCAATACCAATCAGACAAGTTCTTTACACCGGCCAGCAATACCAAGATCTTTAGCGCCTACGCGGCAATGAAACATTTGCCCAACAAGCTCCCTGCCGCCATTATCACTGACCTGGATACTGCCGTTTTGATTACACCTACCGGAGACCCGAGCTTTCTTCATCCTGAATTTTCCCGTCAACCTCTTTTTGAAAAATTAAAGTCAATTCAGAAGCCCCTCTACTTGGTGAACAACAATTGGAACAGCAAGGCGCTGGGCATGGGTTGGAGCTGGGATGACTATTCAGAAGAATACATGACCGAGCGGAGTGCATTTCCAGTTTACGGCAACCAGGTTCAATGGTTTCAACAAAAATCTAAAAAAGAAAATCCAACCTACCCCGGCGATACGGTTGATTTGTTTGTTTACTCCAACCCGGAAGTGAATTGGCCTGTTGATTTCGGGAAATCAAGAAACAGTTTTTCAGTGCAAAGAAACCAAAGCAGCAACTCATTTCAATTGTTCGAGGGAAAAGAACAGCAGGCAACCGTGGCTGTACCCTACATCACCAACGGGAACCTTACTGGTCTCGAGCTCCTGAAAGATACCTTGCACAAGGAAATTCGTCTTGCCAGTGAGGGCTTGGTCAATTCCGCCAAAGGCAAGTTCAGTGAAACCATCTATTCCCAGCCAACGGATACCTTGTTGAAGAACATGATGTACCGCAGCGATAATTTCTATGCAGACCAATGCCTAGAAATGGTCAGCCAGGTATTGTTGAAAAAAATGGATGAGCAGGCTGTTATCCAGGAGTTGTTGAAAAAGGATCTTTCAGACCTCCCCCAAACTCCAAGATGGGTGGATGGCAGTGGCCTCAGCCGTTTCAACCAGTTTACACCAGAAGACATGATCAAGGTGCTGAACAAAATCAAGGAAGAACAGCCATGGGAAAGAATTACGGGGATTTTTGCCCCAGCCGGCACTGGCACCCTCAGGATGTACAAAACAAAGAATGGACCATTCATTTATGCAAAATCAGGTTCATTGACCGGCGTGGTTTGCCTGAGTGGTTATGTGTATTCGAAAGATAATAAATGGCTTACCTTCTCCATCATGATCAACAACCACAATGCATCTGGTGCAGTGTTGAGGAAGAGGATTGAGGCGTTTTTGGAGAAGTTGTGAGGGATGAGGGGTAAGGGTGAAGGGATGAGGGATGAGGGATGTGGGATACAGGTTGTGAGGTTAGCTTGAATACCAAATGATGAGTGATTCACATTAAACCCTGAAGATGTCGTTTAAATAATCATTCTTCACTTCTACATAAATGGGTTTGCCATCAAAATGCGTGGTATTGTTGCTGCATTGTGCAAGGCGCTCGACAAGGTCAAGCATTTCCATTTCATCCAATTTTTTTCCGGCCTTTACTGCATGCTTTCTGGCCAGTGTTTTGGCAATCTTTTCTTTGTAGGATTTATGCAGGGTTGATGCAGCATCCTTTACATCCTCAAGAATCATTTCTATCACAGATTGGTTGTTCTCGGAAGGATGGTCTGCCGGGCTTCCTTGCAAGAGGAAAGTATTGTTGCCAAAGGGTTCCAGCTGATAGCCCATATGAAGGAGGTCGGGCAAAATATGCTCCAACAGTTGAGCATCTGGCACGGAAAGGTTGATGGCTACCGGGAAAAGATCCTGTTGAACCGGCATCCCCTTCCCTGTCCATGCATCACTGAATTTTTCAAACAAGACCTGCTGGTGTGCCAGTTGCTGGTGCAGGATGGTCATGCCATTGGGCTGTTCAAAAACAATATAACTGAGATGTATCTGATGAATAGATGATTGTCCATTTACGCCCAGCGCCCTTGGTACCTCGTTGTTGGAGGAAGCCTGAATCGTATTGCCGGGCTTGGGTTGGAAATCCTGAAAAGTTGACTGCTCAGCTAATTGAGACTTTGGAGCCTGATCAAAAAAATCTCTCCAACTGCTTAGATTGCTGGATGATTCAATCCGGTGAGCCTGGTCACGGCCTACAAATGATTTATACAAACCACTCGACCTCACTTCATCTTGTTGAGGTCGGGTGAATGGTTTTGAAATTGCATCGAGCTGTTGTATCCCTGCATCCAAGCCAAAATCAATGGCTGGAGCAATACTGAATTGCGCCAGAGAATGCCGGATCGCAGACTTGATGAATGCATAGACCAGCTTCTCATCCTGGAACTTGATTTCCTGTTTGGTCGGATGAACATTGACATCTACGTTGGCAGGATCAAGATCAATATACAAGGCAAAGAATGGAAAGCTGCCCTGCGGAATCAGTTCTTCATAGGCGCTGACGATGGCATGGCTGAGGTAGGCATTTCTTACAAACCTGTTGTTGACAAAAAGATATTGGTCACCTCTGGTTTTTTTGGCCGTTTCTGGCTTTCCAATAAACCCTGTAATGTCAAGATAATCGGTCTTTTCATCTACCTGAACCAACTTTGTGGCATATGTATTTCCCATCAACTGCACCACCCTTTGTTTCAAATTTCCCTTGTCGAGGTGAAATACCTCCTGCCCATTGCTGGAGAGTGAGAAAAATATTTCAGGAAAGGCCAATGCCACACGGATGAACTCATCTGTGATGTGTTTCAGCTCAACAACATTGCTTTTCAAAAAATTCCTTCTTGCAGGCACATTGAAAAAAAGATTTTTCATGCTGATGGAAGTGCCCACACTGCAGCTGCAGGGCCCCTGTTTGAGGACCTTGCTATTCTCTATTTCTATTTCGGTACCGAGTTCATCTTCTTCCCTTCTGGTGCGCAACAATACCTGGGATACTGCGGCAACAGAAGCCAATGCCTCTCCCCGGAACCCCATGGTCTTGATCTTCTGGAGGTCTTCAATGCCGGTAATCTTGGAAGTGGCATGCCTTTCAAAACAATTCCTTGCATCTTCCTCACTCATCCCCTTTCCATTGTCTACTACCTGTAAAAGCGCCTTGCCGGCATCTTCCACAATCAGCCTGATTTCAGTAGCCCCTGCATCCACGGCATTTTCAAGCAATTCCTTCACCGCACTGCCCGGGCGCTGGATGACTTCTCCAGCAGCAATCTGGTTGGCAATATGGGTAGGGAGCAATTGGATGAGGTTGGGCATGGGGTGAAGGGGTTGAAGGGATGAGGGTTTAGATGATGAGGTGTTAGTAGTTGAAGGGATGAGGGTAAAGAGATGAGGGTTTAAAGGTTGAAGGGTTTATGGAAATTCACTGATTTTTCAATTGTTGCTTGGCTCAGAAATAATAACTTACAGGCTTTAGACATAAAGATTTCAACGCACAAAGTTACTAAAAGACATAGTTATGAGCAGTAGAATTTCAATTGTTTCACTGTTGTTTTTGCTTTTTTCATTGGTCTCAAAAGGCCAAAACGCCTCAGCATGGGCCGATAGCGTGATGAAAACGCTGTCTCCGGATGAGAAAATTGCACAATTGATCATGGTTAGGTTGTCCAGCATTGACAGCAAAACCAGGACCGTGACTTTCTATGATTCAACAGTGGAGCGTGACATACGGAAATTCAACATCGGTGGCATTTGCCTGTTCCAAGGTGCTCCTGTTAAGCAAGCATCCCTCGTCAACAGGTTGCAATCCATTGCCAAAACACCCATCCTCATGGCCATTGACGGGGAAAACGGCGTTGGCATGCGGCTGGACAGTGTTGCAGGATTGCCCAGGATGATGATGCTTGGTGCATTGCGCGATACCAGTTTGGTGTATAAATATGGCAGCTGGGTGGCTGAACAATGCAAGCAGTTGGGCATCCAGGTAAATTTTGCTCCTGTGGTAGACGTGAACAACAACCCCAACAACCCCGTGATCAATGATCGTTCTTTTGGTGAAAACAAGTTCAAAGTAGCTTCGATGGGCATCCAATACATGTTGGGCATGCGCGACAAGGGCGTGATGGGTTCTGCCAAACATTTTCCGGGTCACGGTGATGTTGATGTGGATTCACACCTGGCCATGCCCATGATCAGCAAATCAAAAGAACAATTGAACAACCTGGAACTCTATCCTTTTCAAAGGATTTTTGATGCGGGGATTGGAAGCGCGATGGTTGGACACCTGTTCATTCCTGCTATTGACAGTAACGCCAACAGGGCTGCTTCAGTTTCCAGAAAAAGCGTAACCCAATTATTAAAAGAGGAAATGGGCTTCAAGGGCATTACTTTCACGGATGCACTGGAAATGAAAGGTATCGCCAATGCCTTTCCTGACGGGGCTTCCAGCGTTGAATCCCTTCTTGCAGGGAACGACATGCTCTGCCTGCCTGGTGATGTAGAAAAAACAATTTCAAAGGTCAAGGGGGCCATCGCCGAAGGCGTCCTGAGCTGGTCACAAATTGATGAACATGTCAGAAAATTGTTGCTGGCAAAATACCAAACAGGACTGGCCAAATGGAAGTCGGTTTCTGTTGATGGACTTGCCATCAGACTGAACGAAAAAACAGATGGCTTAAAAAAAGAGATTGCGGAGAAAGCCATCACACTGGCAAAACTGGAAGACAAAACGGCATTTCCTTTGCCTGCAGGAAGAATAGCAGCAGGCATTCATCAACCCATTGAAGGCCTTAACAACCCAACACAATCTTTTGGCAACTATGCATTATTGGAAATTGGCAAAAACAGGAACACTGCCTTTGCTGCAGCGATAAGAAAGAACTACAATGCTGATGTTTTCATGTTTGACAATTCAATGTCTTCATCAGCTGCAGACAGCCTGTTGGAACAGCTCAAAGGCTATGACAAAATCATCATCGCCCTACATGAACTGCCAAGGTTTCCTGCGAATAATTTTGGCATAAGCAACGAAGTGGTTCGTTTGGTCAACACAATCAACGCTTCAACACCAAGTTCCCTTTTCATTTTTGGGAACCCTTATGCAACAAAAAGTTTCTGTGATGTGAAAAACATCATGGTCTGTTACGAAGATGATGCTATTGTGCAGGAAACTGCAGCCAAAATGCTCAGTGGTGTCTTGCCAACAGAGGGCTCATTACCCGTCAGCGTTTGTCCTTCTCTTCCTGCAGGGACAGGCATTGTCCTGCCAGCAATAACAGCACACAATACTGATAAAAAATTGTCAAGCAGCAGTGATAAAATGGCAAAAGTTGATTCCATCATCCAAGATGCCATCCGCCAAAAAGCAGCTCCTGGCATGGCTTTGCTCGTCATCAAAGATGGCAAAATCATCGAGCAGAAAACCTATGGTAACATGAGCTATGATGTACCTGAGAAGGTGACACAGGAATCGGTATACGACATGGCATCCGTCACAAAAATTTGTGCCACCACCCTGTCCATCATGAAATTGTATGACGAGAAAAAAATCCGGTTAGACGGAACATTGGGCGAATACATCCCCTGGGTCAGGGGATCGAACAAGGCCAATATCACTCTCAGGGATGTGCTGTTGCACCAAGCAGGCCTAAAGGCCTGGATTCCTTTTTACAAGGAAATTGCAGACAGTGTAACCATGAAAGCCAAGCCGGGCTATTTCAGCAAAATCAACAATGCTCAATACAATGTAAAAGTGGATGATTCATTGTTCATGAGAACTGATTGGAGAGATACCATGATCAGCAGGATCCTCACTTCATCCGTAGACAGCAAGAAACCATATATCTACAGTGACAATGATTTTATTTTTCTGGGAGAGGTAGTGAAGGCAGTCAGCGGACAGTCTTTGGACCAGTATGCATGGAACAATTTTTATCGCCCGCTGGGGTTCAGGAGCACTGGCTTCAACCCTACAGCCTATATGAAAAAATCAACCATTGCACCAACCGAACAAGATCCATATTTCAGGGAAAGATTGGTGAGAGGTTATGTGCACGACCCCGGCGCAGCCATGTTTGGCGGGGTTTCTGGGCATGCTGGCCTTTTCAGCAATGCTTATGAGATTGCCGTATTGATGGAGATCATCATGAACAAGGGCGTCATCAACGAAAAAAGATTTTTCTCAACATCCACGATTGATCTTTTCAACTCTTACCAGAGCGGTATCAGCAGGCGCGGGCTTGGGTTTGACAAACCGGAAAAAGACAATGCAACCAGAAAAATTCCCTACCCTGCACTGAACATCTCATCCAAAACATTTGGCCATACAGGATTTACAGGAACCTGTGCATGGGCTGATCCAGAAAAAGGGATTGTATTTGTGTTGTTGGCGAACAGGGTTCATCCAACAGCCAAAAATACATTTGGAGATCTAAACGTGAGGGGGAAGGTGATGGAGGAAATCTGGAAGTAATGCTGAGTGGGTTGAAGTCAATCTGAAAACCCTTCAACCATTTAAAGCATGTTGAGCTGTGTCCTGACCACTACTTTTGCAGCTACCCAGGCCTTGTGGTAATTGGGTATGCGGATGCGCTCTTCCATGATGCGCTGTGGTTTAACTGCCTTGATCTTCTTGAACAGGCTGAGGTAATATTTATACGCAAGGTAAACGCCGAAACGTGCTGCCAGCGGGAGTTTCAGGATTCCCTGGTAGGCAAGGCGAAAATCATTTTCTATATCATCCTCAATTGATTCCTTCATCTCGTGTGTGAAGGAATTGAAATCAACACCCGGGAAATATACCCTGTTCAGTTGTTGATAATCCGCTTTCACATCCCTTAAAAAATTCACTTTTTGAAATGCAGCACCCAATGATTGGGCAGAAGGTTTCAACTTCTCGTATTCAAGTTGGTTTCCGTCACAGAAAACATAAAGACACATCAAACCAACTACTTCTGCACTTCCATAAATGTATTCTGCGTATCCAAGGGCATCATACTTGGCCTTGTCGAGGTCAAATTCCATGCTCTTGAAAAATGCTTCGACCAAGGCGAGGTCAATATTGTAACGGTTGACGGTTAACTGGAAACTTTGAAGAATGGGATTCAGGCTGATGCCTTTTTCGATGGCTTCGTAAGCATCCTTTTTGAATTCGCCAAGCAAGGTTTCCTTGTCAAAATCATGAAATGTATCCACTATTTCATCTGCGAAACGCACGAAACCATAAATATCATAAATAGGACCCTGAATGTCGCTGTGCAGCAGCTTGATGGCGCTGCTGAATGAAGTGCTGTATCGCTGTGTGGTAACGCGACTGCACTCGTGGGCAACATTATGGAAGATTCCGATCATTTTTATGTTTATGAATTATGGCTAATTTGTCTATCAAGTTAAACAATAACAACGATAAATCTCATATTGTTCAACAGAACTCCTCATTTATTCATCAATACTCAATTTTCTCTGTCTACCAATTGAGCAACCACCTCACCGCTGATCAGGCTGGGCGGGACTCCTGGACCGGGTACTGTCAACTGCCCAGTATAATATAAGTTCTTCACTTTTTTGCTTTTGCAGGATGGCTTGAGGATGGCAGTCTGCATCAGGGTATTGGCCAAACCATATGCATTGCCTTTGAAAGCATTGTAGTCGCTGACAAAATCTGCATACGCATATGACCTTTTGTACACCACATGGTTTCTGATGTCTACTCCGGTCCTTTCTTTCAACCGATCACTCAACACGTTGAAATAATGATCCCTGGTTTTTTCATCATCCCCATCAAGCCCTGCGGCAATAGGAATCAGGAAGAAAAGATTTTCTGAGCCTTCGGGTGCTTGAGTAGGATCTGTTACTGAGGTTGCACTCAAATAGAAAAGCGGATCCTTGGGCCATTCAGGATGGGTGTAAATTTCCGCTGCATGCGCATCAAATGGAACATCAAAGAACAAAGAGTGATGCGGCAAATCTGGTATTTTGGTATTGATGCCCACATAATAAATTAAACAGCCGGGTGCCATCACACGCTTGTCCCAATATCCATCAGAATAGCTCCTGTATTGCTTTTCAAGCAGTTTCGTTTCAATGAAATGATAATCGGCACCGCCAATCACTACATCTGCATCAAACTGTTTTCCATTGTCGGTCACTACTGTTTTGGCCATACCATTCTCAACAATGATGGAAGATACATTGTGGTTGAAATGGAATTTCACGCCTTGTTCAACAGCCAATTTGTGCATCCCTTCAACAATTTTGTACATGCCTCCGCGGGGGAACCAGGTACCCAATTTCACATCAGCATAATTCATGAGGCTGTAAAGCGCGGGCGTATTTTCAGGAAGTGCACCCAGGAACAACACTGGAAACTCCATCATTTGACGGAGCTGTGGATGCTTGAAAAATTTTCCAATATGGGATTTGATGTTGTTGAAAACATCCAAGCGAAACAATCCGGCAATCAGTTCCTTGTCCAGGAATTCCAAAAGTGATTGTCCAGGCTTGAAGACCAATTTATTGACACCAACGCGGTACTTGTATTCGGCTTCTGCCATGAATGCATCCAGCTGATCACCTGCACCAGGTTCAAGCTGGTCAAACATCTTTTTTAATGCTGCATAATCAGAAGGAACATCCATCTGGTTTTGTTCCCAGTAAATTCTATAAGAAGGATCAAGCCTGATCAGCTCGTAATAATCTGACACTTTTTTTCCGAAACATCCAAAGTAGCGGTCAAACACATCGGGCATCCAGTACCAGCTAGGACCCATATCAAAACTGAAACCTTCTGTCTTGAAATGCCTGCACCTTCCTCCTGGTTGGTCATGCTTTTCTAATACTTCCACTTCCCACCCGGCCTTGGCCAGGAATGATGCAGCGGAGAGTCCTGCGAACCCGCTACCAATGACAATTGCTTTTTTACCCACGTTGGAAAGATAGGTTAAAACTTGTTGATTTGGTTTTTCAACAGTCTTCTGGCAAAGTGAATGCGGCTTTTGATGGTACCCAATGGCTCTGTGAGCATATCGGCGATTTCATGGTACTTGTAGCCCTCAAAATAAAGCATGAAAGGTTGTTTGAAAATCGTAGGCAATTCATGAATGGCCTTGTTGATATCTTTCATCCTCATGGATGTTTCTGCACCGTTGGGAACTGCTGACTGGTTATGATCCAGCAGGAACTCATTGGGGCTGTTGTCAAAAATGGTATTCTGCTTGGACTTGCGGCGGTAGTTATTGATGAAGATGTTGCGCATGATGGTATACAACCATGCCTTGATATTGGTACCAACACTGTATTTTTCCTGGTTAGACAAAGCACGGAACATGGTCTCTTGCAGCAGGTCCTTGGCGGTTTCCTGGTCCTTGGTAAGGGTAACTGCAAAAGGCCTGAGGTATTCTGAGTTCTGGAGGAGAAGCTGGTTGAATTCCTGTGTTGACATATCGCTTTGTTTAATTATTTGTAAAGTGAAATTAAACAAAACTTGAATACGGCACACTAATTTTGTTTAATATTTTTTTAAAAATATTAAACATTTGATTTTCAGTGACTAAACCAGCTCAGTAATGAAGGAAGTAACCTCCTGGAGCGAGCGTTTGAAGTGAATTTGGGAGGGGATTTTGTTCTCATAAGTCGCAGCCAGGCGACCAGAGATGATGAGAGGGGTTTGACTGAAGCGTTTGAGTGACTGTTGGATAAACTTGTCGAAGTTGAAAACGCTTGACACGGATGTAAGGTGAGTGTAGATGAAATCAGGTTGTTTGTGTTTGACGACATATTCAACATCGTCCAACGGGACATTGGAACCCAGGTAATAAACATATAAACCCCTGCTTTTCAGGAGGTACTGAACGAAAAGTAGACCGAGTTCATGGTATTCTCCTTCTGGAAGGAAGAGCAGACCAGTCTTTTTCAATTGGAACATTGGGGTAACTGCTTCAGTTCCCACAATGAGCTTTTGCCTGATGATATTGGAAACGAGATGCTCTTGGGCTGGGTTGATATGGCCGGTAATCCAAAGGACCCCAATCCGTTCCATGAAAGGAAAAATGATCTGGTGGATTGTTTTTTCAATGCCCTTTGTGCGGATTTGCTCCTCAAGTATGCGCTCAAATCCCTCTAGGTCCATGTCGATCATCCCTTGGATCAGTCCGTTGACAATCCTTTCTTGCTGGGCATGTACATCGTTGATGCTGAGGATTTTATTGCGAATATCCTCTTCTGACATCTTATCAATATGGGAGATTTTGAACCCATATTTATTGAGAAGAGATATGTTCAAGATTTTCTTGAGCTCGTCGTTGTTGTAGTACCTGATGTTGGTATCGGTACGTTGTGGCCTTAGAAAATTATAACGCTGTTCCCAAATGCGGATGGTATGGGCTTTGATACCCGTCAGGTTTTCCAGGTCTTTGATTGTGAATGCGTTCATGGCCTTATAACACAGCGTCAACCGAATTGTTCGGATCAGCCATCTGGTCCATGACTTTTGCCAAGGCTTTGGTCAGTTTCAACTTCCTCAGTGCTTCCAGATGACGCTCATGATGCAAGTCTGAACCCAAAAGGTCAACCATGCCCTTGTCGGCCATCCATTCGGCACATTGCATGGCAGCGGGCCCATAATAGCCTGAAAAGGAAAGAATATTTGACTGGAAAATACATCCTGAATCCCTTATCTCTTTCAATTCATTGAGGCGTTTGTAATAATAATTGTACCGTTCAGGATGGGCAAAAACAGGGTGATAGCCCTGAATCTGCATCTCAAAAATGATTTCTTTCAGGTTCCGGGGAGGCTCAATGAAGGAGATTTCGATGAGTGCCCAATTTTTTTGGATGGTGAGCAGTTCCTCTTTCTCTTCCAACATCCTCGTAAAATTTCCGTCCACCAAATACTCTGCAGCCATCCTCAGTTTGTTGCTGATGCCTGCCTCCTTCATGGCGTTTTTTAGCACCTCATATCCTTTGCTGATCGAGGCAGTGTTGTTTCTCCACATGTCTTCCATGACATGAGGAGTGGCAGTGAAGGATTCATAGCCCAGGTCGATCATGCCCTGTATCAGTGAAATGGATGTGTCAGGATCTGGAGAACCATCATCAATTCCCGGGATGATATGGGAGTGGACATCCGCTTTCAATTGATGAAAGGGGAAGGATGGAAGGGGTTTTTTGGTGAAGAAACTAAAGATGGTCGAGGGATGAGGGATGAGGGATTAGGGATGAGGGGTGAGGGATTAGGGATGAGGGATGAGGGGTGAGGGATTAGGGATTTAAATTCAGGTAGTCAGCATAGACTTGTTTCAATCCGTCCTTCAATTCTATTGAATATTTCCAGCCAAGGTTGGTCAACTTGGAAACATCCATGAGTTTTCTGGGGGTACCATCTGGTTTGGTATGATCATAGACCAAGCTGCCTTCATATCCCACAATTTCCTTGATCAACATGGCCAGTTCAGTGATGGTAACATCTATTCCAGTGCCAATGTTGACCAGGCCTTCTTCATTGTAATTTTCCATCAGGTAAACACAGGCTGAAGCCAGGTCATCAGCATGCAGGAATTCACGCATGGGTGTCCCTGTTCCCCAAATGGTAACTGCAGGATCGCCATTTTGCTTGGCCTCATGGAATTTTCTGATCAGGGTAGGCAATACATGGGCATTTTGTAGATCATAATTATCGTTGGGCCCATACAGATTAGTAGGCATCACCGAGATGAAATTGCATCCGTACTGGGCACGGTAAGCATCACACATTTTGATGCCGGCAATCTTTGCAATGGCATAAGGTTCATT
>JACCDI012022338.1_pt1 | contig 17625 bp, 19 predicted proteins | sample 7442791 | NCBI WGS metagenome assembly JACCDI01 (sample SAMN15323434, study PRJNA562643) | freshwater metagenome | isolation source: river surface water | place: USA:Blue River Watershed | collected 2017-08-15 | reverse complement strand
CTTTGCAGCCAATTGCCAGAGAAAACCGGGTGGAGCGGGAGACGGGAATCGAACCCGCGTCATTAGCTTGGAAGGCTAAGGTTCTACCATTGAACTACTCCCGCATCGGACCATGAAGCAGCCCCCATACAGGGCGGCCGACCCCCAGGTCGTCACAGTTGCAGGTCACCCACACAACCTCGAGCCCACCTTGCGGCGGGCCACTGGTTTTCGCTGGTGGAGGAGGCTGGATTCGAACCAGCGTAGGCGTAAGCCAACAGATTTACAGTCTGCCCCCTTTAGCCACTCGGGCACCCCTCCGGCGAACCCAAGACTATAGCACAAGATAAAGACCCCTCCGCTTGTCAACGGCGCTGTCAGAGCGTCCAGTGCAAGGGGTGCCCACGGGCAGCCAGCCAGTCCCGCGCCAGTGAGAAATGTCGGTTTCCCAGGAACGGCTGCGGGCCACGGGCGGCAGACAACGGGGAGGGGTGATTGGACTGCAGCAGCAACGCCTCATGGCCATGTGAGCGAGCGCACACCTCTATCTTAGAGGCCTTGGATTGAGCATGAGCCCCCCACAGGAGGTAGGCACAGGCGGGTGCCGTGGAGGCCACGGCGTGCACCAAGGCGTCGGTCAGCACCTCCCACCCCCACCCGGCGTGGCTGGCCGCCCGGCCGTCCTCGACCGTCAGGCAGGTGTTGAGCAGCAGCACCCCGCGGGCGGCCCAGGGCTCCAGACAACCCTGCAACGGCATGGGTTGACCCAGATCGCGCTGCAGCTCCTTGAAGATGTTGCGCAAGGAGGGGGGCACGCGAACACCGGGGGAGACCGAAAACGCCAGCCCGTGGGCTTGGCCCGGTCCGTGATACGGGTCTTGCCCAAGAATCAGCACGCGCACCGAGGACAGGGGGGTGAGCGCCAGGGCCCGCAGCGGGTTGGGCGGGTAGATGGTGGCACCTTGCGCCAGTCGTGCCTCGAGCCGCGCTTGCAAGCTGCGTCCTACCGTTCCCTGCCAAAACGGCTCGAGCACGGCACCCCACGATGGGTCCACTGCCCACTCCCGCGGCGACCAACTCGTCAAGCGCGGCGCTTCGTCCGGGCTAAACAAGTCCACGGTGCCAAGCGCCTTCACAGCAGGGCTCAGGGGTTGGCAAACAAACGGGACAGGGCCTCGCCCGGCACCGGCGCGCGCATGAACGCTTCGCCCACCAGGAAGGCATGCACACCGGCGTCACGCATCCGGGTCACGTCCTCGCGCGCCAAGATGCCGCTCTCCGTCACCAGCAAGCGATCAGCGGGCACACGTGCGAGTTGCGACAAGGTGGTGTCGAGGCTGACCTCGAAGCTGCGCAAGTTGCGGTTGTTGATGCCCACCAGGCGGGTCTTGAGTCTCAGTGCGCGATCCAGTTCGTCCGCGTCGTGCACCTCGACCAGCACCGCCATGTCCAGGGTGTGGGCGATGGCCTCCAGGTCGGCCATCAAGCCGTCCTCCAGGCAAGCGACGATCAACAAAATGCAATCGGCACCCATGGCACGCGCTTCGTAGACCTGATAGGGGTCGACCATGAAGTCCTTGCGCAACACCGGCAGGTCACAGGAGGCGCGGGCTTGCTTGAGGTAGTCGGGGCTGCCCTGAAAAAAGGAGCGGTCGGTCAACACCGACAAACAGGCGGCGCCATGTTCGGCATAACTTTGCGCGATGTCGGCCGGGAAAAACGGCTCGCGCAACACGCCACGCGACGGGCTGGCCTTCTTGATTTCGGCAATCACAGCGGCCTCGCCCTGCGCGATGCGACGGCGCATGGCGCCCTCGAAGTCACGGGTCAGCACACGGCTTTCGGCGTCAGCGCGCACCTGCGCGAGCGGTCTGAGCCGTTGCGCTTGCGCAATTTCCTCGTGCTTGACTGCGACAATTTTGTTCAGGATATCCGACATGGGTACTTCAAGCCTTTGCCAGTTGCTGGGTGAGCGCCACGAGCTGACTCAAACGTGCGCGAGCCTGTCCACTCGCCAGCGCCTGCCCTGCCCGTGCAATGCCTTGTTCCACCGAGGCACACACATTGGCGGCAACCAGCGCCAAGCCCGCATTGAGGACAACGATGTCACGCGCCGGGCCGGGGATGTTGTCCAGCACACCCAGCAGCATCTCGCGTGAAGCTTGCGGCGTGTCGACTCGCAGTGCGCGGCTGCTGGACATGGGCAACCCGAAATCTTCCGGGTGGATTTCGTATTCGCGGATCTGCCCCTGGTGCAGCTCACCGACCAGGGTACCCGCCCCCAGCGAGGCCTCATCCAGGCCGTCCTTGCCATACACCACCAGCGCATGCTCGGCGCCCAGGCGTTGCAGGGCGCGCACCTGGATGCCCACCAGATCGGGGTGGAACACGCCCATGAGGATATTGGGTGCGCTCGCAGGATTGGTGAGCGGGCCCAGGATGTTGAAGAGCGTGCGCACTCCCAACTCCTTGCGCACCGGCGCCACGTTTTTCATCGCAGGATGGTGGTTGGGGGCGAACATGAAGCCCACGCCCACCTCGTCGATGCAGCGCGCAATCGCGGCAGGCGAGAGATCAATGTGAACGCCCAGACTCTCCAGCACATCGGCACTGCCGCTCTTGCTGCTCACACTGCGACCGCCGTGCTTGCTGATCTTGGCGCCAGCCGCCGCCGCCACAAACATGCTGCAAGTGGAGATGTTGAAGGTGTGCGAACCATCGCCGCCGGTGCCCACGATATCCACCAGGTGCGTCTTGTCGCTCACGTGCACCGGGGTGGCGAACTCGCGCATGACCTGCGCGGCCGCCGTGATCTCGCCAATGGTTTCCTTCTTCACGCGCAAGCCCGTGATGATGGCCGCCGTCATGACCGGCGACATCTCGCCTTGCATGATGAGGCGCATGAGATGCAGCATCTCGTCGTGAAAAATCTCGCGGTGCTCGATGGTGCGCTGCAGCGCTTCCGTGGGAGTGATGGGCATCGGTGTGTCCTGACGCATTAACGCTGTTCAAGAAAATTTTTCAGCATGGCATGGCCATGTTCGGTGAGGATGGACTCCGGGTGGAATTGCACCCCTTGAATGGGCAACTCGGTGTGTCGCACGCCCATGATCTCGCCATCGTCTGTCCAGGCCGTCACCTTCAAGGCGGCCGGGCAACTGTCACGCTCGATGGCGAGCGAGTGGTAGCGGTTGACGGTGAACGACTCGGGCAGACCAGCAAACACGCCCTCGCGTGTGGTGTGCAAGAGACTGGTCTTGCCATGCATCAACTGCTGAGCGCGCACAATCTTGCCGCCAAAGGCAGCGCCGATGCTCTGGTGCCCCAGGCACACCCCCAGGATGGGGCACTTGCCCGCGAAGGCCTGGATGGCCGCCACCGAGATACCGGCCTCGTGTGGCGAGCAAGGACCCGGCGAAATCACCAGCAGATCGGGGCGACGTTCGGCAATGCCCTCCAGCGTGATTTCATCATTGCGGTGCACCTCGACCTGAGCACCCAGCTCGCCGAAATATTGCACCAGGTTGTAGGTGAACGAGTCGTAGTTGTCGACCATCAACAAACGCGGGGATGGATTCATGGTGCTCACTCCAATCCCTCCTCGACCAGTTCGCTCGCGCGAAGCAAGGCACGCGCCTTGTGCTCAGTCTCTTTCCATTCCAACTCAGGCACCGAATCGGCCACCACACCGGCGGCGGCCTGCACATACAGGTAGCCGTCCTTGATGATGCCGGTGCGAATCGCAATCGCCACATCCATGTCGCCCGCGAAGCTCAGGTAACCACAGGCGCCGCCGTAAATGCCACGCTTGCTGGGCTCAAGCTGATCAATGAGCTCCATCGCATGCACCTTGGGTGCGCCGCTGAGCGTGCCCGCCGGGAAGGTGGCCCGCAGCACGTCCATGTTGCTCAGGCCCTCCTTCAGAATGCCCTCGACATTGCTCACGATGTGCATCACGTGGCTGTAGCGCTCCACCACAAAAGCTTCCGTGAGCTCGACGCTGCCAATCTTGGCAATGCGTCCGATGTCATTGCGCGCCAGGTCGATCAGCATCACATGCTCGGCGCGCTCTTTCGGGTCGTTGATCAGTTCCACCTCGGTGGCCTGGTCGGCTTCGGGCGTGGCGCCACGTGGACGTGTGCCCGCCAGTGGACGGATGATGACCTTGTGCCCCTCGGGCGTCGCTTCCTGTCGCACCAGAATCTCGGGCGAGGCCCCCACCACATGGAAGTCACCCAGGTGGTAGTAGTACATGTAGGGGCTGGGGTTGAGTGAGCGCAAGGCACGGTACAAGGACAGCGGGCTTTCGGTGTAGCGCTTCTTGAGGCGCTGCCCCACCTGCACCTGCATGAAATCGCCCGCCTCGATGAGGCGCTGTGCGCGGTCCACTGCCGAGAGGAAGTCCGCCTTGGCAAATTCCCGCTCGACCGGATACGTCTGGGTGGCTCGCACCTGGGGCGCGCTCACCGAGTAGCGCAACAATTCCTTGAGTTCACGCAGCCGCTGTTTGCTGCGCACATAGGCTTCCGGTTTGCCCGGGTCGGCATAGACGATGAGGTACAGCTTGCCCGAGAGGTTGTCGATGACCGCCAGCTCCTCGCATTGCAGCAGCAGGATGTCAGGGCACCCCAGGGTGTCGGGCGGACAGGAGTTGGCGAGCTTTTTCTCGATGTGCCGCACAGTGTCATAGCCAAAGTAACCCGCCAAGCCGCCGCAAAAACGCGGCAAGCCGGGACGCAGGGCCACCTTGAAGCGTTGCTGGTACGCCGCCACAGCGTCGAGCGGGTTGCCTGCGATGGTCTCGACCACGTCGCCATCGGTCACCACCTCGGTCAGCGCCTGCGCTCCGAAACCCGTGCTGCGCAGCAAGGTGCGCGCGGGTAAACCGATGAAGCTGTACCGTCCGAAACGCTCGCCGCCCACCACGGATTCGAGCAGAAAGCTGTAGCGCCCTCCGTCACGCGAATGCGCCAGCTTGAGGTACAGGGACAGCGGGGTTTCCAGGTCGGCAAAGGCTTCCGCGATCAGAGGGATGCGGTTGTAGCCTTGTGCGGCCAGACTTTTGAATTCGAGTTCGGTGATCACTTGAGCCTCCACAGCTCAGCCCCACAGGGGCTCTGTTCATGATGAGGGGCCGGTTACCGCAGGCAACGGGCGGGGGAGAAATGCCCCCCAGCGGCTTTAAGCGCGCACGCAGGAGCACAAGGCACACGGGCGACGCCAGGGCCAGGCTCCCCGGTCGCTGCAACCTGTGATGGTGGTGCGGTGAATGAACATGGCCCTAAGTGTAGCAAAGCGGCCTTGTGCTTCGTCGCCGACCGTCATGCCTGGCGATCAGGAACCGGCAGGTGGGCGGTCAATTCATCCAACCGATCCAGGTGCGCCCAGGCGGGCAACGCATCCACCGGTTCGCCATGGTTGTAACCGTACCGCATCAGCACCAGCGGGCAGCCCGCGGCGTGTGCGGCCTGGGCATCATTGCTGGAGTCGCCCACCATCAGGGTGCGAGCAGCGGCCGTGCCCAGGGCCTCGCAGGTTTTCAGGAGCGGCAACGGATCGGGCTTGCGGCGCTCGAATGCATCGCCGCCATAGACAAGGGTGAAATAGGCCGACAGGCCTTTGAGACGCAACAGTTCCTCGGCAAACGCGGTGGGCTTGTTGGTCACGCAGGCCAGGGGCAACTGCGTTGCCCGCAAGTGCTGCAGACCCTCCACCACACCCGGATAGGGGTCTGCAAACTGTCCATTGATGAGGTGATAGTGGTGCTGGTAGCGCGCCCACGCCTGCTCATACAACGCATCGGCCCGCTCGGCGAGCAAGGTGCGCAGCAAATGCTCAGACCCCTTGCCCACCGCGCGCTCCACCCGCGCTCGCGGCACGGCCTCCAAGCCCACATCGTTGAATGCGCGAGCCACCGCTTCGGTGAAGTCGCCCAGGGTGTCGACCAGTGTGCCGTCCAGATCGAGGATGACGGCGTCCCACCGTGGGCGCGTCACACCAGGGCCGCGCGCATGCGGTTGATCACCGCAGCGTAGTCAGGCTGACCAAAGATGGCGCTGCCCGCCACAAAGGTGTCAGCACCCGCGTCGGCCACGCGGCGGATGTTGTCGGCCTTGATGCCGCCATCGACTTCCAGACGAATGTCACGGCCGCTGGCCTCGATACGGCGACGCGCGTGTTCAACCTTGCGCAGCGCCGAGTCGATGAAACTCTGCCCACCAAAGCCCGGGTTGACGCTCATGATCAGAATCAGGTCGCTGTCGTCGATCACCCAGTCCAGCACATCCAGGGGCTCGGCCGGGTTGAACACCAGGCCGGCCTGGCAGCCCTGCGCCTTGATGGCTTGCACGCTGCGGTGCACATGGCCGGAGGCATCGGGGTGAAAGCTGATGAGGTCAGCACCCGCCGCCGCGAAAGAGGCCGCCAGGGCATCGACTGGCGAGATCATGAGGTGCACATCGATCGGCACCGCTTGCCCCTGCGCGGTGCGGGCATGGGGCTTCAACGCCTGGCAGATCATCGGCCCGAAGGTCAGATTGGGCACATAGTGGTTGTCCATCACGTCAAAGTGGATCCAGTCGGCGCCAGCAGCGATGACGTTTCGCACCTCTTCACCCAGTCGGGCGAAATCGGCGGACAGGATGGACGGGGCAATGCGGAAAGTGCGGGCTTGGCTCATGCCGTCATTATCGGGGCGATGTGAGGCGGCCCATGACCCGCAGCCAGACCCTACCGGGGACTCGACACCGGCCCCGGCGCACCGAGCAACACCAGCAAGGTCTCGAGCACATGCTCTACTGTGGCCTCGCGCACCGCGGCGCGGTCGCCCTCGAATAGCCGGCATTCGGTCTTGATAAATGCCGTCTCGGCGCCCAGCGTCGGTCCGGAATCGCCTGGCAAACACCAGGCCATCCAGACGGTTCCCACTGGACGCTGGCGGCTGCCGCCGCCGGGTCCGGCAATGCCTGACACGGCCACGCTGACCTGCGCCTTGGAGTGACGCAATGCGCCCAGCGCCATCGAACGAACCGCCTGCTCGCTCACGGCCCCATGCTGGATCAGGATGTCCTGGCTCACGCCCAGCGATTCGTGTTTGGCGTCGTTGGAGTACGTGATGAAGCCGCGTTCAAACCACTGGCTGGAGCCGGCCAGATCGGTGCAGCGCGCGGCGATCATGCCGCCGGTACAACTCTCGGCGGTGGCCAGCATCCAGCCGCGCTGCATCAGGGCCTGGGCCAAGCGTTCCACATGCGTCATAGCGACCTCCAGAGTGCAAAGACCAGCAACGTGCAAAAGGCCGCCACCAGGTCATCGAACAGTATGCCCCAGCCACCCCGCCAGCCGCCCCCCTTGAAAACCCGATCTGCCCAACCCACCGGGCCGGGCTTGACCGCGTCAAAGAACCGAAACAGCACAAAGGCCATCACTTGGGTAAGAAAACCCGCCGGCATCAGCAACCACAGGATCAGCCAGAAGGCCACCACCTCGTCCCACACAATGCAGCCCGGATCAGCCAGGCCCAGGCGTTGCGCCGAGGCGGTGCACGCCCACCAGCCCAGCAGCAGCGCGCCCAGAATCACCCACCCGATCGCCGATGGCTCAAGCCAGGTCTGCATCACCAGGAAAGCCGCCCAGGCCCACAAAGTGCCCACGGTGCCCGGCGCCAACCGGCTCAGGCCAGCGCCAAATCCCATCGCGATCCAATGGGATGGATGGCCGAGAAACTGTCGCACACGCTGGCTCATGCGCTGAAATGGTCGAACGACGCAAAGCGTCGGTTGATGGGTTGCCCTTGCGGGTCCAGCACGCGCAAGCCGCTCTCGGCCGTGATACGGCCTATGCGGGTCACGGGCACCTCGAGGTCGCTGGCCAGCGCATGAATGCGTTCGCGATGCAACACGGGTGCGGTGAAGAGCAACTCGTAGTCATCGCCCCCCGCCAGCACGCAGTCCAAGCGACGGGGCCAGGGCAGCGCCAACACGTCGGGCGTGACCGCCGCGCTGCCTTGCACCCAGGACGTTTCCACCAGCGCCCCCACACCAGAGCGTTTGAGGATGTGGCCAAGGTCGCCCAGCAGACCATCGCTTACATCGATGGCCGCGTGCGCCACGGTGCGCAAGGCTTGCCCCAACTCAACCCGGGGCGTCGGACACTCCATCCGGGCACGGGCCCGCTCCAGAACCTGACCGCTGACCTGGCAGTGTCCGCGAAACACCTCCAACGCCAAGCGAGCGTCCCCCAGCGTGCCACTGACCCAGATGTCGTATCCCACGTGTGCCGCATGGCGCAGCAGTGCTTGATCCGGGGGCACTTCGCCCATCACGGTGATGGCCAAGTTCAGAGGCCCCTGCGTGGTGTCGCCGCCGATCAATTCGCACCCATGCGCATCGGCCAGTTGGAAGAGGCCACGCGAAAAACCCTCCAGCCACCCGTGGTCTGCGCGCGGGAGCGCCAGCGCCAGCGTGAACGCGAGCGGCTTGGCGCCGCAGGCCGCGAGATCACTCAGGTTGACCGCCAGGGCCTTGTGGCCCAGCCGCGCCGGATCCACGGTAGACAGAAAATGTCGCCCTTCCACCAACATGTCGGTCGAGATGGCCAATTGCTGACCCACCGAGGGTTGAATCAACGCACAGTCATCGCCCACGCCCAGCACCGCGCGCCGCGCCGGGCGCTGAAAAAAACGCTCGATCAGGTCGAATTCACCCATCACATCGACGCATCAATGAAGCTGGCGGCCCTCGCCGCTCACAGCATCGAGGACAAACATCGGGATATCGACGTCAAACCGCTCGCCATCCTCAGCCACAAAAAAATAGCTGCCGTGCATGGTGCCCGTGGGAGTTCGCAAGCGCGTGCCACTGGTGTACTCAAACCGCTGACCGGGTTCCAACAGCGGCTGGCGCCCCACCACGCCCAACCCGCGTACTTTCTCGTGGGTACCTTCCGCATCGTTGATGTTCCAGGTGCGCGAAATCAGCTGCGCCGCCACCGAGCCCGTGTTGTGAATCTGGATGGTGTAGGCAAACACAAACAACCCTTCCTCGGGCGAGGACTGGTGAGGCAAGTAAGTGGGCGTGACGTCCACCTGAATCTGGTATCGAGGCATAACCGATGATCGTTGAGGGTCGAGTTGTGCGCCCAGGTCGAGTCAGCGATCAACCCGACGCTCGGCGACAGTGAGCCGATTCTGACATCAATCAGCCCACCGGCTGCGCGGCAGGGTGGATGGGCTCCCAAGTGGATGTCACCCGAACCCCGAGTCGCTGCAGCCGCCGCGCCATGGTCAGCACTTGCGCATCCTTGCTCAGCAGCGTGGCGGTGTGGGCCGCGGCCAGGTCGATGAACTTTTGATCGTCCGGGTCTTTGCACACATAGGGCGCACGTGCCGCTGAGGGCACCTGTGAGGCATGGCGATCAAATTCGGCCAGCGGATCCTGCTCGCGACGGCGTGGACGCCGCAGAAGATGCGGGTAGGTCAAGACACGTTGCAACTCCTCGCGCATCGCCTCGGTGGCCAGCCAGCGCACGTGGCCAGCGTGCAAGGCCGCCAGCAAGGGCTCAACCCGCGGGTCCTCGAACCACCACAGGTCGAGCACGATGTTGGTGTCGAGCACCACCAGGGTCACGATGGCATGCGTCCTGCCACCAGATCGAAGCGAAACAGACGGCATTCGATCGGGCCGTTCCACATGGGCACGCGACGGGTTTCCTTGAGTCGCATCTGCCCAGGCAAGCGGGCATCGGGTGAGAGCACCCAGGCCGTCCAGCCAGGAAAGTTCTTTTTCCAGTGCGAGGCCAGTTGCTGAAAGAAGTCGCCGGCAGGCGCCGTCATGAGGGTGTCACCTGCGCCAGCACGGGCTGTCGCTGGGGCGTGTCCTGCACCGCTTGATGCGCCCATGCGCACCATCTGGGCCTGCTGTCGCCCGCCCGCACGCGCCACGCCCCCCACATCGATACGCTCGCCATAGGGCGGGTTGACCATCAGGACGCCGGGCGTTTCGCAGGGGGGCATACGTTGCAAGGCATCGCCACCACGCAGGTTCACGGCATGGCTCACGCCTGCGCGCTCAGCGTTGTGTTGTGCAAAATCAACCATGCGAAATGCCACGTCGCTGCCAAACACCGCGGCGCGGGGCGCGCACTGCTGGCTTCGGGCTTGCTGCTGACACGACGCCCAATCGGCGGCCTCGAATGGCTGCAACTTCTCAAATGCGAACCGGCGATGCAAGCCCGGTGCCATGCCGCAAGCGATTTGCGCCGCCTCGATGGCGATGGTGCCGCTGCCGCAACACGGGTCGTACAGAGGAATGCCACGGACCACCCCGGGAGGCTGATCGTCCATCGACAAACTCCAGCCACTGGCCGCCAGCATGGCGGCTGCCAGGGTTTCCTTGAGCGGCGCATCGCCTTTGTCCACGCGCCAGCCACGCTTGAAGAGCGGCTCACCGGACGTGTCCAGCGCCAGCATCATGCGCTCAGCCGTGAGATGCACGTAGATTCGAACGTCCGGGTGCTTGACCTCCACACTGGGCCGCTCACCTCGGCGGTCGCGAAAATGATCGGCCACCGCATCCTTGACACGCAAGGCGGCGAAATTCAGGCTCTTGAGCGGACTGTGCTGCGAGGTGATTTCAATCTTGAAGGTTTGACGCGGCGTGAACCAGCGCTCCCACGGCACTTGCCGCGCGGCGTCATAAATGTCCTGCTCCTGCCGGTACGGGGTGTCCGAGAGCTGCACCAGCACGCGCTGCGCCAGGCGGCTGTGCAAGTTCGCCTGCATCATCTCCAGCCACGTGCCACGCCAGGCCACACCGGCGCGCCGCGTGGCCAGTCCGGCAGGCTCATGTCCGAGAAGGGTCACCAACTCGCGCGCCAGCAAGGTTTCCACACCAGCCGGGCAAGGCATGAAAAAAGACCAGGCATGGCCCAGTGTGGGCACAGCGCGTCCACGCACTGGGGTGTCAGCATTCATCAGAGGGCTTTTCGCAAATGGGTCGGTGCGATGCGCAAGGCTTCGCGGTACTTGGCCACGGTGCGCCGGGCGCAATCGATGCCTTGCTCCTTGAGCATTTCGGAAATCTGGTTGTCCGACAGAGGCTTCTTGGCGTTTTCATTGGCCACGAACTGTTTGATCAAGGCTCGCACCGCGGTACTCGATGCGTTGTTGCCACTGTCCGTGCCCAGCCCGGAACCAAAGAAATATTTCAGCTCGAAGGTGCCAAACGGGGTGGCCATGTACTTGGCCGTGGTCACCCGCGAAATCGTGGACTCGTGCAGCCCCAGTTCATCGGCAATCTCGCGCAGCACCATGGGGCGCATGGCCAGTTCGCCATGGATGAAGAAGTTGCGCTGGCGCTGCGCGATGGCATTGCTCACCCGCAGGATGGTTTCGAAGCGCTGCTGGATGTTCTTGATGAACCAACGCGCTTCCTGCAGACGTTGCTGCAGGCCCTGATGGCCTTCACCCTTGCCCGCGCCCTTGAGCGCACCGGCATAAATGTCATGAACGCGCAAGCGCGGCATCACGTCGCTGTTGAGTTGAACCCGAAACACCGGCTGCCCTTGGCGGTCCGACCCTTGCCGAGTGACGAGAACATCAGGCACCACCAGTTGACGCTCCACATCCACAAACCGCCGTCCCGGCTTGGGCTCGAGCCGAGCAATGAGAGCAATGGCCAGCTTGACGCGCACATCGCTGTCACTCACCGCCACCACCAGTCGCTTGATATCGCGCTTGGCCAGCAGCTCCAAGGGTTGGCGGCAGATGGCCAATGCCACCTGGCGCACGGCCTCAGCCTCTTCGTTGGGGGTCTCGATGGCCTTGAGCTGAAGCGTCATGCACTCGGCCAGATCGCGGGCACCCACGCCCGTGGGTTCCAGGGTTTGCAACAACCGCAACGCCACTTCGAAGCGGTGCTCGAGCTCTTCCAGCTGCTCCAGATCCCCACCGGCCAGGCCCTCGGCCAGGCTCACCAGCGAGTCCTCCAGGTAGCCATCGTCGTTGAGCGATTCAATCAGAAAGCGCAAAGCGGCACGATCGGTCTCGCTCAAGCGCAGCGACAGGGCCTGCTGGTGCAAAAAGTCGGTGAGCGAACCTGCGCTGCGGGCCAGTTCGGTCGCGTCGGCGGTGTCGTCGTCCAAGGCGCCATTGCGCGCGGGCGCGTCCCCCCCCCACTCGCTGTCATCAAGGGAAAACTCGACGCTGCCGTCGCCCTCCCAGCCCTCGGCCACGCCTTCCAGACCCGGCTCCACATCACTGGCGGTGCTGACAGCGACCTCCGACAAGCCGTCGCCCGGCGCACTGCTGAGCGATTCACTCGCAGAAGCGTCAAAGAGGTCATCTGAGGACAAGGCCGCATCCGCCGTGCCCCCGGATTCCGCAACCTCTTCGGTGCGTGCATCAGCCTGCTCCAGGCCAAAGGCCTCGCGCTCGGCCAGTTCGGAGTCTTTTTCCAGGAACGGGTTGTCGTCGAGCATTTGCTCGATTTCCTGGTTGAGCTCCATGGTCGAGAGCTGCAGCAGCCGGATCGATTGCTGCAACTGCGGGGTGAGCGCCAGGTGCTGAGAAACACGAAGTGACAGGCCTTGCTTCATCGTGTCACATCCGGAAATGTTCGCCCAGGTAGACGCGGCGCACGTCGGCGTTGTGCACGATCTCGGCTGGTGTGCCCTGCGCCAGCACGCGTCCCTCGCTGATGATGCAGGCATGGTCGCAAATGCCCAGTGTCTCGCGCACGTTGTGATCGGTGATGAGCACCCCCAAACCACGCGCTTTGAGAAAACTGATGATGCGCTGAATCTCGATCACCGCGATCGGATCGATACCGGCAAACGGTTCGTCCAGCAGGATGAACCTCGGCTGGGTGGCCAGCGCACGGGCAATCTCGACGCGTCGCCGCTCACCGCCCGAGAGCGCCGTGGCCGCCGAGTCGCGCAGATGGTCCACACGCAGTTCCTGCAGCAGACTGGTCAGGCGCTGCTCGATCGCTTCGCGTGACAGGGGTTGGCCGTGCTCGTCGTGCTGCAACTCCAGCACCGCACGCACGTTGTCCGCCACATTGAGCTTGCGAAAAATCGAGGCCTCTTGGGGGAGATAACTCAACCCCAGCCGTGAGCGCTGGTGGATCGGCAAACGCTCGATGGCTTGGCCGTCCAACGCTATCCCGCCCGCATCGGCCCGCACCAGGCCCACGATCATGTAAAACGACGTGGTCTTGCCCGCCCCGTTGGGGCCCAGCAACCCCACCACCTCGCCTCGTTGCACCGAAATCGAGACATCGTGAACCACCTTGCGACTGCCATACGACTTTTGCAGGTGGTGGGCTTCCAACCGACCGCTGCCGGCGGGGTTGGCGGTAGCCCTCATGGGGCCGCCCCGCCAGCAGGTGCCGGGGTCAACCAGGCACGCACACGCGCATTGGTGGAGGCGCCTGCTGCGGCCTCTCCTGGCTTGACGGGAGCATGGTCCACGGTGAAACGCTCGGTGGCGTTGTCATACACAATCAGCTGGCCGCTCATTTCATCGTTGAGCTTGGCACCGCGATAGCGGCGCAACACGGCGCGGCCTTGCAAGGTCACTCGCTCAGCTCGACCGTCGTACTCGATGCGTTCGGCCTCGCCTTCCATGAATTCATTGAGGCCCTCACGCTTTTGGCGAAAAAAAGCGCGCTGACCGCTGGCGGGCAGGAGTTGACCGAACTGATGTCCTTGGCCGCTCTCCCAGATTTCCAGCTGATCGCCTCGAAAGATGAGGGTGCCCTTGGTGGCCACCACCTTGCCGGAAAACACCGTGCGCTGGCGGGCGTCGTCGTGCACCAGTTTGTCGGCCTCGATGTTCATTGGCTTGTCGCGGTCGGCCTTTTCGGCGCGGGCACCTGCCACGGTCACGGCCAGCAGACAGCTCAACAACAGGGCAACAACAGGTTTCAAGGCACGGAACTTGCAGACAATTTGATGCCCGCATTGTATGCGGGTAAGTGCTCCCTAGGCGACAAAACACCTCTTTCTGGCACAGCTTATGCATGCCGTCATGCACACCGTGGCCTGAAAGCCGCAGCCTGGGTTCGTGTCAGCCCGTGCCCGGGGAAAGTCAGCGGCCCTTTCGGACCTCGCCGATCAGGTAGTCGGCAATTTGCAGTGCGCGCTCCATGCTGCCAGCCAGAGAGCCATCGGTGTAAAAGCGCCCCGCCACCCCCAAGGCGGGCACGCCCTGAACCTTGAATGACTCTTGCAACTGGGTGGCCCGGCGCGCCTTGGACACGATGCCAAAGCTGTTGTAAACCTCCTGGAACCTGGCCTTGGGAATACCCTGCTTCTCGGCCCACTGGGCCAAGGCGTCAGCGCTGGACAGGTTTTGACGCTCCACATGAATGGCCTGAAAGAGCTTGACGTGCAAGGTCTCTACCTTCTCAAGCGCCTCGAGAACGTAATACATGCGCTGCTGGGGTTCGAAGTCCTCGCGGAATCGCACCGGCACACGTTTGACCTCGATGTCCTTGGATACCTTGTGCACCCACTCGGCAAAGCGCGGCTCAAAGGCATTGCAATGCGGGCAGCTGTACCAGAAAAACTCGATCACCTCGATCTTGCCCTTGCCCACGTCGGTGGGGACGCGTTTGTCCAGGGTGGTGTACTCGATGCCTTCCTGGAACGGGGCCTTCTGCGCCCAGCCCGCCTCGTGCGTGAGGGCCAGTGCTCCGAGCGAACCCATCATGGCCTGGGAAAAATGGCGACGTTGCATGAAAACCTCTCGAAAAATCAACGTTGAACGCGCACCAGCGCCGCATCCACCTTGGTGGCTGCCAGTTTTTGCTGAATCCGCTCGGCCTCCTCGCGCGACTCCATCGGGCCAATGCGCACGCGAAACACGGTGCGGCCGGACTGCTCACGCTCGCTCACCCGGGCGTCGAACCCCTGCAAGGCGAGCTTGGCACGTTGTGCCTCGGCTTCATCGGCCGAGCGAAACGCGCCAGCCTGAACGTAGTAGTTGAACGGATCGGCCGTGGATGCTCGGCTGCGCGCCAGGTCCCCCAGGGGATCCTCGCCCGTGGTCGACGGTGGCGTGCTGGAGGGCGGCGGAATCACGGCCGGGGCGTCGTCGCCCGAGGGCTTTTCGGGTGGCTTGACCGGATTCTTGCCATACAGCGGGGCGTTGGGGTCCCAGTCCTTGTTCTTCTTTTCCTCGGCCGCATCCTGGTCCGGGCTGCGGTGCACACCCTTGTTGAGGAAGGGGATGGGCACCTTGGTCACGTAGATCGCCACGGCCAGGGCCACCGAGAGGCCCACGATGAGGCCAAAGATGAAACCCAGCAAGGTGCCGCCCCGCTGGCGAGCCAGCCGTTCGGCAGGGGAGAAATGAGATACAGCTGTCATGTTGTGGGGTCTTGACCAACTCACATGCTGGTGGGCGCTGACACACCCAGCACGGCCAATCCATTGTGCAACACCTGGGCCGTGGCAGCGACCAGGGCCAGACGGGCCCGCTTGACCTGCGGGTCATCGACCAGGATACGCTCGGCGTCGTAGTAGCTGTGGTACGCCGCCGCCAGTTCACGCAGATAAAAGCTGACATCGTGGGGCGCAAAATCCTGGGCCGCCGCCGAGAGCATGCCGGGGTAGCGCGCGAGTTGCAGCATCAGCGACTGCGCGGGTGCCGAGTCCAGCGGAGTCAGGTCCACCTCGCGCCAGGACACGTCCTGACCCAACAAGCCTTCGCGCTGCAGCACCGAGCAAATGCGGGCATGGGCATACTGCACGTAGTACACCGGGTTGTCGTTGTTCTGCGCCAGCGCCAGGTCCACATCGAACACGTATTCGGTGTCGGGTTTGCGGCTGAGCAAGAAGAAACGCACCGCGTCCTTGGAGGTCCAGTCGATGAGGTCGCGCAGGGTCACATAACTGCCCGAGCGTTTGGAGATCTTCACCTCCTGCCCCCCGCGCATCACACGCACCATGGTGTGCAGCACATAGTCGGGGTAGCCCTCGGGGATGGCCAGCCCGGTGTGGCGTGACACGGCCTGCAAGCCTGCACGCACGCGGGCAATGGTGCCGTGGTGATCGGTGCCCTGGATGTTCACCACCTTGGTAAAGCCGCGTTCCCACTTGGCCAGGTGGTAGGCCACGTCGGGCACAAAGTAGGTGTAGGTGCCATCGGTCTTGCGCATCACACGGTCTTTGTCGTCGCCAAAATCGGTCGAACGCAGCCACAAGGCACCGTCGTGCTCGTACGTGAAACCACTCTCACGCAGGGTTTGGACCGCACGCTCGACGCGCCCATCGGTGTACAGGCTGGACTCCAGGTAGTACTGGTCAAAGCGCAGCTCGAAGGCCTGCAAGTCCAGGTCCTGTTCGCGCCGCAGATAGGCCACGGCGAATTGCCGAATGGCATCGATGTCGTTGACGTCCCCATTGGCGGTGAAGCTGCGGTCGTCGGCCTGCACCGTCTTGCCCGCCAGGAAATCGTTGGCAATGTCCTGGATGTAGTCGCCGTTGTAAGCCGACTCGGGCCATTCGGCGTCGCCAGGCTTGAACCCCTTGGCGCGCAACTGGGTGCTGTGCGCCAGGGTGGCAATCTGAACGCCCGCGTCGTTGTAATAAAACTCGCGGTGCACCGACCAGCCCTGGGTTTGCAACAGGTTGCACATGGCGTCGCCCAGTGCCGCCTGGCGTCCATGCCCCACGTGCAGGGGGCCGGTGGGATTGGCCGACACAAACTCGACCAGCACACGTGCCTGGCGTGCGGCCTGGCAACCAAAAGCGTCCCGCGCTTGCAGCACCTCGTGCACCACCTGCTGCTTGGCAGCCGGGCGCAAACGCAGGTTGAGAAACCCGGGCCCTGCAATGTCCAGGTCCTGTACCCAGCGTTGAAAGCCCGGACGAGCCAGCAACTCCTCGCGCAGCCGCTCGGCGACCTGGCGAGGGTTGGCCTTGAGGGGTTTGGCCAGTTGCATGGCGGCGGTGATGGCCCAGTCACCATGCGCGGCAACCTTGGGCGACTCAAAAGCAGCCCGGGCAGCGGCCCCCGGGCTCAGGCCGTCGAGGGCCTGGGCCAGCTCGGCGAGCAATTCTTGTTGGACGAGAAGCATGCAGGGATTCTACGGGGGTGGTGTCTCGGGCTGCTGCGGGTCCAGGCATGATCGGGCATGCAAGGGTACCGCCACACTCGTGCCGCCCATGCGAGACGTGCTGGCATCCAGGTGGCCCGTGCTGCGCACGCCGGGCAAGGCGTGACTCTCCTCGCTGGGGGCCAGGGCATCCACCGCAGGTGCGCGGGCTCGCCAACCCCCGCGTGCGGGGCCGCGTCCGCTGTACGGCACCGGCGACTGCATGCTGGTTGTGTCGTTGGGCAGGCGGGGCTCGGTCGACTCGGTCGGCCCGTTCAACACGCTTGACGCATTGAGGCCGGTTGAGCCTGAAGCATTGGCACAGGCTGTAGGGGTTTCAGCGGTTTCAGCGCTGTTAGGCGTGTTAGGGGCGTCAGGGGTTGCTGGGGTCGCAAGCGCATGCCCCCAACTGCCTCCCACCACCGTGATGTCTGGCCCCCCGCACGCCATGCCGCTGATCGAGCCCGGCAGGGGGGAGGGCAACGGGCGGTCCAACGCAGAGGTCTGCGGCGCCTCCCCCCACAACCGGCCTTGCCGGCCTGCG
>JACCDI010477966.1_pt1 | contig 17636 bp, 22 predicted proteins | sample 7442791 | NCBI WGS metagenome assembly JACCDI01 (sample SAMN15323434, study PRJNA562643) | freshwater metagenome | isolation source: river surface water | place: USA:Blue River Watershed | collected 2017-08-15 | reverse complement strand
TCGGTTTCGGCCACATAGGCCAGCGGGCGGATCACCATGAACTCGCCGTTGTCGCTCAGCAGTTTCGGGGGCATGCCTTTGAGCTTGCCGCCAAAGAACATGTTGAGGAAGAAGGTCTGCAGCATGTCGTCGCGGTGGTGGCCCAGGGCCAGCTTGTTGCAGCGCAGTTCGCGCGCCACCCGGTACAGGATGCCGCGGCGCAGTCGCGAGCACAGGCTGCACATGGTCTTGCCTTCGGGGATCTCGTCTTTGACGATGGAATAGGTGTCCTGCGTCTCGATGTGGAACTCGACGCCCAGGTTTTTCAGGTAGTTGGGCAGCACCTCGGCCGGAAAGCCCGGCTGCTTCTGGTCGAGGTTGACCGCCACCAGCGTGAAGTCCACCGGCGCGCGGGCCTGCATCTTCATCAGGATGTCGAGCATGCCGTAGCTGTCTTTGCCGCCGGACATGCAGACCATGATGCGGTCACCCGCCTCGATCATGTTGAAGTCCGAAATCGCCTGACCGACCTGGCGGCACAGGCGTTTTTCGAGCTTGTGGGTCTCGCGCTCAATCTTCGCGGCCTTGGCCGCATCAGGGGCTTCGGCTTCGATCCAGTTGTTTTCGACGCTTGCGTTCATGGGCTTCACCACTGTCCGGTTTCCATGCGAATGGCGACTTCGCAATCTTCAAAAATTTCGAGCTTGGCGATCGTGACCCGCACGCCCAACACGCCGGGCAGTTGCATCAGGCGGTGGGTGAGTTTGCCGATCAGGGTTTCGAGCAGGTTCACATGCTCGGCGGTGCACTCGTCGATGATGATTTTGCGCACCTTGCGGTAGTCCAGCACCGAGGTGATGTCGTCGTCGCTGGGCAAGAGCGGCTGCGTGCCCAGGTTGAGCTCGGCATCGACCTGGATCGGTTGCGGATCGGTTTTTTCGTGCTCGAGGATGCCCAGGTTGGCATCGAAACGCAGACCGGTCAGCGAAAGGATCTGGACGCCGCGGTTCAGCATGGCGCACCTTGTTTGATGCGCAGGATTTCCACGCCCACGCCCTCGCAGTCCGGATACACATCGGGCTTGCAGCTGGAGAGCCGCACGGCAGCCACGCCCGGATGGGCGATGAGTTCGTCCATCAGGTCATCGCACAGCGTCTCCTGCAGCACGATGTGGCCGCGGGCCACGCGCCGGGCAATCACCTGGCGCACGTAGTCGTAGTCCACCACCTCGGCCAGGTCGTCGCGGCTGGGGGTGCTGCCCTCGAGGGGCACAAACAGCTCCACATTGAAGACGATGCGCTGCGGCGCGTGCTTTTCAAAGTCGTGCGCGCCAATGCGCACATCGACCACGTGGTTGCGCAGGAACAGGCGGCGGCACTTCAGGGCCAAGGTGGACAGGGGATCGCTCATGGCATCACTGGGGGTTGCGGGGCCTCATCGACGGCGAACATCACATCGCGCGCCAGCGGCACCAGGTGCTGGCCGTTGTCCACACACAGGGTGCTGCCGGTGATGCAGGGGTTGCTGGCCAGAAAAAGGCAGGTCGCGGCCACCTGGGCCGGATCGATGGGCTGGCGCAGCAGATTGACGCGGCTGGCGCGGTCGAAGTTGTCCTGTGTCTGCGGGCCGCTCAGGAACATCAGCCCCGGGGCCACGCCACACACGCGCAGGGTGGGCGCCAGGGCCTGGGCCTGCAGGGCCACGGCGCGTTCCAGCGCGAGCTTGCTCACCGTGTAAGAAAAGTAGTCGGGGTTGAGGTTGAACACCTTCTGGTCCAGCACGTGGACCACGCTGCGCTGGCCGGCGGCCGCCTGCGCCGAGCGCTGGCGGGCCATGAGCGAGGCCAGCGACAGGGGGGCCAGCAGGTTGACTTCGAGTTGCTCACGGGCGCCACCCAGGTCCATGTCCGCACCGCTGTCCGGCTCGAACAGCGAAGCGTTGTTGACCAGGGCGTCGAGCGGGCCCGTGGTCGACTCGATCGTGTGCATCATGCGCTCGCGTTCGGCCGCCTGGCCCAGGTCGGCCTGCACCAGGTGCACCTTGGCGCTCTGGGCGGCCAGCGCCTGCTGCAGGCCTTGCGCCGCCGCCGCCGAGCGCTGGTAATGGCACCAGACCTGCCAGCCCGCTTGCGCGAAGGCCTGGCAGATCAGGGCGCCCAGGCGCAGGGCGCCGCCGGTGACAAGGACGGTTTTCAAGGTGTGTGTTCCAGAGCTGATGGGGGCGATGGCCGCCCCGGGAGGCCCGGTTGGGCCAGTCTGGGATTATCCCCGATGGCCCTTTTCCTTGCGGCCGCCCCCGGTGGGGGCGACAGCGCGGGGCAGGCCATGCGCGACAATCGGCGGGTGAGCACCGCTTTGCCGACTTCCCTGCCCGAACTGCAGCACCGCCTGCACACCGCCATCGCTGCCGCCGGGGGTTGGTTGCCGTTTGACCGTTTCATGGCCATGGCGCTGTACGAGCCGGGGCTGGGTTACTACACCAATGCGCTGCAGAAGTTCGGTGCCATGCCCGCTTCGGGCAGCGATTTTGTGACCGCGCCTGGCTTGACGCCCCTGTTCGGCCAGACCCTGGCGCAGCAGCTGGGCGAGGCCCTGGCACAGACCGGGACTGAGGAAATCTTCGAATTTGGCGCCGGTACTGGCGCGTTGGCCCTGCAGTTGCTCGACGCCCTGGGTGACCAGGTCGCGCGTTACACCATCATCGACCTGTCGGGCACGCTGCGTGCGCGCCAGGCGCAGCACCTGACGGCGCATGCCCACAAGCTGCGCTGGATCGACACCTGGCCCGAGGCCATCGAAGGGGTGGTGGTGGGCAACGAATTGCTGGACGCCATGCCGGTGAAGCTGCTGGTGCGCCACAAGGGGCTTTGGCATGAGCGTGGCGTCGTGGCCGAGGCAGACGGCTTGGCCTGGGCAGACCGCCCCACGCCGCTGCGGCCGCCGCTCGAGATCGAGGGCGATCACGACTACCTGACGGAAATCCACCCCCAGGCCGAGGCCTTCATCGCCAGCCTGGCCGAGCGCCTGCGGGCCGGGCGCGGGGGCGCGGCTTTTTTGCTGGACTACGGTTTTCCGGAGGCCGAGTACTACCACCCACAGCGGCACATGGGCACCCTGATGTGCCACCACCTGCACCAGGCCGATGGGGACCCGCTGCAGAAGGTGGGCCTCAAGGACATCACCGCCCATGTGAATTTCACCGGCATCGCCCTGGCCGCGCAGAACGCGGGCCTGTCGGTGCTGGGGTACACCTGTCAGGCGCATTTCCTTTTCAACCTCGGCATCACGCAGCGCATGGAGGCCGCGCCCCTGTCCGAGCGGGTGCAGGCGGCCCGCCTGGTCAACGAACACGAAATGGGCGAGCTGTTCAAGGTCATCGCCGTGGCCACCCACGACTGGCCCGCGCAGGGCTTTGCCCGCGGTGACCGCAGCCACCGGCTCTGAACATGCTGCGCTGGCTCATCGTCACCCTGCTGGCCCTGATCCTGTTCAGCGGCTTGCAGCCCTGGCTGCAGAAACTGGGCTTTGGCAAGCTGCCGGGCGATCTGAACTTTCGGCTTTTCGGGCGCCCCTGGTCGCTGCCCATCACCAGTACTCTGATCCTGAGCATGATCGCGGCCGGGATCGCCAAATGGTGGTGAGGCCTTGAATCCGCCGCAGGCAGCCCCAGCTGTATGGCGACAGAAGCGGTCACCGACCGCCATCATTTGCCTCTTCACCCGCCCCCATGACCGAGCCCCTGCACATCGTCTGCCCCCACTGCCACACCACCAACCGCGTGGCGGCGGAGCACCTGGGCAGCGCGCCCGATTGCGGGAAATGCCACCGGCCCTTGTTCACCGGCCATCCGCTGGCGCTGGATGCGGCCAGCTTCGAGCGCCACATCGGCCGCAGCCAGGTGCCGGTACTGGTGGATTTTTGGGCGCCGTGGTGTGGCCCGTGCCGCATGATGGCCCCCGCCTTCGAGCAGGCGGCCGGCCTGCTCGAGCCGCAGGTTCGCCTGGCCAAGGTCAACACCGAAGACGAGCCGCAGCTGGCCGCCCGCTTCCACATCCGCAGCATCCCGACCCTGGCCCTGTTTGTGAACGGCCACGAAGTGGCGCGTCAGGCAGGGGCGTTCCGGTCGGCGCAGGACATCGTGGGCTGGGTGCGTTCAACCCTTTGAAGCAGGGCTTGCCCACCGTGGCAATGTCTCATCTCTTGGTGCAGACTCAGGCTGCCCCACAGGGCGTTGCCAATCAGTCGTCCAGGCAGCAGGGTGAACAAGCCTGTAATCAGCAAAGCGCCAATATAAAGAGCCACCATGTGGATCCGGTGCGCCTTGACTCGGTGCCTGCGTGCGTGCATCACGCCGATGAACAGGCTGACCAGCGTGAAAACCGACAGTCCATGGATCCATGAGTAGCCATCCGGGCGGTGGATGGCAAATGAAATCCCCGCGACAGCAGCCATGCAAAGCACCCAGGTCCAGCCCATCAGTCTGTGCATGTTGTGGCCTTTGCGCATGACCAGTAAAACGCTGCCCAGCAATACGGCGATGGCCGCCAGAGTGGCATGCGCAATGATGACGGCCGTCCAACTGTAAGCGGGATGGCTCATGTCAGCGTATCGGTGGGTAGTGTGATGGCGCTGGCCATCGCAGATGTTCTTTCGGCCTCGATCCGTTCGCCGATCTTGGGCCCTTGCAGACCCTCACGCGCGGCCTGTGCGGCAATCGCGGCCGTGTTCACGCCCAGCGCGGCCTGCAAGGCCGTGGCCAGGCGGCGCGCCTGCGGGTAGTCCTGGTCTGCACAGCCCAGCCGCCCTCTCGCATCGGCCTCGCAGGCCTGCAGCACCAGCGCAAAGCGCTCGGGCTGGCGGATGGCATCGCAGCGGGTGAGCAAGCGCAGGATGGCGGCGGCGCCCAGTTCGCCGCTGCGGTGGATGTGGCCATGTTCGCGCGCCACCACCTCGGCCAGTTCCTTGCAGTCGTTCGGGACCCGCAGGCGTTCGGCGACCTGTCGGGCGAGCTGGACGCTGCGGCCCTCGTGCCCGATGTGGCGCGGCAGCACCTCGGGCGGTGTGCTGCCCTTGCCCAGGTCATGCATGAGGGCGGCCCAGCGCACCGCCAGCGGCGCCTGCAGGCGTGCGCATTGGTCGAGCACCATCATCACATGCACGCCGGTGTCGATTTCGGGGTGGTACTCGGGCCGCTGGGGGACGCCCCAGAGCCGATCGAGTTCGGGCAGCAGCACCTTGAGGGCGCCACATTCGCGCAGCACCGCGAACATGCGCGAGGGCTGGTCGGTCATCAGCCCGCGGGCCAATTCCTGCCAGACGCGCTCGGGCACCAGGTGATCGACTTCACCCGCATGCACCATCTGGCGCATCAGATCCAGGGTTTCGTCGGCCACGCTGAAGTCGGCAAAGCGCGCGGCAAAGCGCGCCAGCCGCAGGATGCGCACCGGGTCTTCGGCAAAGGCCTCGGTCACATGGCGCAGGACTTTGGCCTGCAGGTCGCGTTGGCCGCCGTAGGGGTCGATGATGTGGCCAGCCCATTTCGTTGCAGGGGCTTGCGCCAGCGCCTCGGGCACCGCCATCGCATTGATGGTCAGGTCGCGGCGGGCCAGGTCTTCTTCGAGTGTCACATCGGGTGCGGCTTGCACGGCAAAGCCCTTGTAGCCCCGCGCCGTCTTGCGCTCGGTGCGGGCCAGCGCGTACTCCTCGCGGCTTTGCGGATGCAGAAAGACCGGGAAATCCTTGCCCACGGGCAGGTAGCCCTGGGCGGCCATGGCTTCGGGTGTGCTGCCCACCACCACCCAGTCGCGGTCGCTGACGGGCAGGCCCATCAGCGCATCCCGCACCGCACCGCCGACGACAAAGAAGTCCATGCGGGGCCTCAGCGCTGGAGCCGGTAGGGCTCTTCAAAGTCAATGAAGTCGCGCTCGGCCAGGGCCCCGTCCATCCAGGCTTTCACGCCGGGCAGGGCGCACACCCGGTCCATGTAGGCGCTGACATCGGCCGGCACGGGCAGTGCATAAGTGCGGATGCGCATGACCACCGGCGCGAAGTAGGCATCGGCCACGCTGAACGGGCCGAACAACAGGGGGCCGCCGTGCTCGGCCAGCAGGCCGGACCACATGGCCACGATGCGTTGCAGGTCGGCCCGCACGGCCGGCTGGTCGCGCAGGGCCAGGGCGCCGACCTCGGGCAGATGGGCTTCGATGTTCATCGGACAGGCACTGCGCAGCGCCGCAAAGCCGCTGTGCATTTCCGCGCAGATGCTGCGGGCGCGGGCGCGGGCCGCGCGGTCGGCCGGCCAGAGCTGTTTGTCGGGAAATTGCTCGGCCACGTATTCGGCGATCGACAGGGTGTCCCAGACCACCAGGCCGTTGTGCACCAGCACCGGCACCTTGCCCGTCGGGTTGATCGTGGCCAGCACCTGCTTGAACTGCGCCTCGGGCGTGAAGCCATCAAAGCGCACCATGACTTCTTCGAAGCCGATGCCCGCCTGGCGCAGCAGCACCCACGGCCGCATGGACCAGGAGGAGTAATTCTTGTTGCCGATGTAGAGCTGGATCATGGTGTTCGCCTCCGCTGTCGAGACGCCATGTTAGCGGGCGCGCCCTCAGAACACCCAGAGCAGGGCCGAGGTCATGATCAGGTAGCGCAGGAATTTGCCGATCGCCATGTACAGGGTGCAGGGCGCCAGCGGCATCTGCAGCCAGCCGGCCACCGCGCAGAGCGGGTCGCCGACCACCGGCAGCCAGCTCAGCAAGCAGGCGCGCGGCCCCAGCTTTTCCAGCCAGTGCAGCGCCCGCAGGTGGTTGGGCGAATCGCGCCAGCGGTTCACCGCCTTGCGCGCGCCCCAGCCCATCCACCAGCTCACCATGCCGCCCAGGGTGTTGCCCAGCGTGGCGACCGCAATGGCGGGCCAGAAAAGATCCGGATTGAGTTTGACCAGACCAAAGACCGCAGGTTCGGAGCCCATGGGCAGCAGGGTGGCCGAGACGAAGGCCACGACGAACACGGTCGACAGCCCGAACTCGGGCAAGGCCAGGGTCTGCAGCAGAGAAACCATCCAGTCGTGCATGCGGGGCAGTGTAACGATGGACCTCCAGCCCGGTGGGGGGCGGGTTTTGCTTACCACACCTCCCTTTCAGTTGCTGAAATTTTGGGCAATTACAATCGTGCCTCCTTTTTAAGCAGCCGCCGCAGCGCCCCCTTGGCCCCCACCCATGCAGATCGGTCCCTACACCTTGCCGAATGCCCTGTTTGTTTCCCCCATGGCGGGGGTGACCGACCGGCCGTTCCGCCAGCTTTGCCGCCAGTTCGGTGCAGGCTATGCGGTGAGCGAGATGGTGACTTCGCGCAAGGACCTGTGGCACACCCTCAAGACCAGCCGCCGCGCCAACCACGAGGGCGAAGCCGGGCCGATCGCCGTGCAGATCGCGGGCACCGAAGCGGCCATGATGGCCGAAGCCGCCCTTTACAACATCGATCGCGGCGCCCAGATCATCGACATCAACATGGGTTGCCCGGCCAAGAAGGTGTGCAACAAGTGGGCGGGCTCGGCGCTGATGCAGGACGAGGCGCTGGCGCTGCAGATCGTCGAGGCGGTGGTGGCGGCTTGCGAGCCCCGGGGGGTGCCGGTCACGCTCAAGATGCGCACCGGCTGGTGCCAAAGCCACAAGAACGCGCTGACGATCGCGCGGGCTGCCGAAAGCGCCGGCGTGCAGATGGTCACGGTGCATGGGCGCACGCGCGAACAGGGCTACAAGGGCCAGGCCGAGTACGACACCATCGCGGCCGTCAAAGCCGCGCTGCGCATCCCGGTGGTGGCCAATGGCGACATTGATTCGCCCGAAAAAGCCCGTGAGGTGCTGAGAAAAACCGGGGCCGATGCGCTCATGATCGGGCGCGCCGCCCAGGGCCGGCCCTGGATCTTTCGCGAAGTGGCGCATTTCCTGGCCACAGGGGAACACCTGGCGCCGCCGCTGGTGGCCGAGCTGCGCCGAGCCCTTCTGGAGCACCTGCAGGACCACTATGGCCTCTATGGCGAATACACCGGTGTGCGCTCGGCCCGAAAACACATCGGCTGGTATGTGCGCAGCCTGCCGGGCGGCGAGGCTTTTCGCGAACAGATGAACACCTTGGAGCGCAGCGAACAACAGCTGGCCGCCGTGGCGCACTACCTCGATGGGTTGGCGCAGCGGATGGACCGGCTGCCCCTGGCGGTGGCGCCACGCGCGCTGGAGACAACAGAATGAGTGAACGACAAAGCATCGAGGCCTGCATCCGGGCCAATCTGGAAGACTATTTCCGTGATCTGGACGGCACCGACCCGACCGGGCTCTACGACATGCTGCTCAAAGTGGTGGAAAAGCCCTTGCTGGATGTGGTCATGCAGCGCGCTGGCCAGAACCAGTCGCGTGCCGCCGACTGGCTGGGGCTCAACCGCAACACGCTGCGCAAAAAACTCGTCGAGCACCATCTGCTCAAGTGAAGTGTCGGCCGCCCCCGTGTGCTGGCGGCCTGCGCTTGCTCTCCCTGGACCCTGAGAAAGACCGCCATGAAAGCCCTGATTTCCGTATCCGACAAAACCGGCATCGTCGACTTCGCGCGTGAACTGCACGCGCTCGGCGTCGGCCTCATTTCCACCGGCGGCACCGCCAAACTGCTGGCCGATCAGGGCCTGCCCGTGACAGAAGTGGCCGAAGTCACCGGCTTTCCTGAAATGCTGGACGGCCGCGTCAAGACCCTGCATCCCAAGGTGCACGGCGGCCTGCTGGCGCGCCGCGATCTGCCCGAGCACATGGCCGCGCTGCAGGCGCACGGCATCGACACCATCGATCTGCTGATCGTCAACCTCTACCCCTTCGAGGCGACCGTAGCCAAGCCGGGTTGCACCCTGGCCGATGCGATCGAGAACATCGACATCGGGGGGCCTGCCATGGTGCGCTCTGCGGCCAAGAACTGGAAGGACGTGGGCGTTGTCACCGACGCCAGCCAATACGCCGACGTGATCGCTGAGCTCAAAGCCAGCGGCAAGTTGAGCGATAAGCTGCGCTTTGCCTTGTCGGTGGCCGCCTTCAACCGCATCAGCCAGTACGACGGCGCGATCAGCAACTACCTCTCCAGCGTGAACTTTCAGGCGGAAAAACTCGGCGAAGCCTATGTGCCCGAACGCGCCCAGTTCCCTGGCCAGTTCAACGAGCAATACGTCAAAGTGCAGGACCTGCGCTACGGCGAAAACAGCCACCAGCAGGCCGCCTGGTACCGCGACCTGGCGCCGGCCGCCGGTTCCTTGGCCACCGGTGTGCAGCTGCAAGGCAAGGAACTGAGCTACAACAACATCGCCGATGCCGACGCGGCCTGGGAATGTGTCAAGAGCTTTGACACGGGAGCCAACGGCGACCCTTCACAGTTCGCGGCCTGTGTGATCGTCAAGCACGCCAACCCCTGCGGTGTGGCGGTCGGCACCAGCGCGCTGGAGGCCTACAGCAAGGCCTTCCAGACCGACCCGACCAGCGCTTTCGGCGGCATCATCGCCTTCAACCGCCCGGTGGACCGGGCCGCGGCCGAGGCGGTGAGCAAGCAGTTCGTCGAAGTGCTGATGGCCCCCGACTTCAGCGCCGAGGCACTCGAGGTGTTCAAGAGCAAGGTCAATGTGCGCCTGATGAAGATCGCCTTGCCCGTCGACTACGGCCGGGTGCGCAACGCCCTGGAAACCAAGCGCGTGGGCTCGGGCCTGCTGCTGCAAAGTGCCGACACGCACGAGCTGGCCTTAGCCGATTTGAAAGTGGTGACGGTCAAGCAGCCCACGCCGCAAGAACTGAAAGACCTGTTGTTCGCCTGGAAAGTGGCCAAGTTCGTCAAGTCCAACGCCATCGTGTTCTGTAAAGACGGCATGACCATGGGCGTGGGCGCCGGTCAGATGAGCCGCCTGGATTCGGCGCGCATCGCCAGCATCAAGGCCGAAGCTGCCCAGCTCAGCCTGCACAACACCGTGGTGGCCAGCGATGCCTTCTTCCCCTTCCGCGACGGCCTCGATGTGGTGGTGGATGCGGGCGCGAGCTGCGTGGCGCAACCCGGTGGCTCCATGCGCGACCAGGAAGTCATCGACGCGGCCAACGAGCGCGGCGTGGCCATGGTCTTCACCGGCGTGCGCCACTTCCGGCATTGATCGGCAAGCATTGAACTTTGCAACACTGGGCCTGACCGCGGCGCTGCAACGCGCCGCCGGTGGCATGGGTTTGGCCATCCCCACCCCCATCCAGGCCGAAGCGATTCCGGCCGCGCTGCAAGGCCGCGACCTGTGGGCCACGGCGCCCACCGGTTCGGGCAAAACGCTGGCCTTTGCCTTGCCGCTGGTGCAGCAGCACCTGCTTACGCCACGGCAAACCAATTTCCGCCGCCCGGTGCGCACACTGGTGCTGGTGCCGACGCGCGAGTTGGCGCTGCAGGTGGGCGATGTGTTCACCCAGTTGGGCCATCCGCTGGGGCTCAAAGTGGCGGTGGTCTACGGCGGTGTTTCGGTCAACCCGCAGATGATGGGCTTGCGCGGTGGCGCCGACATCGTGGTGGCCACGCCTGGGCGCCTGCTCGATCTGGTCGATCACAACGCGCTGCGCCTGCTGGACGTGCAGCACCTGGTGCTGGACGAAGCCGACCGCCTGCTGGATCTGGGCTTTGCCGACGAATTGCAGCGGGTGCTGGCCTTGCTTCCCACGCGGCGTCAAACGCTGCTCTTCTCAGCCACCTACGGCGAGGCGGTGCAGTCCCTGGCTGCCGCTTTGCTGCGCGACCCCGAGCGCGTGACGGTTCAAGCCCAGGCCCTGCAGGCCCCAGACATCCGCCAGCGCGCGATTGCGGTGGACGCGTCCCGACGCACCGCCTTGCTGCGCCAATTGATCGCCGAGCACGGGGGCCAGCGTGTGCTGGTCTTCGTGGCCACACGCTACGCCTGCGAGCACCTGGCCAGCAAGCTGTACAAGGCGGGCGTCTACGCCACCGCCTTCCATGGCGAGATGAGCCAGGGTGCGCGCCAACAGGTGCTGGACGAGTTCAAGGAAGGCCGTTGGGACGTGGTGGTGACCACCGATCTGGCGGCGCGTGGCATCGACATTGCGCGCTTGCCCCTGGTCGTCAACTACGACCTGCCGCGCTCGGCCACCGACTACACCCACCGCATTGGCCGCACCGGCCGCGCGGGGGCCGCGGGCGAGGCCGTGAGTTTGGTCACCGCCCAGGCGCAGGCGCACTGGGCGCTGATCTGCAAGCGCGAAAAGCTGGACCTGGCCTTGGAAGTGCTGCCCGGTTTTGAGCCGGTGGATGTGCCGCCCGCTCCTGCGCCTGGCCAGGGGGGCATCAAGGGCAAGCGCCCCAGCAAGAAAGACAAGCTGCGGGCCGCGCAAGCCAGCGCCCCGCCCGGGCCAAAGCCCGATTAAGCGGCGTCGCCGGTTTCGGGGGCGGCCGCTTCAGGGCGCACAGGCGCAGGCACGCGCACCCCGTGCTTGCTCAAAATTTCCACATACACCGAGGCCATTCCTGACTTGGCGGCAGCGTCCACGGCCTCGATTACCGCGCCCACGCGAACCCCTTGCGCGGTGTCGGCCGAGGCGCCCACCTTGCAATCAAAGTCCCAGAAATCGGCCCCGGCAGGCACCGGTCGGCCGCGTTCTCGCTTGAAGTATTTGCGGATGTCGTGCTTGACGGCTTCGAGCACCCGGTCGGGGTGCTTGCCCTCGGCGCTGAGGGGGTAGGTTTTTTTCATGGGTGTCCTTCAGAGGGGGAGTCGCCCAAAAAGGACGGGGGCCGGCTTCAGAGCTGGGCGAACACCTCTGCGGCAGCGGCCACGGTGGCGTCCACGTCGGCCTGGGTGTGGGCGGCGCTCACAAAGCCCGCTTCGTAGAGCGCGGGCGCAATGTACACCCCGCGGTCCAACAGGCCGTGGAAGAGTTTGTTGAATCTCGGGCTGTCGCTGGTCATCACCTTGGCGTAGTTCTGCGGCAGTTCGGGCAGAAGGAAGAAGCCGAACATGCCGCCCTGGCAGTCGGCCGCAAAGGGCACCCCGGCCTGGGCCGCGGCGCCCTTGAGGCCATCGACCAGGCTTTGGGTTCTGGCGCTCAGGGCGTCCCAGAAGCCGGGCTTGGCGATTTCTTTGAGGGTGGCCAGACCGCAGGCGGTGGCCACCGGGTTGCCGCTGAGGGTGCCGGCCTGGTAGACCGGGCCGGTGGGCGCCAGCTGGCGCATGATCTCGCGCGGACCGCCAAAGGCCGCCAGGGGCATGCCCCCGCCAATCACCTTGCCCAGCACCGTGAGGTCGGGTTTGAAGCCGGGGATCTGTTGCGCGTACACGCTCTGGGCCGAGCCCATGGCCACACGGAAGCCGGTCATCACCTCGTCAAACACCAGCAGCGCGCCGTGCGCGCTGCACAGCTCGCGGCAGCGCTTCATGAAGGGCACGCTGGCGCGCACAAAATTCATGTTGCCGGCGATCGGTTCGATCATCACGCAGGCCAGTTCCGGGCCGTGGCGCTGGAATGCCTCTTCGAGTTGCTCGATGTTGTTGTACTCCAGCACCAGGGTGTGCTGCACCACCTCGGGCGGCACGCCCGCGCTGGTGGGGTTGCCAAACGTGGCCAGGCCCGAGCCGGCCTTGACCAGCAGGGCGTCGGCATGGCCGTGGTAGCAGCCTTCGAACTTGATGATCTTGCTGCGCCCCGTGGCGCCACGGGCCAGACGCAATGCGCTCATGCCCGCTTCGGTGCCCGAACTGACCAGGCGCACCATCTCCATCGAGGGCACGTGTTGGAGGATTTCTTCGGCTAGCTCGATCTCGCGTTCGGTGGGCGCGCCAAATGAGAAGCCATCCAGCGCGGCCTTTTGCACGGCTTCGAGAACCGCCGGGTGGCCATGGCCCAGGATCATGGGGCCCCAGGAGCCGATGTAATCGATGTATTGGCGGCCGTTGGCATCCCAGAAGTAGGCGCCTTGCGCACGCTGCACAAAACGGGGCGTGCCACCGACGGCACGGAAGGCGCGCACAGGCGAGTTCACGCCCCCAGGGATCACCTCGGCGGCGCGGTCAAAGAGTTGCTGGTTGCGATCGGTCATGGGGCCTCAGTGTTTGGTTTCGTTGAAGGGCACTTCGAAATAATCGGCGCCGGGGTGCAGGCTGTCGTCCTCCGCGCCATCGTCCGCTTCGCTCTCGCCTTCGGGCTGGGCCCAGAACAGGCGGTCGGGGATGACCTGGCCCATGCCGGGGCTGTAGCCTTCGTCCAGGCAGCGGTCGAGGTAGCTCAGGGCCTCGCGGGTGGCTTCGGGCAAGTCCATGCCGGAGGCCAGCAAAGCCGCCAGTGCGGCCGACAGGGTGTCGCCGGCGCCCGCGAAAACCGCCTCGATCCGTTCGAATTTCTCGTGCACCACCACCGCTTCGGGTGTCACCAGCACGTTGTCGATGTGCTGCTCGGGCAGTGGCACCCCGGTCACCAGGGTGTAGGGCACGCCCAGTTCGCTGGCGGCCCGGGCCAGGTCGCGCGGACTGGGGTTGCGCTCGCCTTCCCACTCGGGCAGCAGCCAGCGGCGCAGGGTGCTGTGGTGGCCCACCAGCACGCTGGTCTGGGGCAGCAGCAGTTCACGGAAGGCGTCGAGGTAGTCGTCGATGCGGCTGTCTTCCCACCAGGACAGGTTGGGCATGTAGGCCACCACCGGCACGCCGTCGTAGTCGTCGGCGATGGCGGCGATGGCGGCCAGGTTCTCGGGGCTGCCGGCAAAGCCGACTTTGATGACCTGCACCGGCACGTCTTCGGCAATCGTGCGGGCCTGTTCGCTGACGGCTTCCTCGTCGAAGGAGAAGAAGTCATGGATGCCGCTGGTGTCTCGGGCGTAGCTGCCGGTCACCACCGGCAAGGTGTGGGCGCCGACCGAGCCCATCGCCAGCACATCCCCGGTCAGGCCCCCGGCACCGCTGGGGTCGTTCGCATTGAAGACCAGCACGCAGGCCAGGCCCTGGGCTTCTGGATCACCGTTGTCGGGCTGGGGCGTGTCTTCGCGGGTGTCGGTCATGAACGGAGAAGTGAGGGGGCTTTGGGTTTGGCCGCAGGGGCGCCCGATACAATCGAGTTCATTCTATTCGACAACTTTTTCACAGCAACATGGAATACAAAACCTGGATGTGCCTGATTTGCGGCTGGATTTACGACGAGGCTCTGGGCGATCCGGAGCACGGTATTCCTGCCGGCACCAAGTGGGAGGATGTGCCCATGAACTGGACTTGCCCGGAGTGCGCCGCGCGCAAGGAAGATTTCGAGATGGTGGCCATCTGATCGGCCTTGGGGGCTGAATTGCGCACAAGGGGCGGGTGCCCCGTCCAGCGCCTCATGCTGTGGGGACACAGAAATCGGCGCCGAGCGGGGCACCCGCCCCTTGTGTTGTGTCACTGCTTGGCATTGAAAGCCGCCTGTTTTCAGGCGGCTTTCTTTTTGACCACGGCGTAGCGCGCCAGCGTTTTTTCACGTGCTTCGGCATGGTCGACGATGGGGCGGGGGTAGGTCTTGCCGAGTTCAATGCCTGCCGCTTGCAATTCCAGCTCGCCCACCAGCCAGGGCGCGTGGATGGCCTTGGCCGACAGGCCGGCGAGTTCGGGCACATAGCGCCGGATGAACTTGCCTTCGGCGTCGAACTTTTCGCTCTGGCTGACCGGGTTGAAGATGCGAAAGTAGGGCTGGGCATCGCAGCCGCTGGAGCTGGCCCACTGCCAACCGCCGTTGTTGGCGGCCAAGTCAAAGTCATTGAGGTGGGTGGCGAAGTACTGTTCACCCCAGCGCCAGTCCAGGCCCAGGTCCTTGCACAGGAAGCTGGCCACCACCATGCGCAGGCGGTTGTGCATGTAACCCGTCTGGTTGAGCTGGCGCATGGCCGCATCCACCAGCGGGTAGCCGGTGCGGCCTTCGCACCAGGCCTCCAACAGCTTGTGCCCATGCGCGCCGTGCTCCCAGGCGATGGCGTCGTAGTCGCGCTTGAAACTCTCGCCCGCGCCCACGTGCGCAAAGTTGGCCAGCACCTGGGCATAAAAATCGCGCCAGATCAGTTCGGACAGCCACACCCGGGCGCCTTCACTGCCGGCCGCCATGCGGGCATGGGCCTCGCGGGCGAGCTGGCGGACCGAAACGGTGCCAAAGCGCAGGTGCACGCTCAGGTAGCTGGGGCCCTTGACGGCGGGAAAGTCGCGGCGCTGGCCGTAGCCGTCGATGCGCTGCAGGAAATCGGCGAGCAGCCCCTGGGCACCCGATTCGCCCGTCGGGATCTGCAGCGCTTTGAGGTTGGTCGGGTCAAAGCCGATGTCCGACAGGTTGGGCAGCGGCTGGCGCAGGGCCTCGGGGCGCGGCGCCAGATGCCGCGCATGGCGTTCGACCGGGTAGGCCTGCAGGTAGAAATCGTTGACCTTGCGCAGCCAGGCGTTCTTGTAGGGCGTGAAGACCGAAAATGCGGTGCCCGACTGGGTCATCACCTCCTGGCGCTCGAACACCACATGGTCCTTGCAGGTGTGCAGAGCGATGCCCAGATCGGCCAGCTGGCCGCGCACCTGGGCGTCGCGCCGCTGGGCGTAGGGCTCGTCGTCGTGGCTGGCAAAGACGGCCAGCGCGCCCAGCTGGCGGGCCAGCCGGGGCATCTCGTGCTCGGCCACGCCATGGCGCACGATCAGGCCACAGCCTTCGCCGCCCAGCGTGGCGAGCTGTTGATCGACCTCCACCAGCGATTCACGGATGAACTCCACTCGCCTGTCGGCCCGGGGCAGGGCGTCCAGGATGGCGGTGTCGAAGACAAAGGCCACATGCACCTGGCGGCAGTTTTTCAGGGCGTGGTAGAGCGCGGCGTTGTCGTGCACACGCAGATCGCGGCGCAGCCAGACCAGGCCGCAGGGGTAAGAGGTGTCCATGGGGGTGTCTGCAGGGGGCAGCCGTTAAAATCGCCAGATGTCCAGCGATTCTGCCTTCACCCCGCTCACGCATCATTTTCTGGTGGCCATGCCGGGTCTGGAAGACGGGATTTTCTCGCGCAGCGTCATCTACCTGTGCGAGCACAGCCCCCGCGGGGCCATGGGCCTGGTGATCAACAAACCGGGCGAGCTGTCGATGCGGGCGCTGTTCGACAAGCTCGACCTGCCGCTGCTGCGCGAAGACCTGCGGCCGATGCCGGTGCTGCAGGGCGGCCCGGTCCACACCGAACGCGGTTTTGTGCTGCACGAGCCGGTGCGCATGCAAGACCCGGCGCAGGACGGCGGCGACATTTATGCCGCCACCCTCAAGGTTCCTGCTGGTCTGGAGCTGACCACCTCGCGCGATGTGCTCGAAGCCCTCGGGGCGGGCGCCGGTCCGCGCAAGGTGCTCATGACGTTGGGCTATGCCGGATGGGGCGAAGGCCAGCTGGAAACGGAGATCGGCGAGAACACCTGGCTGACCATGCCGGCCGATGCCCGCATCGTGTTCGACACGCCCCTGGAGCGCCGCTACGACGAGGCCCTGGCCCTGCTCGGCCTGCAGGCCTGGATGCTCTCGCCCGAGGCAGGGCACGCATGAGCGAGGCCGCCAGCGTCCCGCCCAGCCAGCAGACCTTCTTGGCGCTGGATTACGGCCTCAAACGCACCGGGGTGGCCATCGGCAACCGCTTGCTCAAGACCGCCACGCCCCAAGGCACGATTGCCGCCGAAGGCGATGCGCGCTTTGCCCGGATAGCCGAGCGCATCCGCGAGTGGCAGCCCGATGCGCTGGTGATTGGCGTGCCCACCCACCCGGACGGTGGCGAGCACGAGAACACCCTGCGCGCGCGCAAATTCGGTCGCCAGCTGCGCGGGCGCTTTGGCCTGGCCGTCTACGAGGTGGACGAGCGCTACACCACCACCGAGGCCCATGCGCTGGGCGCCAAAGACGCCGATGCGGCCGCGGCCGCGCTCATTCTTGAACAGTTTTTGAGGACCCTGCCATGAGCCTGACCCTCGACGCCGAGGCGCTTTACAAGGAACTGCTGCGCGGTGTGCGCGGCCTGTCCGCGGCCGACACCCGGCTGGTGGGCATCCCCTCGGGCGGGGCCTGGCTGGCCGAGCGGCTGCACCGCGATCTCGGGTTGACGGGCGAGCCCGGCACCGTGTCTTCGGTCATGCACCGCGATGACTTTGCCCAGCGTGGCCTGTCGGCCGGAGGGCAGACCAAGCTGCCGTTTGAGGTCGAAGGGGCCGACATCTTGGTGCTCGACGATGTGCTCTACACCGGCCGCACCATCCGCGCCGTGCTCAACGAACTGTTCGACTACGGCCGCCCGGCCCGGGTGCGGCTGGCCGTGCTGGTGGACCGTGGCGGGCGCCAGCTGCCGGTGCAGGCCGACTTTGCGGCCGCCCGCGTGGCCTTGCCCGAGTCGCAGTCGCTGGCGCTGGCGCAGGACGGCGCGGGCGCTTTCCGCTTCGAGGTGCGCCACAAGGCCTGAGGTGAACATGCTCTACAAACGCAACAACCCCCAACTCAACCAGCACGGCGAGCTGATCCACCTGCTCTCCGCCGAAGGCCTCTCCAAGGACATCCTCACCCACATCCTCGACACCGCGCAGGGCTTTGTCAGTGTGAGTGACCGCGAGGTCAAGAAGGTCCCGCTCCTGCGCGGCAAGAGCGTCTTCAACCTGTT
>JACCDI010545899.1_pt1 | contig 17639 bp, 13 predicted proteins | sample 7442791 | NCBI WGS metagenome assembly JACCDI01 (sample SAMN15323434, study PRJNA562643) | freshwater metagenome | isolation source: river surface water | place: USA:Blue River Watershed | collected 2017-08-15 | reverse complement strand
CGAGCGAGCAGCTCGCGCAGCAGGCGGTTGTTCATGGCGTGCCCCGAGCGGAAGGCGCTGTAGGCGGCCAGCATCGGCTTGCCGATCACAAACAGGTCGCCGATCGCATCCAGGATCTTGTGCTTGACGAATTCGTCGTCGTAGCGCAGACCGTCCGAGTTGAGCACCTTGTAGTCGTCAATGACGATGGCGTTGTCCAGGCCGCCCCCCAGGGCCAGGCCGTTGGCGCGCAGCATCTCCACATCACGGGTGAAGCCGAAGGTGCGGGCCCGAGCGATGTCGCGGGCATACACGCCTTCGGACATGTCGAACACCACGACTTGGCCGGTGTTGTCCACCGCCGGGTGCCGGAAGTCGATCTCGAAACTCAGCCGGTAGCCATGGTAGGGCTCCAGCCGGGCCCACTTGGCGTTGTCGCCCTCGCCTTCGCGCACCTCGACCGGCTGGCGCACACGGATGAATTTCTTGGGCGCGTTCTGGGTCACGATGCCCGCGCTTTGCAGCAGATAGACAAAGGAAGCGGCCGAGCCATCGAGGATGGGCACCTCTTCGGCCGTGATGTCGACAAACAGGTTGTCGATGCCCAAGCCACAGCAGGCGGACATGAGGTGTTCGATGGTCAGGACCTTGGCATGCCCGTGCGAGATGGTGGAGGCCAGCCGGGTGTCGGTGATGGCCTGGGCATGGACCGGGATGCTGACCGGCTCAGGCAGGTCGGTGCGTCGGAACACGATGCCGGTGTCGGGCGGCGCCGGGCGCAAGGTCAGCTCGACCCGCTGGCCACTGTGCAGTCCGACGCCCACGGCGGTGGTCAGGCTTTTGAGGGTGCGTTGGGCGAGCATGGTGTGGATTTTAGTTCGTGCAGCAAAAAAGGGCGCGCCCACCCGGAGGTCGGCGGCGCCCTTCAAAGCACCAGAGTGAAAACGGACGAGGCTCAGTCGGCCTGTTTGCGCAGGAAGGCCGGGATTTCGATGTCGTCCATGCCGGCGGACGACATGCCGTCGACGCGCGCGGCGGCGTGGGTCCGGCCGGTGCGCCAAACCGCAGGAATGCCTGCCCCCATGGCGCTCATGGTCGAAGCGGGAGAAGCCACCGCATCCTGGCCAGGCACATGGAACGGCACGTTGTCGGTGCCGGTGCGCAGCACCTGCAGCGGCGGCGCGGCGCGGCGGGCGCCCTGCTTGGACAGGCCGGTCGCGACCACGGTCACGCGGATCTGGTCGTCCAGGGACTCGTCGTAGGCGGTGCCGTAGATCACATGCGCGTCTTCCGAGGCGTAGGCGCGGATGGTGTTCATGGCCTGCTTGGATTCAGACAGCTTGAGCGAGCCCTTGGCGGCGCTGATCAGCACCAGCACGCCCTTGGCCCCCGAGAGGTCCACGCCTTCGAGCAGCGGGCAGGACACGGCCTGTTCGGCGGCGATGCGGGCGCGGTCCGGGCCGCTGGCGGCGGCGGTGCCCATCATGGCCTTGCCGGGCTCGCCCATCACGGTGCGCACGTCTTCAAAGTCGACGTTCACATGGCCGGGCACGTTGATGATCTCGGCGATGCCGCCCACGGCGTTTTTCAGCACGTCGTTGGCATGGGCAAAAGCCTCGTCCTGAGTCATGTCCTCGCCACCGGGCAGCTCCAGCAGCTTTTCATTGAGGACCACGATCAGGGAGTCGACGTTGGCTTCAAGCTCCTGCATGCCGGCGTCGGCATTCTGCATGCGGCGGCCGCCTTCGAACTCGAAGGGCTTGGTCACGACGCCGACGGTCAGGATGCCCATCTCCTTGGCAATGCGCGCGATGACAGGGGCGGCACCAGTACCGGTACCGCCACCCATGCCGGCGGTGATGAAGAGCATGTGCGCGCCCTCGATGGCCTCGCGGATATCGGCTTCGGCACTCTCGGCAGCTTCGCGGCCCTTGTCGGGTTTGCTGCCGGCGCCCAGACCGGTCTGGCCGAGCTGGACCACACGGTGCGCAGCGCTGCGACCGAGGGCCTGGGCATCGGTGTTGGCGCAGATGAATTCCACGCCCTGGACCTGGCGCTCGATCATGTGCTCGACAGCGTTACCGCCGCCGCCGCCCACGCCGATCACCTTGATCTGGGTGCCCTGGTTGAACTCTTCGGTCTGGATCATTTCAATGCTCATGGTGCTCTCCTACTTCAATGTTTGCAGTTGCCTGATTTCAATTTCTCGTTTGGTTTTTTGCTGGTGATGTCTTGATCAACATCGACATCGCTCCAGGGTGGGGGGACTGCCACGGGCCAGAAAGCGTTTTTTCCAGTTCATCAGAAGTTCCCCACAATGAAATCCTTGAGACGGCCGAAGGTGTTGCTCACCGAGCTCTTCTTCTGCGTGACCTTGAACCCGCGCAAGCGGGCCAGACGGGCTTCTTCGAGCAGGCCCATCACGGTAGCCGCACGCGGCTGTCCGACCATGTCGGCCAGCGACCCGTTGTATTTGGGCAGGCCGCGGCGCACCGGCTTGAGGAAAATGTCCTCCCCCAGTTCGACCATGCCGGGCATCACGGCGCTGCCGCCCGTGAGCACAATGCCCGAAGACAGCACCTCCTCATAACCTGACTCGCGGATGACCTGGTGCACCAGCGAGAAGATTTCTTCCACGCGCGGCTCGATCACGCCGGCCAGGGCCTGCTTGCTGAGCATGCGCGGACCGCGGTCGCCCAGGCCGGGCACTTCCACCTGGGCTTCCGGATCGGCCAGCATTTGCTTGGCGTAGCCGCTCTCAACCTTGATGTCTTCCGCGTCCTTGGTCGGGGTGCGCAATGCCATGGCGATGTCGCTGGTGATCAGGTCGCCGGCAATCGGGATCACCGCGGTGTGACGGATCGAGCCGTTGGCAAAAATCGCCACATCGGTGGTGCCGGCACCAATGTCCACGCAGGCCACACCCAGCTCGCGCTCGTCCTCGCTGAGCACCGCCAGGCTGGACGACTGCGGATTGAGAAGCAGCTGCTCGACCTCGAGGCCGCAGCGGCGCACGCACTTGATGATGTTCTCGGCGGCGCTCTGGGCGCCGGTGACGATGTGCACCTTGGCCTCCAGACGCATGCCGCTCATGCCGATCGGCTCCTTCACATCCTGACCATCGATCACGAATTCCTGCGGTGCCACCAACAGCAGTCGCTGGTCGGTCGAAATGTTGATGGCGCGCGCGGTTTCCATCACGCGTGCGACATCGGCCGGACTGACTTCCTTGTCCTTGATGGCCACCATGCCACTCGAGTTGATGCCGCGGATGTGGCTGCCGGTGATGCCGCAATTGACCCGCGTGATCTTGCAGTCGGCCATCAGCTCGGCCTCCTTGAGGGCCTGCTGGATGCTCTGCACGGTGGCGTCAATGTTGACCACGACACCACGCTTGAGACCATTGCCGGGCGCAATGCCCAGACCGGCGATCTTGAGTTCGCCATCGGGCAAGACCTCGGCCACCACCGCCATCACTTTGGAGGTGCCGATGTCCAGTCCGACCACCAGATCCTTGTACTCTTTTGCCATATCGTTCCCCGTTTCTGAATTCAGTTTCTTGGTGCTCAGGGTTTCCTGTGCGGATCGCCTTCGGTCGTCGTCACACCCTGCAAACGCAGTGCATAGCCACCCTTGTGGCGCAGATCCGCGGCACTCAGTGATTTCGGTGTCCGGCCATAACGCGCGGTCACCTGCGGCAGCGTGCGCAGGAACAGCTGCAACTGCGCCAGCAACTCCTGGGGCTGTCCACGGCCCAGTTCAATCACGGCGCCATGGGCACTTTGCAGGCGCCAACTGCCGCGTGTCGACAGTTCCAGTTCGTCAATGTCCATGTCAGCCGCCTGCAGCATCGGGCGCAGGCTCTGGAACATCGCCAGCACCTGCTGGGACTGAGCGGCCGGCCCCTTCAGGCGTGGCAAGGCATCGGCCTCGACCTCGCCGAGATTGGCTTCGAACACCTGCCCCTGCTGGTTGAGCAGGGTGCTGCTGCCTTCTTCGCCCCACAAGGCCACCGGATGCTGCTCCAGCAGCTGCACGCGCAACCGGTTCGGAAACTCGCGACGGACCACGGCTTCGCGCACCCACGGGACCGCCTCGAAGGCCTGGCGCGCCTGTTCCAGCTGGATCGTGAAGAAGTTGCCCTGCAGGTGCGGCACCACATTGGTCTTGAGTGTGAGGGCGTTGTTGCGCGTCACCTCGCCTTCGACCGTGATGGCCTGCAGGCCAAACACCGGCAGGCGCACCAGCCACCAGACCCCAGCGAGCAAGGACATCAGCAGACCCGCACTCAGCAGCAGGCTGCTGGCCAGGTGCATCAGGCGAATGTCCATGGGCAGGGGGGCGCTGATTTTCATGCGGTGCGCTCCACAGGGTGATCCAGCGTGGCGCACTGCAGCAGGTGCAGGCACAAGGCTTCGTAACTCATGCCATCGGCACGGGCAGACATCGGCACCAGCGAATGGCCCGTCATGCCGGGCGAAGTGTTGATCTCCAGCAGGTAAGGCCGGCGGGTCGCGGCATCGATCATGACGTCAATGCGGCCCCAGCCACGGCAGCCCAGCACCTGGTAGGCCTTGAGCACCAGCGCCTGAATGGCGGCTTCCTCGCCAGCAGGCAATCCACAGGGCACCAGGTACTGGGTGTCGTCGGTGAAGTACTTGTTCTGGTAGTCGTAATTGCCTTGCGGAGCGACGATGCGGATCACCGGCAGGGCTCGCGCCGTGTCAGCCTCGCCCAGCACGGGGCAAGTCACTTCGTCGCCGACGATGCACTGCTCGCACAGGATGTCGTCGTTGCAGGCGGCGGCCTGGCGCAAGGCGTCGGCCACCTGGTCAACATGGGTGACCTTGCTCACACCGATCGAGGAACCTTCCCGGGCGGGCTTGACGATCAGCGGCAGGCCCAGTTCGCGCACCAGCGCAGCCGCGTCCACTGCCCGGTAGGCGTCCTTGCGCACCAGCACATGGCGCGGTGTGGGCAGACCCTCGGCCAGCCAGACGCGCTTGGTCATGGCCTTGTCCATGGCGATGCTCGAGGCCATCACACCGGAGCCGGTATAAGGAATGCCCAGCAGCTCCAGCGCACCCTGGACCGTGCCGTCTTCGCCGTGTCGGCCATGCAGCGCGATGAAGCAGCGCGCAAAGCCTTCCTTCTTGAGTTCACCCAGGTCGCGCCCGGCGGGGTCAAAGGCATGGGCATCGACACCGCTGGCAAGCAGCGCCTGCAACACGCCCTGGCCAGACATGAGCGAAACCTCCCGCTCGGCCGAACGCCCACCCATCAGCACTGCGACCTTGCCCAACGCGGACATGCTCATGCCGCCCCCCCCATTTCCACCACTTTGGCCGGCACCGCACCGATGGAGCCGGCGCCCATGCAGATCACGACGTCACCATCGCGTGCATTGGCCAGGATGGCTTGCGGCATCTCGGTGATGCCGTCCACGAACACCGGCTCGACCTTGCCGGCCACCCGCAGCGCACGTGCCAGCGAACGGCCGTCGGCGGCGACGATGGGGGCTTCGCCAGCGGCATAGACCTCGGCCAGCAGCACGGCATCGCAGCCCTGTCCGATGACCTTGACAAAGTCCTCAAAGCAATCGCGGGTGCGGCTGTAGCGGTGCGGCTGGAACGCCAGCACGAGGCGACGACCCGGGAAAGCGCCGCGTGCGGCCGCCAGGGTGGCCGCCATCTCGACCGGGTGGTGGCCGTAATCGTCGATCACGGTGAAGCGGCCCCGGCCGTCGGCGGTGCGCACATCGCCATAACGCTGGAAGCGCCGGCCCACACCCTTGAACTGGGCCAGTGCGCGCTGCACAGCCGCATCGGGCACATTGAGCTCGACGGCCACCGCGATCGCCGCCAGCGCATTGCGCACATTGTGTTCACCGGCCAGGTTGAGCACCACCGGCAGGTCGGGCAAGGTGATGCCGTTTCTGCGCTGTACGGTGAAATGCATCTGCCCGTTTTCGGCACGCACATCCACTGCGCGCAGCTGGGCGCCTTCGGTCAGACCATAGGTGGTGACGGGACGGGCGATCTCGTCAACGATGGACTTCACGCCGGGATCGTCGCTGCAGACAATGGCGGTGCCATAAAAAGGCATGCGGTGCAGGAAATCCACAAAGGCCGACTTCAGACGCCCGAAGTCGTGGCCGTAGGTCTCCATGTGGTCGGCGTCGATGTTGGTCACCACCGCCATCACCGGCAAAAGGTTCAGGAAGGAGGCGTCCGACTCGTCGGCCTCGACCACGATGTAGTCGCCCGTGCCCAGCTTGGCATTGGCGCCAGCGCTGTTGAGCCGCCCGCCGATCACGAAGGTCGGGTCCAGCCCGGCCTCGGCCAGCACGCTGGCCACCAGGCTGGTGGTGGTCGTCTTGCCGTGCGTGCCGGCAATCGCCACGCCCTGCTTGAGGCGCATCAGCTCGGCCAGCATGACGGCACGCGGCACGATGGGGATGTGCCGTTCGCGTGCGGCCAGCACCTCGGGGTTGTCGGCCTTGACCGCGGTGGAGGTGACCACCGCATCGGCATCGCGGACGTTGTCGGCCGTGTGGCCCACATGGGTGTCGATGCCCAGGCTGGCCAGGCGCCGCAAGGTGGCGCTGTCGGCCAGATCTGAGCCCGAGACCTGGTAGCCCAGGTTGAGCAGCACTTCGGCGATGCCGCTCATGCCCGAGCCGCCGATGCCGATGAAATGGATTTTGCGGATGGCGTGTTTCATGCAGCCAGTTCCTCACACGCCATCACGACCTCCCGTGTGGCATTCATTTTTCGTTGTTGATGGGCCCGGCTCGCGCAGGCCAGCAGTTCCTGCCGGGTGAGTTGCTGCAAGCGCCGGGCCAGGTCCTGCGCCGTCATGTCGGACTGCGGGAGCAACCAGCCGCCGCCCTGGTCGACCAGGAAGCGGGCATTGGTGGTCTGGTGGTCGTCCACGGCAAAGGGGAAAGGGACAAACAGGGCCGCAGCCCCGATGGCCGCGATCTCGGTGACTGTGCTGGCACCGGCACGACAGATCACCAGGTCAGCCTGCGCAAAGGCGCTGGCGGTGTCGTCGATGAAGGGCGTGAGCGTGGCCTCCACCCCGGCAGCCGCGTAGCTGGCACGCAGCGCGTCGATCTGTTTCGCGCCGCTTTGGTGGATGACGCGCGGGCGCTGGTCCGCAGGGATCAGGGCCAGCGCCTGCGGCACGGTGTCATTGAGCGCCTTGGCACCCAGGCTGCCGCCCACCACCAGCAACTGCAGCGGACCGCTGCGGCCGGCAAAACGCTGCTCGGGCCCGGGCTGGCGGGTGAAGGCCTCGCGCAGCGGATTGCCCACCCACTCGGCCTGTTTGAGCACATTCGGGAAGGCGGTGAACACACGGTCGGCAATGTGCGCCAGCACCTTGTTGGCCAGGCCCGCCACCGAGTTCTGTTCGTGCAGCACCAGCGGCTTGCCCAGCAGGCTGGCCATCATGCCGCCCGGAAAAGTGATGTAGCCGCCCAGCCCCACCACCACATCGGGCTGGACGCGCCGCACCACCTGCAGGCTCTGCCAGAACGCACGCAGGAGTTTGAGCGGCAGCAAGGCCAGCGTCTGCAGGCCTTTGCCGCGCACGCCGCCAAACTGCACGGGCTCGAACGCAAACCCGCGCGGCGGCACCAGCTGTTCTTCCATGCTGCCAGGCACACCCAGCCAATGCACGCGCCAGCCATCCGACCGCAGGGCTTCGGCCACGGCCAGGCCCGGGAAGATGTGCCCCCCGGTGCCCCCGGCCATGATCAAGGCGGTTCGGTGGGTCATGCCCGGCCCCCTCGCATCATCTGCTTGTTCTCGACGTCGATGCGCAAGACGATGGCAATCGCCACCAGGTTCATCATGATGGCCGAGCCGCCATAGCTCATCAGCGGCAAGGTCAGGCCTTTGGTGGGCAAGGCGCCCAGGTTCACACCCATGTTGATGAAGGCCTGAAAGCCGATCCAGATGCCCACACCCTGCGCCACCAGACCGGCAAACACATTGTCCAGTGCGATGGCCTGGCGGCCGATCACCATGATGCGGCGTGCCAGCCACAGGAACAGACAGATCACCAGCGTGACGCCCACCAGACCGAACTCCTCGCCGATCACGGCCAGCAGGAAATCGGTGTGGGCTTCGGGCAGCCAATGCAGCTTTTCCACGCTGCCACCCAGGCCCACACCGAATATTTCGCCTCGACCAATCGCGATCAAGGAGTGGCTGAGCTGGTAGCCCTTGCCCAGCGCGTGTTCGGCGCTGAAGGGGTCGAGGTAAGCAAAGATGCGCTCGCGTCGCCAGGGCGAGAGCGCGATCATCACCATAAAGGCAAACACCAGGATGCCCAGGATCATGAAGAACATCTTCGCATTGACGCCGCCCAGAAACAGGATACCCATGGCGATGATGGCAATCACCATGAAGGCGCCCATGTCGGGCTCGGCCAGCAGGAACACGCCAGCCAGCGCGACGGCAGCGCCCATCGGCAGCACGGCCTTGAAGAAACGTTCCTTCACATCCATCTTGCGCACCATGTAATCGGCGGCATAGATGATGGTGGCCAGCTTGGCCAGCTCCGAAGGCTGGAAGTTCATGACGCCCAGCGAAATCCAGCGACGCGCCCCATTGACGCCCTTGCCAATGAAGGGGATCAGCACCAACGCCAGCAGGACCAGCGCCATCACGAACATCGGGCGAGCCCACTTCTCCCAGGTCTCCATCGGGACCTGAAAGGCCAGCAGCGCCACGGCAGTGCCGAGAACGAGCGAGATGATGTGCCGCGTGAGGAAGTGGGTTTGCGCATAACGCGCAAAGCGCGGGTTGTCGGGCATGGCGATCGAGGCCGAATACACCATGACCATGCCCCACATGAGCAGGGCCACCACCACCCAGACCAGGGCCCGGTCCACACCGTACAGGCGGGCTGCAGCGCCCGGGCTGGTGCGGGCAAATTCGTAACCCCCCAGGTTCACCGGCAAGCCTTGTGCGGTGGCCGCCACAGGCTCGGCAGCGCCGCCCAGCAAGCCCGACAGGCCCTGGCGCAGCTTGTGCATGAACGTGAGGGACTCGCTCACAGGGCGCCCTCCATGCTGACGCCAGCGGCATCGGCCAGTTCGGCCACGGCAGCGCGGAAGACCTCGGCGCGGTGCTCGTAGTTGCGGAACATGTCCAGGCTGGCACAGGCGGGCGAAAGCAGCACCGCATCGCCGGACTGCGCCAGCTGGCTGGCCAGCTGGACCGCTTCGCTCAGGTCAGCCGCATCCTGCAGGGTCACGCCCGCGCCTTGCAGCGTTTGCCGTATGACCGGTGCATCGCGCCCGATCAGCACAGCCGCACGCACATGCTGTGCCACCGGAGCCAGCAGGGGCGAGAAGTCCTGGCCCTTACCATCGCCGCCCAGAATCACCACCAGGCGCCGCTCGGCGCCCAGCCCTTGCAGTGCGGCCACGGTGGCACCCACATTCGTGCCCTTGCTGTCGTCAAAGTATTCGACCTCATGGACGATGGCCACCGGCTCGACACGGTGCGGCTCGCCACGGTACTCGCGCAGGCCGTAGAGCATGGGCGCCAGCGCACAGCCGGCGCTGCTGGCCAGGGCCAGTGCCGCCAGCGCATTGACCGCGTTGTGGCGGCCGCGAATGCGCAGAGCATCGGCAGGCATCAGCCGCTGGATGTGCAGCTCCTGCTCTTCGTCCTTGCGGCGCTTGCGGGTTTCGTCGGCCTCCATGGCACGCACCAGCCAGGTCATGCCGTTGACGGTTTCGATGCCCCAGTCGCCCGGGCGCTGCGGCATGTCGCCACCGAAAGTGGTGTGAGCACGCACCACAGGTTTCTGCAGTTTCACCCGCACGGGCTCGGGCAGCATGGCCATCACCGCCGGGTCTTCACGGTTGAGCACCATCAGGGCCTGTTGGCCGAAGATGCGGGCCTTGGCATCTGCATAGGCCTTCATCGAACCGTGCCAGTCCAGGTGGTCCTGGGTCACATTGAGGACCGTGGCGGCGGTGGGCTCGAAGCCCTCACTGCTGTCGAGCTGAAAACTGGAGAGTTCGAGCACCCAGACCTGGGGCAGCACACGCGCCATGGCCGACAGGCGCGTCGGGACCTGCAGCACCAGGGCCGCGTCACCTTCCTCATCGTCCTGCTCCTCGCCGCCCTCTTCTTGCTGCGCCGCCTGCAGCGTCCGTGCATCGCCCGAAGATTCAGCGTCCTCTTCGACGGTGACCGCATCGTCTGTCTGTGCGGGGGCGACATCGGCCAAGCAGGCTTCGGCAGCCAATCGAGCAGCCTCGGCCTGTTCGGCTTCCTGGGCTTCGTGTTCCTGCTGATCGAGCACTTGCGCATCCACTTCGGCCTGGGCCATCGCTTCGCCGAGGGTGTCGAGCAAGGTGGGGCCGATGTTGCCGGCCACCTTCACGGTCTTGCCCGCGCGTGCCACCAGCTGCCCGGTCAGCGAGGTCACCGTGGTCTTGCCGTTGGTGCCGGTGATGGCCAGCAGCTGCGGTGCGTAGCCAAAGCGCTCACGCAGGTCCTGCAGGCCGGCGGCAAACAGACTGAGCTCGCCGCCCTGCCAGAGGCCGGCAGCACGGGCAGCGTCCACCACGGGCGCCACCACCTCGGGCGCCAGACCCGGGCTGCGGAAGACGGCACGGATCGGCGTGCCCTCGACCAAGGCTGCGCTGAAAGCACCGCTGACGAAATGCACATCGGGCCATTCGGCCTGCAAGGTGGTCAGCTGCGGCGGGGCTTCACGCGTGTCGGCCACGGTCACCACGGCCCCGTGGCGGGCGCACCAGCGCGCCATGGCCAGGCCCGAGGCGCCTAGGCCCAGGATCAGAACGTGAAGACCTTGAAGCTGCTGCATCGCTTACCTCAGCTTCAGGGTGGACAGACCCACCAGGCACAGCAGCATGGTGATGATCCAGAAACGCACGACCACCTGCGTTTCCTTCCAGCCGCTCTTTTCAAAATGGTGGTGCAGGGGCGCCATCTTGAGGATGCGTCGGCCCTCGCCGTATTTTTTCTTGGTGTATTTGAAGTAGCTCACCTGCACCATCACCGACAGGGCTTCGACCACGAAGATGCCGCCCATGATGGCCAGCACCACTTCCTGACGCACGATGACGGCGATTGTGCCCAGGGCGCCGCCAAGAGCCAGCGCCCCCACATCGCCCATGAACACCTGGGCCGGATGCGTGTTGAACCACAAGAAGGCCAGACCTGCCCCGGCCATGGCTGCGCAGAAGATCAGCAGCTCACCCGAACCCGGGATGTAGGGGAAAAACAGGTACTTCGAATAGATCGAGCTGCCGGTCACGTAGGCGAACACGCCCAGGGCCGAGCCCACCATGACCACCGGCATGATGGCCAGCCCGTCCAGACCATCGGTGAGGTTGACCGCGTTGCTGGAGCCGACGATCACCAGATAGGTCAGGATCACGAAACCGAACACGCCCAGCGGGTAGCTCACTTCCTTGAAGAAAGGCAACTGCAAACCAGCCTTGGGGGGCAGGTCCACGTCAAAGCCGGACATCACCCAGTTGGCAAAGAGTTGCATCACCTTGAGGTTGTTGCTCTCGGAAATGCTGAACACCAGATAGAGCGCTGCCACCAGACCAATCACCGACTGCCAGAAATATTTTTCGCGTGAACGCATGCCTTCGGGATCCTTGCGCACCACCTTGCGCCAGTCATCGACCCAGCCGATGGCCCCAAATCCCAGCGTGACGATGAGCACGATCCACACAAAACGGTTGGACAGGTCAAACCACAGCAGCGTGGCGATGGCGATGGCCAGCAAGATCAGCACGCCACCCATGGTGGGCGTGCCGCTCTTGACCAGGTGCGTCTGCATGGCGTATTCGCGCACGGGCTGACCGATCTTGAGCGCCGTCAGGCGCCGGATGACCCAGGGCCCGGCCGCCAGACCGATCACCAGCGAGGTCATCGCGGCCATCACGGCGCGAAAGGTGATGTACTGAAATACCCGCAAAAAGCCCCACTCGGGGAACACCGATTGCAGCCACTGGACCAGGCTAAGCAGCATGGGCCTCTCCCTTTTGAATGTTTTGGTTCTGAATGTCTTGTTCCTGCAGGACCTGCACCACGCGCTCCATCTGCATGAAGCGCGATCCCTTGACCAGGATGCTGCCCGCACTGCGCCAGACCGCTGCCACCGCTCCCTGCAAAGCGGCCATGTCGGCAAAGTGCTGGCCGTGTGTTGCACCGAAAGCACGGTGTGCATGCAGACTCAGTTCGCCCAGGGTGAAGAGCGACTCGATGCCACGCTCGGCGGCATAAGCGCCCACTTCGGCGTGGAACTCGGGCCCCTGGTTGCCCACCTCGCCCATGTCGCCCAGCACCAAAAGGCGCGGTCCAGGCAGTTCGGCCAGCACGTCGACCGCAGCGCGGACCGAATCCGGGTTGGCGTTGTAGGTGTCGTCCACCAGGGAAATGCGACCACCGTCCAGGCTGAGGGCCCGCGAGCGTCCCTTGACCGGCTCGAATGCCTGCAGGCCCTGGGCCACGGCCGCCAGCGGCACACCAGCCGACAGGGCGCAGGCGGCAGCGGCCAGGGCATTCTTGACGTTGTGGCGCCCGGCGATGCGCAGGTTGACCGGAGCAGTGCCCTCAGGTGTGCGCAGGGTGAACTGCCAGGCACCGGCATGCCAGACCACCGCCGCCGCATGGACTTCTGCAGCAGTCAATGCAAAGCGGCAACGCCTGCGCGCGCCGGCCAGTGCGTCCCAAAGCGCGGTGTAGGTGTCGTCTTGCGGATAGACGGCCACGCCATTGGTCGGCAGGGCCTGCAGCACCGCACCGTTTTCTTCGGCCACCGCCTGCACCGTGTGCATGAATTCCTGGTGCTCGCGCTGGGCGTTGTTGACCAGGGCCACCGTGGGCTGCGCAAGACGCGAGAGGTAAGCGATTTCGCCCGGGTGGTTCATGCCCAGCTCGACCACACCGATGCGGTGATGCGAACGCAGACCCAGCAGCGTGAGCGGCACACCGATGTCATTGTTCAGGTTGCCCCGGGTGGCGTGTGTGGCGTCGCCAGCGTACGCGCGCAGGATGCTGGCGACCATCTGGGTGACGGTGGTCTTGCCATTGCTGCCGGTCACGGCGATCAGCGGCAGGCTGAACTGCCTGCGCCAGCCGGCTGCCAGTTCGCCCAGCGCGATGCGGCTGTCGGGCACGATCAGCGCCGGCAGGTTCGCGGCGCGGGCTGCGGACTCACCGGCCGGCTCGCACACCACCGCAGTGGCGCCCTGCGCTGCGGCCTGCTCGATGAAGGCGTTGGCGTCGAAACGTTCACCGCGCAGGGCCACGAACAGATCGCCCGCCTGCAAAGTGCGCGAATCGGTGTGCACACGCGCTACCGTGACGCCTTCGATGCGCTCGGCACGCACGCGGGACATCCAGCCTGACGCCTGCGCCAGTGAAAGGTTCATCGGCATGGCTTGCAGGGTGCTCATGCGTGCACCTCCTGCGCGGCGCGGGCGGCCAGCGCCTGCTGCAACTGCGCCACATCCGAGAAGGGGTGAAATACGCCTGCGATTTCCTGGGTGGTCTCGTGGCCCTTGCCGGCCACCAGCAGCACGTCGGCAGGACTGGCCTCGCGTACTGCCTGCGCGATGGCGGCCGCACGGTCTTCGATCACTTTGGCATCCTGCACACGGGCCAGACCCTTGCACATCTGTGCGAGGATGGCCGCGGGGGATTCACTGCGCGGGTTGTCGCTGGTGAGCACCAGACGGTCGGCCAGCGCTTCGGCGGCGGCGGCCATCAACGGACGCTTGTGCGGATCGCGGTCACCGCCGCAGCCCAACACGCACCACATCCGGCCTCCGCGCTCGCGTGCCAGCGGCTGCAAGGCCTGCAGGGCCTGGGTCAGGGCGTCGGGCGTGTGGGCGTAGTCGACCACAGCCACCGGCAATGGCACAGAGGTGCCTGCAGGCATGACGCGCTGCATGCGGCCCGGCACCGGCTGCAGGTCGACGCAAGCCTTGGCGATCTGAGCCAGCGGCACCTCCTGGGCACGCAATGCACCGATGACCCCCAACAGGTTGTCAATGTTGTAGTCGCCGGTCAGGGTGGTGTCGATGCGGTGCAGGCCATCGCCCTCGCGCAGCTCGAAGCTCAGACCCTCGCGGCTGGGCAGGGGCCAGGCGCGCAGGCGCGCAGGCTGGTGACGCGAGCAGGTCCACAGGTCCAGACCACTGTCCGCCAGCTCTTTGGCCAGCTGGGCGCCTTGCGGGTCATCGATGTTGATGACGGCCGACTGCAGCCCCTCCCAGGCAAAGAGCTGGCGCTTGGCTGCCCAGTAGCCCTGCATGGAGCCGTGGTAGTCCAGGTGGTCCTGGGTGAAGTTGGTGAACACCGCCGTGCGGATGCGGGTGCCGTCCAGGCGGTGCTCGGCGATGCCGATGGAAGATGCCTCGATGGCACACCACTGCGCGCCGGACTGCAGCATCTGCCGGAAGCTGCGCTGCAGCAGCACCGGGTCGGGCGTGGTCATGCCGGTGTACGTCAGATCTGGCCAGAGCCCGACGCCCAGCGTGCCCACCACGCCACAAGGCTGCTCAATGGCAGGGTGGGACAGGATTTGGGCGAGCCAGCAGGCGCTCGATGTTTTTCCGTTGGTGCCGGTCACCGCCAGCACCCGCAGGGCACGGGTCGGCTCTTCGTAATAGGCGTCGGCCACCAGGCCGGTGCGCTGCTTGAGCTGGGGCAAAGCCGCCAGGCGATCGGCGGGCTGCAGGTCCTGCCAGGGCTCGCTGCCTTCGCGCTGCATCAGGCAGACGCTGGCGCCTTGCGCCAGAGCCCGGGCCATGTACTGGCGCCCGTCGGTCGCTGCACCGGGCCAGGCGATGAAGCCATCACCGGGTTGCACCCGACGGCTGTCGGTGCAAAGTTCGCCACGCACATGCGCACGCAGCCACTGCGCAGCCTGAGCGGGGGTCTGGAGCTCGACCATCAGAACGACTCCTCCACCGCCCTGGCCACCACCTGCGGCTTGACCGACAGGTCAGGCTGGATGCCCAGCAGGCGCAGCGTCTGCTGCACCGTGGTGCTGAACACCGGCGCGGCCACATCGCCGCCATAGTAGCGCCCGTTGCTCGGCTCGTCGATCATGACCGCCACCACGATGCGCGGCTGCTCGATGGGCGCCATGCCGACGAAAAAGCCGCGGTACTTTTTGCCTGCGTAACCTTTGCCCTCTTGCTTGTGCGCGGTCCCGGTCTTGCCCCCCACCGAATAGCCCATGGTCTGGGCCTTGGGTGCAGTGCCGCCGGGCGCAGCGGCCATGTTGAGCATCTTGCGTACAGCGCGGGCATTGTCGGCGCTGAATACGCGAACGCCCTGCACCTGCTGTTCGGTCTTGAGCAGGGTGGCGGGCACGATTTCGCCGTCCCGGGCAAACACGGTGTAGGCACGCGCGACCTGGAACAGGCTGCCCGAGATGCCATAGCCGTAGCTCATGGTGGCCTGCTCGATGGGGCGCCAGGTCTTGTAGGGGCGCAGACGCCCGCTGACCACGCCGGGGAAGGGCACCTGGGGCTTCTGGCCGAAACCAACCGCGCTGTACATCTCCCAAAGCTCGCGCGCTTCGATCTGCATCGCCATCTTGACGGTGCCGACGTTGCTGGACTTCTGGATCACCTCGTTGACGCTGAGCACGCCGTGCGGATGGGCATCGGTGATGGTCGAGCCAGTGATGGTGATGCGACCTGGTGCAGTCTGGATCGGGGTTTCCGGCTTCACCAGGCCCTTTTCGAGCGCCAGCGCCACCGGGAAGGGTTTCATGGTGGAGCCGGGCTCGAAGGTGTCGGTCAGGGCACGGTTGCGCAGCTGCTCGCCGCTGAGGTTGACGCGCTTGTCGGGCGAGTAGCTGGGGTAGTTGGCCAGCGCCAGCACCTCGCCGGTCTGGGCATCGAGCACCACCACACTGCCCGCCTTGGCCTTGTGCTCCTGCACCGCATCGCGCAGCTTCTGGTAGGCAAAGAACTGGACCTTGCTGTCGATGGACAGCTGGATGTCCTGCCCGTCCTCGGGCGGCACAACATCACCCACCGCCTCGATCACTCGATGACGGCCATCCTTGATCACCCTGCGCGAACCTGGTTTGCCAGCCAGCGCTTTCTGGAAGACCAGCTCCACACCTTCTTGCCCTTGGTCCTCGACATTGGTGAAGCCGACAATGTGTGCAGCCGCTTCCCCTTCCGGGTACAGGCGCTTGTATTCCTTGATGCTGTAGACGCCCTTGATGTCCAGCGCCAGGATTTGCTTGACCACCGACTCATCCATCTGTCTGCGCAACCAAACAAAGGTCTTGTCCTCGTCCTGAAGCTTCCTGTCCAGCTCTGCGGGGCTCATTTGCATCAGCCTGGCCAGCTGACGCAGCTTTGCCGGATCCCGCTCAATGTCCTCCGGGTTGGCCCAGATGCTGGGAGCCGGAACACTGGAGGCCAGAAGCAACCCATTGCGATCGAGAATCCTTCCTCGATTCGCTGGCAATTCGAGCGTGCGGACAAAGCGCTTGGTGCCTTGCTTGATGTAGAAGTCGTTTTCGATGACCTGCACATAGACTGCGCGACCGATCAGGCCCATGAACCCTACAGCGATGGCGGCCACGATCAGCTTGCTGCGCCAGACCGGCGTCTTGCTGGCCAGCAGCGGGCTGGAGCCCAGTTGGACGCTGCGGCTCATGGGCGCGTCTCCTGGCGGGCAGGCGCCTGCGGCGAGCCCACGTACTGGGTGATGGCCGGACTGACCATGCGCATCTGCAGCTGCTGGCGCGCGATCTGCTCGACACGCAGCGGCGTGGCCTGTGCGCGGCGCTCGACCTGCAGGCGGTCGTGCTCAATGTCCAGACGCGCAGCCTCCTTGCGCTCGGCTTCGAGCGTCATGAACAGGCGACGCGTTTCGTACTGCGAATGGACCAGCAACATGGCGCTGGCCACCACCGCCAGCAGCAGCAACACGCTCAGGCGCGTCATGCCGGCACCTCCGTGCGGTGAGCCACGCGCATGATGGCGCTGCGTGCCCGGGGGTTGGCAGCCACCTCGGCTTCCGAGGGCTTGGTGCGACCGAGGGCCTGCAGGCGCATGGCCTGCGGCTGCGCAAAGGGCACGCGACGGTCCACCACTTCCTTGGAATGTTTGGCAATGAACTGCTTGACGATGCGGTCTTCGAGCGAATGGAAGCTGATCACCACCAGCGCCCCGCCTGGGCGCAAAACGCGCAAACTGGCTTCTAGCGCCTGTTCGAGCTCTTCAAGCTCGGCGTTGATGAAAATCCGAAGAGCCTGAAATGTCCGCGTTGCAGGGTTCTGACCCGGCTCGCGGGTTTTGACCGTGTCAGCCACGAGCTGGGCCAGCTCAGCGGTGGTTGAAACTGGGCCCCGCTCCTGTCGGCGAGCCACAAGCGCCTTTGCAATCTGAAAAGCAAACCGTTCTTCGCCATAGTCACGCACCACCTCCGTGATTTGATCGACCGTTGCGGTCGCCAGCCACTCGGCCACGCTTTCGCCGCGCGTGGTGTCCATGCGCATGTCCAGCGGACCGTCGAAACGAAAAGAAAAACCCCTCTCGGGGCTATCGATCTGGGGAGAGCTCACCCCAAGGTCCAGCAGCACGCCATCGACACTGCCATCGGGCAGCT
>JACCDI011528748.1_pt1 | contig 17651 bp, 17 predicted proteins | sample 7442791 | NCBI WGS metagenome assembly JACCDI01 (sample SAMN15323434, study PRJNA562643) | freshwater metagenome | isolation source: river surface water | place: USA:Blue River Watershed | collected 2017-08-15 | reverse complement strand
ATCAAATGACCCCGCGCATCCTACCCAAAAAAGAAATTCTGGCTGTTCCCCCGCTGCGGCGAATTCAGCCATCGTTTTGATCTTTTCCATTAGCTCTTTTGTTGCTCTCGCATTTGCGTTACGGTTAATCGGCTTCCATCATCGCTCCAACCCGGAGGCCCAAAAACATAACCCAATGCCGATTTAATGCTTTTTGCTTTAGCTACATCTTTAATCATTTGCCCCCATTCATAAAAGGCAATTTTAGCTGGATTATAGCTTTCTATCTGCTTCGTTAAACCGTATTGAGGACGTTGATTCTCGGATACAAACGACCCAAACATCCGATCCCAAATAATCAACACCCCTGCATAATTCGTATCCAGATAATCTAGATCCGTGCCATGGTGCACCCGGTGATGTGACGGCGTGTTCAAAATATATTCGAACCAACGTGGCATCTTATTAATTAATTCCGTGTGTATCCAATACTGGTACAGTAAACTGGTTTGTTGGAAGAACATAACGATAAATGGATGAACACCGATCAAGGGCAACCAAAGCCAAAATATAAAACCTCCGGATAAATTTCCCGTCCACGTCTGGCGCAAAGCCGCCGCTAGATTGTACTTAGGGGAAGAGTGGTGTACCATGTGCGAAGCCCAATAAAAACGAACGACATGCGAGATGCGATGCACCCAATAATAAGTCAAATCTTCGCCGAAAAATGCCAGCACCCAAACCGGCCAGGTTTGGCCTAAATCAAATAGTTTCCAATTATTATAGACATAAAACGAAGCGCCTATGGTGATCGCTTTCGTCACAAATCCGATCCCTAAATTGCCCAAACCTAAACCTATCGAGGTCATCGAATCCTTCGCCTCTACATAATCACGGTGCGTCTTATACAGGATATAGGATTCCAACAAAACAGTGAAAAGGAAAAATGGAACGGCATATAAAATCAAAGCTGGACCCATCTTAGTTTAGTTTAACAACGTTTCGTAAAAAAGCTTCAGACGAAGCAATCGGTGCATCCGTCAGCTTACCTAATAAATTAGAGGTTATCACGTGATTACCTGAGTTAGGAAAGGCCTCTGACTTTTTCAAACTAGCCGGCGTACCTAATTGTTCAAACATTTCTTTCATCGCATCCACGGAAACGACATTATCTTGATGCTCCTCATCCTTGTAATAATAGCCCATAAATACAGGTATTTTCACCTTTTCGAAAACTTCCTTCGTCATCGCATGTGTTAACAGATTTTGGACAGCGACTACCCCCTCTAAGCGGTAATGCAGACTCCAGTTCTCTGCATGGCCTTTCGCCATTACTGGAATATCGCGGTAATCACTACCTGTAATCAAATGAGCCATTTGCAATCCCCAAGGATTATCTAAAAGGGTAGCATTCGGATCCTTTATCGCGATACAAGGGCCATACATCATTAATGCCTTAATTTCTGGATGCTTCGAGGCTAAGATTAGTGACATGGCGCCCCCAAAAGAGGTCCCCAACACCACCACCTCATCGCCTAATTTCTTAGCAATAGCATAGTAGTTTTCGACGCTTTGGTAATATTCGTCTGCCGTTACCTTCGCAAAAGTTGAATCGGAATCCGGCACCCCATGACCTGCCACGCGAGCTAAAAGTAAATTCGCCCCGAATTTCTTCGCCACCTCCCGGTGCAAAGGATCCCCCTCCATGGGTGAAGCAGAAAAACCATGCACGTACATGAAGACCACTTTCGTCTTCTTAGGTTGCGCTGAATCTGCCCAAATAATGCGCGCCTCATTACCTGGTTTCAAAACAATTTTCGATTCCTTAGCGGCAATGTATTCCGGCATCGCTAGGGCTGAATCCGGAATATCCGTCCAACTTGCTTGACCAGCTAAAACTGGCGCTTCAGGCTTAGGACCCACTAAATACAGGGCTACTAAAACCCCTAGAATCAATGCTATTTTTTTCATACTTATTCTTTTGCCCAATTCAGACGATCGGCCGGATTAAATTTCCACGGACTTTGGTTTGTTTCCACATTAGCAAACATGGCATTCCACGCACCAGGTGCATCCGATAATTCCATGATTTGGTAACGACGCATCTCTAAAATAATACTCAAAGGCGACAGCTCCATCGGACAGGCCTCCACACAAGCCTGACAAGACGTACAAGCACGTAATTCCTCGGCAGAGATTCGATCAAATAAGGATTTACCATCCTCCACAAAAACTCCCTTATTCGATTTTAAAATACCCCCCACTTCCTCTAGACGATCACGGGTATCCATCATAATTTTGCGAGGGGAAAGTGCTCGACCAGTTTGATTCGCAGGGCATTGTTCAGTGCAACGGCCACATTCCGTGCAAGAATACGCATCAAGCGCATTCTTCCAAGTCAAATCCATCACATCTTTCGCTCCAAACTTCGCCGTACTAGCCGCTTGCTCCTCTACCGGCTGACCTAACATTAGCTTAACTTCATGCGTTACAGCCGGCATCGCAGACATCTTCGCTGATGATTCTAAACTAGAGAAATAAGCAGAAGGGAATGCAAAGAAAATATGCAGGTGTTTCGAATAGGTCACATACAAAGCAAAGGACAAAATCCCGATGATGTGAAACCACCAGGCAGCCCGTTCAAGCACAATCAAAGCAGAAGTAGAGAGAGGTGTAAAAAGGCCCATCAATTGACCCGAAATAAGGAAAGAACCCACCTTTTCGTAATGCTCCACTCCGCGTGATTGTAATACCGCATCTGTTCCATTCATCACCCACAAGGCAACCATTAAAACGACCTCAATGAGTAAAATTTGGTAGGCATCCTTTACCGGGAAACCCGTTAATTCTTTGTGATTAGAGGCTTGAAGTCTAGCCGTGCGAATGACTCCCCGACGTAGGAAGAAGACCAAACAGGCGACAAAAACACCCGCCGCTAAAATTTCAAAGAAGTTTAATAAAGCGGTGTAAAAAGAGCCCAGGAAAGGAGCAAACAAACGGTGCGTTCCTAAAATACCATCTAATACAATCTCTAAAACTTCGATATTGATTAAGACAAAGCCGATGTAGAGTAAAAAATGGAAAAAGCCAACAAGGGGCTTAGTAAACATCTTCTTTTGACCGAAAGCTAACAGCGCCATGCGCTTAAATCGCTCCGAAGGCTGGTCATTTAATTCTACAGGTCTTGCAAGACGAATGGTTTGAATAATAAGCGAGAATCGCTGGTAAATCAAGTAGGACATACCCCCTAAAAGGGCGACAAATGCGAGTTGAGGCAGATAGTTCATCGTTGATGTAGAAAGTGCATAAATGTAGAAAAAATCTACGATAATTCCTTTTTCAAAAAGCGTCCCGTATGACTATTTTTCTCTTTTGCAATCTGCTCCGGCGTACCGCTCGCTAATAATTGCCCTCCTGCGTTTCCTCCTTCAGGACCCATATCAATCAGGTAATCAGCCACTTTAATCACGTCCATATTGTGTTCGATAATCAACACCGTGTTTCCTTTATCGACTAATTTCTGCAAAACATCTAAGAGGAGTCGCACATCTTGAAAGTGCAAACCAGTGGTAGGTTCGTCGAGAACATACAAAGTTTTTCCCGTATCCTTCTTAGATAACTCTTCTGCTAGTTTAACACGTTGTGCCTCTCCACCAGAAAGTGTGGTTGCATGTTGTCCTAAGGTAATATAGCCTAAGCCTACTTCTGCTAAGGTCTGCACCCGGCGGAAAATGCGTGGTTGATTTTCGAAGAATTCCAAAGCCTGCTCTACCGTCATATCGAGCACATCAGAAATCGATTTACCTTTGAAGCGCACTTCTAAGGTCTCTCGGTTAAAACGCTTCCCTTTACATGTCTCACATTCCACTAAAACATCAGGAAGAAACTCCATCTCAATCTTTTTGCGACCGGCTCCTTCGCAACTCTCGCAGCGACCACCTTTCACATTAAAGCTAAACCGTCCAGCTTTATATCCTCGAATCTTAGACTCGGGTAATTCGCAGTACAATGTGCGAATGTCGCTGTACATGTTCGTGTAAGTCGCTGGATTCGAGCGAGGGGTGCGACCGATGGGACTTTGGTCCACCTCAATTACCTTATCGATATTCTCTAAACCTGTGATAGCTTTATGCGGCATCGCATCCCGCTTCGTACGATCGAAATGCTGCTTCAATTTTAAAACTAAGGTATCATGAATCAAAGTCGATTTTCCGGAACCAGAAACACCCGTCACCACCGTAAAAGTGCCCAAAGGCAATTTCACCGACACGTTCTTTAAATTATTTCCTGTCGCCCCTTTCAATTCAATGTTCAAACCATTGCCTTTGCGACGAACAGCAGGAATCGCAATCTCCAGCGCTCCGTTCAAATAAGCGGCCGTAGGCGTCTTCAATTTCAAAAACTCAGCTGGCGTACCTGAACCTACCACATTTCCTCCATGACGGCCTGCGCCTGGACCAATATCTAAAATATAATCTGACTCCAGCATCATATCCTTATCGTGTTCCACGACTAAAACCGAATTACCTAAATCGCGTAAATCCTTCAGCGCTTGAATCAATTTCTCATTATCTCGCTGATGCAAACCAATACTCGGTTCGTCCATGATATAAAGAACGCCCACCAATTGAGTGCCTATCTGAGTCGCTAAACGAATCCGTTGCGCTTCTCCACCTGACAGACTCTTCATCGGTCGATCGAGCGTTAAATAGGTTAATCCGATTTGGGTCAAAAAGCCCACGCGCTTTCTGATTTCTTTCAAGACTTCCACCCCGATCTGCTGCTGGCGATCGCTCATGCGTGTTTCTACATCCGCGAACCAATCTTCTAACTCCGTAATATCCATCTGAGCTAATTGCCCAATATGCTTATCTGCGATACGGAAGTGCAGGGATTCTTTTTTCAATCGAAATCCTTCGCATTCTGGACATTTCTTGATGATCATGAAATCCTTCAACCAGTCCTGCGTCTTTTCAGAACCTGACTCTTGCTGGCGCTTCAGGAAATTAACAATGCCATCGTATTTCGTATTCCACTCCGTCCCCTCGTATTTCTTCGAAGGCACCGCAACGGGCGCATCAGAACCATATAACATTAATTCCACTGCCTCCGCAGGGAACTTCGCGATAGGTGTAGAAAGACCCACTTTGAAGGGCTTTAATAAAACTTCTAATTGCTTAAAAATCCACAGCTCGCGATATTCTCCAATCGGTGCGATGGCACCACGGATGATGCTTAAAGAACGATCTGGAATCACCGAATCCTCCGTAATTTCTTCCACGACTCCTAGTCCATTGCAACAAGGGCAGGCGCCATATGGGCTGTTGAAAGAAAAGGTATTGGGCGCGGGTTCATCGTATGACAAACCTGTGGCAGGGTCCATTAAGGTCTGCGAGAAGTAATGTAATTTATCTTTAGCATCTAGGACATACACTTGGCCTTTGCCTTGGTTCATGGCGGTCTGCAGGCTTTGGGATAAACGCAAGCGTTCGTCTTCGGCTACGACTAAACGATCGACCACTATTTCAATATCGTGTACTTTGAAACGATCGACCTGCATCTTGGGTTCGATGTCCATTATTTCCCCATCAATGCGCACCTTCGTATACCCCCACTTCGCGATTTGTACGAATAGTTCGCGGTAATGTCCTTTACGGCCTTTGACTACAGGCGCGAGCAACACCACTTTATTTTTGTTGAATTGGGTTAATAAGGTCTCGATGATTTGATCGACCGATTGCTTGACCATTTTCTCCCCCGAAAGGTAAGAGAAGGCTTCCCCTGCACGCGCATAGAGTAGACGCAAGAAATCATAGATTTCAGTGGTGGTTCCTACCGTAGAACGCGGATTTTTAGAAGTCGTCTTTTGTTCGATAGAGATCACCGGTGAAAGCCCTTCGATCTTGTCTACGTCTGGGCGTTCCATGTTTCCAAGGAAAGAACGGGCGTAGGCGGAGAAGGATTCCATGTAGCGTCTTTGGCCCTCTGCATAAATCGTATCAAAGGCTAACGATGACTTTCCTGACCCCGAAATACCCGTCACCACTACTAGCTGATTGCGCGGAATGGAGACGTCAATATTCTTTAAATTATGCTCTCGTGCACCCAGCACTTGAATGTGGGAAAATCCTGTAGAATCTGACGCTTTTGAAGCCATAGGTTGGGAATCGATCGATCCACAAAGGTACAAAAAAAGAGGCTGCGCATAAAGGGGCAACCTTAAACTAATTTTAATTACCTAACACAATTTGAACGACAAAGTCAGATACAACTAGATCTTAGGCTGAAGCAGCCCAGTTCTATAAAAAATTTAGTCTCCGAAATAAAACAATAGAAAGATGATTTCGTTAGTAAAAAACCATTTAAATGATAAAAAATTAGTGCTTTTTAGGAAAATAACTTAATCCCAATGGACCGCACAATCATTTAATTTTAAAAAGGCTGATTAATCAATTAGCTTTGTCAATAAATTTAACCAATGAGAGCACTCTTCATTTTGTCCCTATTCCTGTTAAGTGCATGCGCGAGTAATCAGACACCCTATGTATTGTCTACTCGTTGGAAGGATGCCCCACAACCTGCAGCAGCTGATTATGCAGATCCGAATTCTTGGTCTGCCTTGCCGTCTCGATTTGATGCGGCAGATTTAGTCCCGCGTAAGTCTTCTTTGAAAGATAATCAGGCGGAAGCTAAAGCCGATGTCTTCTTTATTCACCCTACCATATTTACCTACAAGCCAGAAAACGAATACGTTTGGAATGCTTCTATGACAGATGCCGCTTTAAATATGCGTACTGATAGCTCAACGATTTTAAATCAAGCCACCGCGTTTAATGCGGCAGGCCGTGTTTTTGCCCCGCGCTATCGTCAGGCGCATTACCAAGCATTTGTTACGGAATACAAAGAAGACAAAGCAGCTGCGTTAGATGTAGCTTATTCTGATGTGAAAAGAGCTTTTGAGTATTATTTGGCCAAAGAAAACAAGGGTCGTCCTATCATCATTGCAGGTCATAGCCAAGGAACTGTTCATGCCACCAGATTATTGAAAGAATACTTTGATGGGAAAGAATTAGGCAAGCAACTGGTGGCAGCCTACATCATTGGAATTGCGACTCCTAAAAATACATTTTCGCAAATACCCGTTTGTACAAGTCCGAATCAAACAGGTTGCTTTATTGCTTACACTACTTTTCTACAAGGTTATTTGCCGCCTTGGCATCCAGGAACGGCGACAGAATTGGCTTCGGTAAATCCTTTAACTTGGTCCACAGATGAGGTTTTTGCCTCAAAAGAGAAGAACATAGGAGGTGTGTCTTATGGATTCAAATACGTGAAAGAATTTGCTGATGCACAAAACCATTTAGGTGTTTTATGGACGAACACACCCTATGTACCTGGACGTTCTTTTGTCAAATTAAAAAACTGGCACAAGGCGGACATCAATTTATACTACCAAAATATTAGAGAAAACGCTGTTTTACGTGTCAACACGTTCCTCAGCCAAAAATAAGCATATGCCTAACTGCCTCGTAATTATGGCGGGCGGAATCGGAACCCGGTTTTGGCCCATCTCCAGAAGTAATTATCCTAAACAATTCCACGACGTTTTAGGCGTAGGAAAAACAATGCTGCAACAAACCGCAGAGCGTTTTGATGGAATTGTAGCGAAAGAAAATATCTATGTCGTAACCAGTGAAGAATTCGCAGGTATCGTTCAAGAACAGCTACCTTTTCTTAGCCCGGATCAAATATTAAAAGAACCTCAGCGTAAAAATACCGCTCCTTGCATCGCCTATGCTGCATACAAGATTAGCAAAAAGCACCCGAAAGCAAAGCTAATTGTAGCTCCAGCAGATCATGTGATCTTAAAAGAGGAGGCATTTAAAGCCCGGATTGAGGAAGCCATTGAGGTGGCTAAAAATGAACCCGTATTAGTGACTTTAGGAATTGTTCCTACACGCCCTGATACAGGTTATGGGTATATTCAATACCAGGACTCCTCAGTGGCTGCAAAAACGGTAAAAACATTTACGGAGAAGCCTAACTTAGAATTAGCTGAGGCTTTTTTAGAAAGTGGCGACTATGTTTGGAACGCAGGAATTTTCGTTTTCTCCATTCCCACCTTCAAACACGAATTAACTAAACATCTTTCTCGACTTGCAGAGCAATTCGAAGAAGGTCGAGCCTTTTACTACACCGAAGAAGAGCCTGGATTTATTAAAAAAGTCTATGCCGTCTGCAAGAGCATTTCAATGGACAATGGGGTGATGGAAAAAGCACGCGATGTGAAAGTGATCTTAGCGGATATCGGCTGGTCAGATTTAGGTACGTGGAAATCTTTGCATGAGATCAATGAGAAAGATGATCAATTAAATGCAATCGATGCAAATGCAATGTTATACCAAACAAACGATTGCATCATTAAAGCGCCTAAAGATAAATTAGTGGTGATTCACGGCTTATCGAATTACATCGTAGCTGAGCATGGAAATGTATTAATGATTTGTCCCAAAGACCAGGAGCAACAAGTGAAACAATTCGTGGAAGATGCGACAAAGCTAGATACTAGCTTCAGCTAAGATTCAATCATTTCAATCAAGGTATTGAAATCTCCAATCAATTGAATTCTAGCAGGAATAGGTTCAGGAGAGTGCAAGACATTGTATCCTGTCAATAATATGTGAGCTTCTGGAAGATGCTTGTCTAATTCTGCCACATAAGCGGGTAATACATCTTGTGATGGTTCAGTCGTAAAGACACTGAAAACATAATCAGGTTGGTGTATTTCGTAGGCTAAACATAATTCATCAAAAGGCAAAGATTGGCCTAAGTACACCGCTGAATGCTGGCGAGCACGGATTAAATAACTCGCAAATAGCAATCCAATTTCATGCATTTCACCTTCTGGCAGATACAATAAAAATTTCTTTGCATTCGCTTTCGGTTTTGCCATTTGAGAATCAATGGCTGCAATAATTTTCTGACGAATCAAGTGCGTAATAAAATGTTCCTGAGCTGGTCCCACCGAACCAGAAAGCCATAGCGTACCTAAACGGGTCAAAAATGGATAAATCACCTTCAGCATAAAGTTTTCGAAACCGTATGCCTCCGTAATAGACTTCGCTAACTCTTGGAAACGATACTCGTCTAAATCCATCATCGCCACGGTAATGGCTTGAATGTGTTCTGGATAATCTAGATCACCGCCAGAAAGTTCCAGAATTTTCTCGGAAATTTCGGCTTCAGATAATTCAGCAATCTTAGAGATTTTGATTCCTCCTTTATTTTGAAGAGTCGCAATATTTAAAATTCGCTTTAACTCATTGTCAGTATAGGTACGAATCCCTGTTTCAGTCCGAACGGGTTGAAGTAAGTTATATCGCTGCTCCCAGATACGAATCGTATGAGCCTTGATACCACTGAAATTCTCTAAATCTTTAATCGAGTAGACGTTCATCCACATGGTAACATCCTAACGTATAAATTGTTTACGAATTCCACTGAAGAATTAACCAATGACCTAAAAAGAATAAAAATTGCAAGGCCGCAATAAGTCGAAAAAGGCTTGATTTGGAAGGAAATGGGGTATTTTGATAAGCTAAATGAAAAAAGAAAGAGGCCATCCACCACGCCAAAAAGTTTTGCGTAGGTACCTGAATTCCGGCCCATGTCCAAAAATCAAAATGCACAGCCACCGGCTCAATTAAAAAATCCAAGGCAGTCATCAGACCAGCTCCTATCGCCGCTTTACTAATTTTACCGGAAATATTCCATTCTTCTACTAAGGCACTCGTAGCTAGGACAAGCACAAGCCAATTCAAGCCAATGGTTAGCGGCGCTCTGAGCAATTGAAATCCTAACGTTTTTCCATATGAGTATACCCCGAAAATTTGACCCGTTCTGACCCCCTGCACTTCTAAAAACCAACCAGCTATAGCTAGAGCAACTAAAAAAAGATAGGCTTGAAACGAGGGCTTGGGAAAATAAACCAGACAAATAAAAGCCGTAAACCAAAGTGTCAAAGGAACTAAAGAGGTAAACAAGGCTGCAGACGCAGGCAAATGCATCCCGATGAGACCGGAAGCATACAATATGACTAAAAAACGTTTTAGAAATACAGGATTCATATACTTGTTTTCGCTACAAATGTAGAAAAATAAAAACGAAAAATGCCCCAGCATTTCTACTGAGGCATTTTGGGCGGATGATGGGATTCGAACCCACTACCCCTGGTACCACAAACCAGTGCTCTAACCGAGTGAGCTACAACCGCCATTTGGGACTGCAAAAATACGCAAAGCTTCCATAATTGCAAAAGAAAGCCGAAAAAAACGGGAGAATTTTCACCCTCCCGTTCTAATCAATTACTTCTGAGCAGCTTGGTAACGCACTTCCGCTTTGTTCCAATCTACAACGCTCCAAAATGCATCAATGTAATCCGGACGCTTGTTTTGAAATTTCAAGTAGTAAGCATGCTCCCAAACATCTAATCCGATCACTGGGAAGCCTTTTACATCTGCCACATCCATTAAAGGATTGTCTTGGTTAGGTGTGCTAGAAACCGCTACTGAACCATCTTTTTGCGCTACTAACCATGCCCAGCCTGAACCGAAACGCGTTAAACCTGCTTTCTTGAACTCCTCTTTAAACGCATCAAAAGAACCGAATTTCGCATCGATTGCTTTTGCTAAAGTTCCCACTGGAGCACCACCACCGTTTGGTGATAAGATGTTCCAGAATAAATCGTGGTTAAAGTGACCACCGCCGTTGTTACGAACTGCCGGAGATAATTTAGAGATAGTAGTAAATAATTCCTCTAAAGACTTTCCTTCTAACTCTGTTCCAACCACTGCTGCGTTCAGGTTCGTCACATACGCATTGTGGTGACGATCGTGGTGAATTTCCATCGTTAATGCATCAAAATGCGGCTCTAACGCATTATTTGCATAGGGTAATGGGGCTAAGGTGAATGACATAATAGTATATTTTAAATGGTGTTACAAATGATAAATGGTGAATGGTAAATGGTGAATGGTGTTTGGCTTTTCATTTACCATTAATCACTCACCATTTACCATTTAATTATCGGCGCATGGAAAAGAACTCCTTTAAAAGTTGTTCTGATTCATTTGCCAAAACTCCTCCAACAATCTCTGTCTTCGGGTGTAAAATTCCTTTTCCTAACTTTTCAAAACCGCGCTTCTCTTCTGAAGCACCGTACACTAATCGTCCTAGTTGTGACCAGTAAATAGCTCCTGCGCACATCAGGCAAGGCTCCAAGGTCACGTAAAGCGTGCAATCTTTTAAATATTTTGCGCCGATGGTTTGGGCGGCAGACGTGATTGCTATCATCTCTGCATGAGCCGTTACATCGGTCAAAATTTCCGTTTGGTTGTAGGCTTTTGCCACGATTTTACCCTGGCAAACTACGACCGCACCTACCGGAATCTCTTCATCTTCTAAAGCCCGCTCCGCCTGTTTAAGCGCGAGACTCATGTAATATTCATCCTCGTTTGGAATCATAATACGTCAGCTAATTTCGTTAAGCGATGGCGCAAATAGAAATCCAATAACACAATCGCTGACATCGCTTCCACGATGGGCACCGCGCGCGGTACCACACAAGGATCATGGCGACCTTTGCCTGATACAACAATTTTTTCGCCAGAATTGTTCAAACTATCCTGATCCTGCATAATGGTAGCCACCGGCTTGAATCCTACCCGAAAATAGATGGGCTCTCCATTCGAAATACCGCCCTGAATACCTCCGGAATGATTTGTGACGGTGCTTACTTTTCCTGCTTCGTCTTTAACAATAATATCGTTATGTTGAGATCCTCGTAATTCCACTCCCTCGAATCCAGAACCGTATTCAAACCCTTTTACGGCATTAATACTTAGCATCGCCTTGCCTAATTCCGCATGCAATTTATCAAAAACCGGTTCGCCTAAACCCACCGGACAACCCGTGATATAGGCAGAAACGACGCCCCCCACGGAATCCCCTTGCTTGCGGATTTCATCGATATAGGTGAACATTTCTTCTGCTAATTTTGTATCAGGGCAACGCACCGCGTTTGTTTCTGCAACAGATAAATCTAATTGCTCTACCGGCGTTGTTAATTTCAAGGTTCCTACCTGTGAAACGTAAGCCGTTATTTTAACCCCTAATTGATTTAATACTAATTTCGCCAAAGCTCCAGCAGCCACCCGCGCCACCGTTTCTCTAGCTGAGCTACGTCCGCCTCCGCGGTAATCGCGAATACCATATTTTTCTTGGTAGGTATAATCAGCGTGCGAAGGACGGAATTGATCCGCAATATGCGAATAGTCTTTCGATCGTTGATCTCCATTCCAAACTAACATCGCAATGGGCGTGCCAGTTGTTTTTCCTTCGAAAACACCTGATACGACTTCCACTGAATCCGCTTCTTTGCGTTGGGTTGTTATACGCGATTGGCCTGGTTTACGGCGATCCAATTCAGATTGAATGAAATCCATATCGAAATCGACTCCTGCTGGACAACCCGTGACCACAACGCCTACCGCAGCGCCATGAGATTCGCCAAAGGTGCTAATTTGAAATATTTTACCGTAAATACTGCCCATACTATTTATATTTGGCCTTAATTATCAAAATGAAAAGCCAGAGTAAAACTAGCCCTAATAAAGCATTAAAAATCTGTTTCCAATCCATCCAGCGATAACCTATCACCTTATCCGCTGCTAACTTTTCGAGTCCCCGATAAAGCATCATTGTTTCCGATTGCGTATTCAAATAACGATCTGAAGGCTGACCACTTACCGCTAAAATTGCCTCAGAACGCAAGGTGTCGTAAGTCGCTGTCCGGGTATTAAAGAAAATCCAATTAAAATAGGATTTCAGTGCAAATTTACCCGGTTGCGATGGAATAATCAGTATTTTCTCGGTTTTATTGCCGAACATTTTATCTCCATAGGGATAAACGGAACTTTGAGTCCCAATTGGGAAGAAATTGAGGAAATAATCTGACTCGATTAATTTGGAATCCCAAAGGATGCTATTTCCATCGCCCACCACACTTGAAATATAAACCACGGTGTCCCCTGTCTGAACTTGAGCCCGCGAAAGAGTCTCTTCAAGGTGAAAATCCCCCACAGGAATCTTTCCTTTCAACGGATGATTAGGCAATTCCTTGGGACTTATCACGATGGGTTTCGAGCTAAATACTACCTTCTCGCTATTTTTTAACAATTGCAAACTCAAGGAAGGTATCACTATTTTTTTCGCGTCCAATGCAAAAAAGGTGGACTGAAAGAAGCGATATTCAGTGTATTTTTTATTCTTATAAACGACCTTCGAGACTTTTACTTCCTGTAGGCCAAAACTTTCTTCCCAACAGTTCTTCGGCCTTATTTTCTGAATCAGCGCAGGGATTTGAATATCATTTCGATCAAAACTGTAGCGCGTCGAATTATCATCTGGAATAAATAAGGAGAATTTCAACGTGAATCCTTGGCCCACAAATGGCTGAAATTGCGTAGAGGTAAGGGCAAGAATTAGGGAACTTTGGCCCTTAAATAGATCTTCTATTTGCTCCTTCGTTTCTTCCACTACCTCTTCTTTTTGCGCTGATTCACTAATCTGGAGAGCAAAGGCTTCAGTTTTTAAGGATTGCTGATTAACGATAACCTCAGCTGGTGGTATGAGAAGTGAGCCGGTAGCAGAGGCCTGATAATATTGGGAGAAGGTATAGGAATAAACTGACTCCCCATTTTGAATATCGGTCGCTTTCGACCTGGAAACTCCTAATTTTCGCAATCCAGGCAATTCTGGAAATTTAAAAATGGGTGTCTCAATACTCGCATTTGCTGATTTAATGATGAAAGACAAAGAAAAATTCTCTTCTAACGTGATTGATTTCTCCCCCACCACGAGTGTGGCTTGTGCATTCAACTCGGTGATAGCGAGCAAAAAGACCCAGAAGAAATAGAAAAAACGCCTCATTCCTGCAATTTAAGAAATCCTGCTCCAATGTCCGCATCATCGTATGATTCGAAAGCGAAAAGATAGACCGACGGCAATGTAATAATCCTCGGGATGAAGTAAACTTTGGCCAGCTGATATATCTAATTTTAAGTCATCATTCACATAATAGGCAAATCCGGCGTCATATGAATGATCCGCGAATTCAGAGGCAGGCAATCGCCCAAAAACCTCCACGTACGCATACCCTCTCTTTCCAATTAATAAGTTAGGGGCCACTCGATAAATCCCCTCAAATGAACCATTCGAGTGCATTTCCGTTCCCAGATTATAGCCTATTCCGATTCGATCTGTAAAATCATTTTGCATGGTAAAAACAACGTCACCAATTGAGTGGCCACGCAAGTTTTTCTCAGAAAAATCCCGGTTTTGGTGGTCCAAATTATAATGGACGATGACAGATGTGCGGGGTATCCAAGCTGAAAATTGAATTCCTGAAGGCTGAAATAGGGCCCACTTAAATCCGACGGCCTCCGTTTGAAAACGTGTTTGCATTCCCGGTTCTTGAGACAATACGGAAACATAGCGCAATTCTAATCGCTTACTTAAGCCATATTTCAATAAGGAAGTAGGAAAAAGATATTCTGAAGTAGATCGATTAAAGCCCAATTCGCCTTGCACATATCCTTTTTTTACTATGAATGGGCATTCCGTTTGATCAGGACGATCAGTTTCAATACGTCCCTCACTTTGTGCAAGAGCGGTGAAAGACAAGAACAAAAAGAATGCAATTCGAGTAACCATACTCGAAGATAGTATTTTTTAGTCTAGTCTAAAAATTTATTTAGAAGAACCTTTTATTGTGAATCCTAAAGCGCCGTAGAATTCAACGAAAAAAATGGATTGCTCCGCATGATCAAATGAACGACCCGTCGTGCGAATATCCCATAATTTAGTCGCGCCTGTCTTGATGGTCGTTTCAAAGAATAAAAGTTTAGAGAAATTGAACTTTAAACCTGTCTTTAAGGAAGCTCCACCACCTGCTAGATTCCAATAATTATTTTTACCAACACCAAAAACATGGACATCGGAACGTGGAACTAAGGCGCCTATTCCAACTCCGCGTATCCAGTCAATTGCAAAACGACTTTTTTTACTCTGGAAAAGAGATTTATAGTGCTCGATTTCAATTGACGCGTAGTTGTAGCCATCCGTGTGTTCTAAATGGACAAATTCATCCGGATCTAATTCTAAGGGTGTCTGGTTGAAGGTCCCCACATAAGCTGGATTAACGGTAATGGCAGGAGTTGAAGTTTGCGGATTAACAAAGCCGCTCACTCGAACTATTTGGTCATCTGTTACCACGTATTTCATGTGATCCCAACCAATACTAATCGAAAGATTGTCTTTTATAAAATAGCCAGCATGGAAATTAAACTGAGGAATGGATAATAATTCAGGATTAACATAAGTTTTGAAGTCCCTAATGGGGGTAGGGAAATCCAATGCCTTTGCATTTAACAACGTAAAATCATAACCTGGACCTACAAAACGGATATCCGAATTGGCGTAGCTAGAACGATTATACCCCCAAGTGATATAATATGAGCCTTTTTTATTCGTTTGTTGAGAAAAAGAAGTAAGACTAATCAAACTGAATAAGGCAATAAAAAGGGCTTTTGTCATTGGGGTTGATATAAATTCAATTGACTAAGGTCGGTGTTTTTTATGCCAAAAACTTGATTTTGAATAGAAAATCAGATTACCATAACTATAATTCATTCATATTGCTGTAAATTGCACCTCGGATTCATTACCATTATGTTATGAGAAAACCATCTGCAAAATTTGAAAACAAAACCTTTACGTTAGGCGATAAACTGACTGAAGAGCAGAAAGAATACTTCAAGAAGTATGGAGTAATTCAATTTAAGAAGTTTATTGAGCCTGATACAGCAGAACTTTTCATTTCGGAATTAGCGAAAATTGAGAAGCAATGGCTGGAAGAAGGAATTGAAAAAGTAAAAGGGATTCCTTTAAAGTTTGGTAAAGACCACCTAGGAAACCCGATGATTCAACGCATGTGCTTTACGAATCAGTTTAGCCCTGTTTTAGCAGAATTAATCAGAGATCCACGCTTGCAATTATTAATCGAACTGTTAGCCCCCTATGAAGGACGCATCAGTGAGGATGAAAAAGATGGCTTAGTTTTCAATCACTACATCAATGAGCCCAATTCTAAGTTCAGCCAAATGGGCTGGCACACAGACAGCCCGCGTGATTTATTTTTAGGTCAAAAAATCCTCCCGATGTTAAATGTGGGTATTCACCTTGATAACTGTCCTTCTTCCAATGGTGGTTTACGCGTACTTCCTGGCACACACACCCAAGGGGTATTGAAGTTGTTATTCGGTAAGAAGCAATTCATCGACCACAAACCAGACCCAAGAGAAGCAGCGTTCGAGATCGAACGTGGCGATTTGACCATACATGATGGCCGTTTATGGCACCGCGTAGAAGTTTCTCCTAATGTGGGTGAAAAATCACGTCGCCGTGTAATGTATGTTCCGATTATCACGGGTAAATACAAACCGAAAACGGATCAGAGTAAGACTCCATTCTACCACCGCTTCGCGAAAGTGGTAACAAAATAAAAAGAGCGGCCCTTTTTAATGGACCGCTCTTTTAGCTTTTAGACTCTAAATACGATTGCAATATAATCGTGGCGGATACCCGATCCACTGTTCCTTTCTCTCTTCGGTCCTTCTTAGACATCCCTCCAGCGATCATCGCCTGCATGGCAAGTTTAGATGTAAATCGTTCGTCGTGTTCCTCGAGCGGGATCTCCGAAAATTTCTTTCGAAAGCTTTTGATAAAAATACGAACACCTGCTGTAGAATCGGTATCGGTGTTATCGAGGTTTTTAGGCATCCCGATGACTACTTTGTCCACCGTTTCTTTTGCAAAATAGCTTTGAAGAAAAGCTAATAAAGTATGTGTAGGAACTGTGTCTAACCCATTTGCGATAATCTGCAAGGGATCTGTCACTGCAATACCCGTTCTTTTTAACCCAAAATCAATGGCTAGAATTCGCCCCATCCTAGGAAATTAAAAACCCCTTGTCGCGCAAGATTTTATCCAGTAATTTCTTGTCGTTATCGTTATTGAATACGCTAAATGGCAAGTGCAAGAATTGGTATTTACCCATTTCCAAAATATAAGCATCTTTATCCTTGTAAGCCCCTACAATCATATCCCATTTAATCATTCCGCCTTCTTTATCTGAAAGTTTCATGAAGATTTGACGGCTATCGATTTCGTAACGGTACTTGTCAAAAAGTTGCTTGTATTGTGCTAATTGCGTGATTCCTGTAAATTGAATTAACCAGAAAAGAATATATCCAATCACACCTACGGCGATAAAAATATAGATCCAGTAGTTTTTATAGGTTCCCGTTAGGTTCAAAGCCACATTCCCCAGCACTAAGGCTAATGGAATGAACGCAAATTTCCATTGGTTGGAGAAAAATTGACGCATGCACAAACCCACAAACTTATTTTTTTCCAAGGCAAATTTCTTTGTCTTGATGGCTAGAGGATTCGAAGGTGCTTGCATTTGGCGCTGTTGAGCACCGTACATTTTAGACATAATTGAATGATTTTAAACGCTAATTAAGGCGTAAAGGTACGAAAATTGGATAATT
>JACCDI010764690.1_pt1 | contig 17655 bp, 12 predicted proteins | sample 7442791 | NCBI WGS metagenome assembly JACCDI01 (sample SAMN15323434, study PRJNA562643) | freshwater metagenome | isolation source: river surface water | place: USA:Blue River Watershed | collected 2017-08-15 | reverse complement strand
TTTATCCCTCTCGGTGGTGGATCTAGATCAGGTGGAGGATCAAAGTGATCTGCAGGGAACACTCTACTCTCACTTACTGCTTACTAGCGATTTGAAAGGGACCGTTTACCGACCTGGATATTACTTTAGAAAAGATGTTCCCCATGCTGCCGAGGAACTAGATTTGGTGCTATTGACCCACGGATGGACCCGGTTTGATTGGGAAGATGTGATTCAAAACCAACTTCCAGATCAAGGCTACTACATTGAACAGGGAATTACGATTTCGGGAAAAATTAAAGAACAGAACCCAACCAAAAAAGGATTGGGAGGCGGAAAAATCACAGCCTTGGTAGGAGAAGGAGTTGAACTCCTCTCTACAGAATATGGCCCAGATGGGAACTTCCTACTGACAGACCTTCAATACCAAGATTCGGTGTCCCTTACGCTCACAGCAGAAGACCTGCGCGCACGAAATTTTATCGATCTCTCCATCGCTGTTCCGCAACTTCCCTTCACTCAACTGAGTGGTAACTATCCTGCGACTAGCATTTGGCCCAAAGGATTGGCCGCTACTGTGGGTGAACGGAACCTGATGCAACAGCTCAACTCCAACCTCCTAGAAAAGGAACTGGAAGGGATCACCGTAGAAGCGGAGACGCTTCAGGAAGAACAAACTCAGGCCCGAAAAATCTATGGAGAAGGCGATGCGGTGATCAAGCCGGAGGATATTCCCGGTGGACAAGGATTTATCAACATTTTTCAATTGATCCAAGGACGTGTGGCTGGGGTACGCGTCACCTTTGATGGATTCAATGCCACGGTACTTATTCGAGGGGTAGGCTCGCTTCAAGCGGGGGTAGAACCTATGTACATGCTCAACAATGTGCCGGTAGATGCGAGCACCCTTGCCCAAGTCAGTCCACGTGATGTGGAGAGTGTGGAGGTGTTTAAGGATCCTGCCCGAACAGCGATTTTTGGTTCCCAGGGTGGAAATGGCGTCATTGCCGTCTACACCAAGTCAGGCACAAGCACCGTATACAGCAATGTAGGAGGTACCTTGGTCACCAAATACAGTGGCTATTCCATCCCCCGTGTTTTTTATTCTCCGAAATACGAAGAAAACTCTCCTGCCAATAAGGTAGCCGATCAGCGAGCCACCTTGTACTGGAATCCACTGATTCAAACAAATTCAAGTGGAAAGGCCTCCCTATCCTATTACAATTCCGAGACTGCAAGCAGACATTTACTGATCCTGGAAGGTATAGACTCGCTAGGAAGATTGGGAAGGGTGGTCAAAGTGATCGAATAATTTGGGGGATTCCAAGGATTTGGTAGCTTCGCAAAAAATGATGCGATGAAAAATCTTCTCCTAGTCAGCTTTCTTCTTTTTGGTTCGATTACAATCCTTCAGGCACAAGAACAAGGAGATTCCCGGCTTCATGTCTTGGGGCAGTACGGGTTACGCCTGGATGAACCTGGAATCGGATTGGGCTGGGAGTACTTTTTTGCACCTCAATTTGGGCTCATGCCAAGCTATACCCAACTCTTTCCCGCGGTGGGTAGAGCAGGTAATTTCAGCGCGGATCTGCGCTACTACCTCTCCAAAGACAAGTCTCAGGTCTATGTGGTGACAGGCTATAGCCTAACCTCAGAAAATCCACAACCTGGGACAGCAGGTACCAAGCGAAATTTAAGTGGTGCGAACGTAGGGGTAGGAGCTGTAGTGCCAATCACAGACTGGGTGGGATTGAGTACCGAATTCAAATTTCAAAGCCAAGGAATCCAGCAAACCTACTTCCGATTTGGCCTAGATTTTCCACTCGGGAAGTAAGGATTGACATATTGTCAACAGTCGACGGTCCACGGTCCACAGCTCACTGAATTGAACTTCAAGCCTTGTTTTCTTTGGTTAACACTTAAGAAGTTGTATTCAGTAACCACCCACTTTATCCTCAAACCAAGCGACTGTCGACAGTGGACAGTTAGCTGTTGACAATGGCAAACAGTTGGCTGTGGTCAGTGGACTGTTAGCTGTTGACTGATTGCAATTACTTCTTGCTGTACTCAAACAACTTTCTTTTCTCTTCTGAGGTCAATCCCTCATAGCCCTTCTCGGCAATTTTATCCAAAATTTTGTCCACTTCTTCCTGACTTAAGGATTCTTTAGCCACCGACTGCGTTTGCTCGGACTTCGTAGATCGAGATCCAGTAGAAGTTGGTCTTCTGTAACTCACTTTAGGAGTTCTTCTACTGAACAGACTTTCAAAAAACATCCCAATTTTTTGGATCGGCAAGCCCAAGTCCCAACCCTTTCTCAAGAAGAAGATATAGCCGAAGCCAAGCATCGCCCCACCCAGATGGGCAATTTCTCCCCCTGCATTTTCCCCGATCGAATTGGCAAAAGAGAGCAGTACATAAAAGGCTGCGATATAGACGATTTTAACAGGTCCAAGTAGAAACAGGAAAAAAGTCGTTTGTGGAGCAAGAGTAGCTGCACCTACCACCACCGCAAATACCCCTGCACTGGCTCCCAGCATGAGGGAACTGTCTACATTTTGGGAGAAGTACGGGGCAATGTTGTAGATCAAAACATAAAATCCAGCACCAAAAAGCCCCCCCAAAAGGTATAGGTTGGTCAGTCGCCTACTTCCAATGTATTGATGGACGAGCAATCCGAAATAGTAGAGAAAAAGTAGGTTGAACAAAATATGGAAAAGTCCTTCATGCAAAAACATGTAGGTAAAGGGAGCCCAAGGCTGGGTAGCTAGCGTTGAAACGGAAGCAGGCATCATGATCCATTCCATCCCTTCTTTGTACAGGTCTCCATAGCCACTGAGGGTTAAGAATACCCGAGCAATGAGCAGTACAAAAAAGGCAATCAAATTGATAGCCAACAACTTGTATAAGCTATTGTCTTGCCGATTGAAAGCGTTTTTTAAATTATCCCAAAAGCTTGAATACATTTTAATAGAAGCTATTTCTGTTTCTTTTCCACACGTAAACCAAGATAGCACCTACCACAAGGCCACTCAAGTGGGCAAAGTGGGCGACGTTATCAGAAGGGCTGGTAATCAATATATTGTACACCGTGTACAGGCCATAGAAGGTGACCATGTACTTGGCCTTTATGGGTATCGGAGGGAAAAGTAAAAACAGTTGCGTATTTGGAAAAAGCATCCCAAAAGCCACCAAGATTCCGAAAAGTGCACCGGAGGCACCTACCATGGGTTGGTTGACCTGCAGCTCCAAAATGGTATTCAAGGTTTGTTCAGCCCGCTGGATATTCATGGGATCTTCAGGATTTCTGCTGTACTGATCCACAAAGTCAAATATTTCTGGGGAAAAGTAGCCCCTGTTTTCAATAACTAATCGGTTGAAATATTCAGGATCAGGATCCGCATCAAAGGCCAGTACCTTTTCTTCCAAGGTTCGGTATTGAACCAAAGTATACCCAGAGTACAGCACGCCAGCTCCCATCCCACAGACCATCCAAAGTGTAAATAGCTTCTTTGGTCCTAAAAACTGCTCCAACAGTGGTCCAAAGATCAGAAGACCAAAGAGATTGCTGAAGAGATGCCAGAAGTCGGCATGCATAAACATGTAGGACAAAAATTGGAAGGGCTTGAAAGAAGCACTTTGGATATTGTACAGCGCAAACCAATTGTTTAGTGGCGGGAATACAAAATTGGCCACCAGAAAAACAGCAATGTTGATCAGCAACAGATTTTTAACAACTGGGGTGATGTTTCTAAACATGTTATTTAGCGAAGAAGGCGTGTATGCTTGTTAAATCCAATTTCACAAAGGTTTTGTTTCCAGAAGGGGAATAATTTGGATTGGGGCAAGCAAATAGCTGCCCTACCAAGGTTTCCATCTCTTGCCCATCTAGTTTTTGCCCTTTCTTTAACGCAGCTCTTTTAGAAAGGGATCTAGCCAAATTTTCTCTTTTGTCTAAGGAAAGTTCGTTTTTGAAATTTTTAAACTGCTCAATCAGTCCTTCAAAAAGTTCCTTTTCATTCTTTTCTTGTGTTTCAGCAGGCACACCTCGAATGACCACAGTGTCCTTCCCAAACTCTTCTACTTGAAACCCAAGACTAGTCAACTCGGGTAGCATGTCCATCACCAAGGCAAAATCTGCCGGGTTTAAAGTCAGTGCCGTAGGAAATAAGCATTGCTGCGAAGCACCTTGGGTGGATTGCAGCTGCTTGAGGTACCGCTCGTAGAGAATCCGCTCATGAGCCAATTGCTGGTCTACGATAAGTAGCCCTGTAGACATTTGGGCCACGATATAGCTTTTTTCAACTTGAAACGTGGTCCCTGTTCCTGCGGAGGCTTCTTGTTCCAATGCCAAAGCAACCTCACCGGCAGAAGCTCTGCTTGGAAACGTCAGGAGCTCTTGGTCTTCGCCCGAAAAAGCGGGGGATTGTTGAGAAGTGGTTTGGGGAGCTTGCCCTTCAAAAAGGCGCTCCCAACCCGAAACGGATGCACGCTGAAACTCCGGGGTATTGTAAGTTTTGTAGCCGTACTCTCGATCCACATCCAAGGAAACTTGAGGATTTTTCGTCCAATTTTCTTGAAAATTAACATCCATGCTAAAGTCTAGCGCCGGCATGACTTGGTGTGCGCCGAGAGCTTGTTTGACCGCAGAGCGAATTACCGCATAAATAGTCCGCTCGTCCTCAAACTTGATTTCAGTCTTAGTTGGATGCACATTGATGTCAATCGTTGCGGGATCTATATCCAAAAACAAGACATAGAACGGGTGTTGATCTGCTTGAATGAGACCCTCAAATGCAGTGCTTACCGCATGGTGGAGGTAGCTGCTCTTGATATAGCGATTGTTGACGAAAAAAAATTGCTCACCACGCGTTTTTTTAGCGTATTCCGGCTTCCCTACATAACCCTTGATACTCAGGTGCGGGGTAGCTTCCTCGCAAGGCACCAACTGATTTTGAACCGCCTTTCCAAAAATTCCCACAATTCGCTGGCTTAGTTTGCCAGGAAGCAAGTTGTAGGTTTCTAATTCGCCCTGGTGAAGGGAAAAAGCAATTTCTGGATAGGAAAGGGCCACCCGTTGAAATTCGTCTACAATGTGCCGCATTTCCACAGGGTTGGACTTTAAAAAATTTCTACGAGCCGGCACATTGAAAAACAAGTTTTTCATGGCCACAGAAGTTCCGATTGGAAGGGCTGCCGGTTCTTGCTTTTTAACTTCAGACCCTTCAATTTGAATAAGGGTACCTACTTCAGCTTCTTGGGTTCTGGTCTTCAGCTCCACTTGTGCTACGGCAGCAATGGAAGCCATGGCTTCTCCTCGAAATCCAAAGGTGCGAATGGCAAAAAGGTCCTGTGCGGATCGAATTTTGGAAGTAGCGTGGCGCTCAAAGCTCATGCGTGCATCGGTAGGAGACATTCCCTTCCCGTTATCAATCACTTGAATGAGTTGCTTCCCAGCATCTTTGACGATTACTTGAATTTGGGTTGCGCCTGCATCAACAGCATTTTCAAGGAGTTCCTTGAGTGCAGAAGCAGGGCGTTGAACTACCTCACCAGCAGCAATTTGATTGGCAATGGCATCGGGAAGTAGCTGGATGAAATCAGCCATTTTTTCTACTCTTGAGAAATCTGAGTAAGTAATAAAAACCCCCGATACCTGCAGCGGTGTAGCCCATGTAGGTAAAAACTTGGGGCCCAATGTAGATGTATCCAAATGCCGAAAGTACCATCCCTAGAAATAACAAGGTTCGAAGGAGCGTCGAGGAATTGAAAACTGCATTTTCCCTTGGCTTATTGGACCTAAAGGTTGAAAATGCCCCCTTCATCATGGGGCGTCTAGGTGAGGATGAATCACCTGATTGTTCGATTTCTCCCTCCTGTTCCAATTCCATTTTTATGCGGGCGGTACGCTCCTCAATTTCTTCTTTGATTGGATCGTAATACCTGGGTTTGATTTCAAACCGTTGATGGGATGCGGTTCTAAAAATGGTAGGCAATTTCATAAGGCGCTATTTTTTACCGAAAAGGGAAATCAACTGTTGGGGTGAAATAGACAAGGTCAAATAAAACAGGTTTTTCTCACAAGAAATCCGCCTTTTCAAGCTGAAGTTTTCCAAACTTTTGTAACTTGAAACTTGGTCTTTTTTAAAGGGTCTGCATTAATCTGTGGCCTAGTGGGGCTGGTGAAAAAGCCTGTTCCTCAAACAAATTTAAGTAAAAATATAAAATTAAACTGAATCTCTTCCATGGCCGCAATCCATTCGTTTTTACTTTCATGGATCCTTATGATTGGGTTGTTCACTCCTGGAAAATCCCCCCTTTCAGAAAAAAAATCAGATCCTTTTGAAAGCAAAGATTCAGACTTGCAGGAAGCATGGGTAGATAGCGTGTTTCATGCACTTACTTTTGAAGAACGGCTGGGCCAACTATTCATGGTGGCGGCCTATTCCAATAAGGACCAACGCCATGTGGATGAAATTAGCGCACTCATTCAAAAAGAAAATTTAGGCGGATTAATCTTCTTTCAAGGTGGGCCAAATCGGCAAGCACGATTAACCAACTTGTATCAAGCGCAATCCAAGATTCCCCTCATGATTGCCATGGATGCCGAATGGGGAATTGGTATGCGTCTTGATTCTACCCTAAATTTTCCAAAAGCGATGACCTTGGGAGCCATCCAAGACCCCAATCTAGTAAAAGAAATGGGGGCTGAAATTGCGCGTCAGTTTCGAGTACTTGGCATGCATGTGAATTTTGCCCCAGTGGTAGATGTCAATTCCAACCCTGACAATCCCGTCATTGGTTACCGCGCTTTTGGTGAAGACAAAATGCGTGTTACTCGTCAAGCAATCGCTTACATGAAGGGGCTTCAAGAAAATGGCATAATGGCCAATGCGAAGCATTTTCCTGGTCATGGAGATACTGAAAATGACAGCCATTTTACGCTTCCACTCATTCAACATCCTGAAAAAAGAATTTGGGATATTGATCTTTACCCATACCAAGAACTCTTTAAGGAAGACCTGAAATCAGTCATGGTGGCACACTTGAATGTTCCTAGCCTCGATCAGGGGACCAACTTGCCAACTAGTCTTTCCAAACCCATTGTCACCGATTTACTTCAACATAAAATGAATTTTCAAGGCCTTATCTTTACTGATGCCTTGAATATGAACGGAGTAACCATTAAAGACAAACCAGGAGAAGTCGATCTTCAAGCGCTTCTTGCAGGAAATGATGTCTTGATGTATTCCGAAAATGTACCCAAAGCCAAAGAGCTTATTTTGGAGGCTGTTCAACAAGGCTTAATTACTGAAGCAGAAATCAACCGCCGAGTAAAAAAAGTACTCAAAGCCAAATATTGGGCCGGTTTACATTCCTACTCACCCATAGATACCTACCAAATAACCAAGAAACTCACGACTGAAACGACAACTGAGGTCATCGAGAAACTTTATGGAGAGGCCATTACTGTGGCCTCAAATAAAAATGATTTACTTCCTCTAGGACACCTGGACTTGAAAAAAATTGCAAGTCTAAGCATTGGGGATTCGGGGGGAGTATTCAGTACCTACCTAAATCATTATACCCAGGTAGACCATTTCACCTTGCCCAAAGCATCTGGGGAGGCTGCTCATTACAACCTGATGAAACAGTTGGAAGATTACGACATAGTCGTAGTAGGTTTAATGGGCGTCACCAATAGCCCACAACGGAACTTTGGAGTTGCACCGGGAGATGTAACACTTATCCGAGAATTGGAAAAACGGCAGCAAGTGGTTACGGTTCTTTTCGGAAATGTATATGCCTCCAAATTCTTGGAAGGTTTGGAACATGTAGTTTTTGCCTACGAAAACTCCCCATTTACACAAAAACTTGTTCCTCAAATTCTTTTTGGTGCTCGGCCTGCCAAAGGTACCTTGCCCGTGACGGTCAGTGAACAATTTACCCAAGGAGTAGGTGGCCTATTACCCAAAAAAAACCGATTGGCCTATGGAAGCCCAGAAAGTGTGGGAATGAATGGAAAAAAATTGGATAAAATTGATGGGGTGGTAGCTGAAATGATTGCAGCAAAAGCAGCTCCTGGTGCACGTGTTCTCGTCGTAAAGGAGGGGACAGTCATTTTTGATCGATCCTATGGACATCTCGATTATGAAAAAACTGCTCCTGTGACCGCAGAAACCGTCTACGATTTAGCTTCGATCACTAAGGTTGCAGCTACTACACTCGCCGCCATGTTTTTGCATAACCGAGGGGAATTAAACCTCAGCAAAACATTGGGGGATTACCTACCTGAATTAAAGACCACAAATAAAGGAGGCATCATTTTGTCAGATCTTCTGGCACATGAAGCGGGGTTGAAAGCCTTTATTCCTCATTACACCAAAACATTGAGTTCGGGAAAATGGAATACTACCTACTACAAAGATTCGATCGGTGAAGGCTACACCCTACCGGTATCGAATGACATGTATGCCATCCCTAGTCTTCGTGATAGCCTATGGAAATGGACTGTGGAATCTGAACTTTTGCCCAAACCACATGGCTATGTGTATTCGGATCTAACCATGTACTTTATGCAGGAAGTCATCGAACGCATTGTGAATCAGCCTTTGAATGAATTTGTGGAACATAATTTTTATGCTCCCCTAGGTCTACAAACGCTTACTTTCAATCCGTTTGAAAAAATACCCCTGACTCAAATCGCTCCAACCGAACATGACCTGACCTTTCGGAACAGAAAAATACAAGGCTATGTACACGATCCGGGCGCAGCAATGTATGGAGGAGTGGCAGGCCATGCTGGATTGTTTGGAACAGCAAATGACCTTGCCGTAGTATTACAGCTTCTTCTAAATAAGGGAACCTACGGTGATGTCACCCTGATGAATGCTGAAACTATTGAAACGTTTACTAAGAGACAATCGACCAAAAGTAGACGAGGATGGGGATGGGATAAACCCGAACCAGAAAAGGGAAAAGGAGGTCCTGTGAGCAAATTAGCTCCAAAGAGTACATTCGGACATACGGGTTTTACGGGAACTAGCATGTGGGCAGACCCTGAAAATCAGCTCATCTATGTCTTTTTATCCAATCGGGTATACCCCAAAGCAACAAACAATGCCTTATTGGACTTAGGGATTCGCACCCAGATCCATGATCTGATTTATGAATCTATTGAAAAGTAGGGCCACTCAGTTTAGTTCCCTTTGACCTCTATCACCTTAAATTCCGTACGGCGGTTGATTTGATGCTCTTCCTCGGTTTGTGCATTTGGAACCAAGAGCTTTGTTTCTCCATAACCCTTGGCCACCAATCGATTCGCAGCAATTCCTTGGCTTACTAGGTAATCTACCGCTGCCTGAGCACGCTGTTGCGATAGGTTAAGGTTATATTCATCACTTGACCTAGCGTCCGTATGCGAACTCAACTCGATGCGAATGGAAGGATTATCCTTCAGGATTTTGACCAATTTGTCCAACTCTGGAGTGGCATCGGAACGAATGGATGACTTATTTAGGTCGTAATAAATATTATCTAGCACGATGGACTTCTCTAGAATCAACTGATCCAAAACAATCGTGGTATCCAAGGTAATGTTGGTCACCTCTTGAATTAATGTGGCTGGATCCGGGGTCTTGCCCTTCGTGGTGTAGGGGAAGGATTTGGAGAAATACCCACTTCGTGAAGCGATGATGCTGTATTCACTGTCTGGAGACAGGCTAAATCGAACTCTTCCCTGAGCATTTGACATATCGCCGCCCAATTGGCGCTTATCCCCTCCATACAAGACCACACGGGTTTGAGGCAAAACTGCCTCTTTCCCATCTGATTTAACTTCCTTGGTGTAGACATTAAGCAATACATTGACAATTTTTGGTTTGGGAGTCTTGTCTTCAAAAAAGTAAATGTCATCGTCTCCTTTTCCACCGGCACGGTTGGAGGAAATGAACCCTGCTTTGGGGTATTCGGTAAAGAAAATACCAAAATCGTCCGCTTGGCTATTGAAGCTAGGACCTAAATTGTTCACAATTTGAACCCCATCCTGATTTTTCTCCGCTACAAAAAGATCCAATTTTCCCAAACCTGGATGTCCATCGGAAGCAAAGAAAAATTTTCCATCCTTTGTTGGACGAGGAAACAATTCATTGCCTGCAGTATTGATAGTGGGTCCAAGGTTGACCGCATTACCAAAATCCCCATTGGCAAGTTTAGTTGCCTTGTACAAGTCTATTCCACCAAAGCCTCCAGGGCGATTGGATGCAAAGTAGAGTTCCGCACCATCACTTGAAAAGGCAGGGGTTGAATTCCACCAGGTGTCCTCTTCGTTGACAGGCATCCAGATAGGTTGGGTAAATCCTGCACCTCTAAAGTAGGAAACAAAGAGCATGGTCTCGGGATAATCCTTGGAAGAGGTAGAATTCCCTCGAGCATAAACTAGCGTATTGCCATCTGGGCTGATGGCCAGAGCGGCTTGATTGAGTCCCTCTTCATTTTGAAATTCAGGCAAAAGCTCCACTCCAGCAGCATCTACCTTTAGTCCTTGAGCTCTAGCCCGAAACAGCTGATGGTAGCCCGTTCCCGTAGCTGGATAGAGGCGAGAAGAAGCCCTTCCAGAAGTAAAGTACATGAAGTCCTCGCTGATCACTGGTGCGTAATCTGCACCTGCACTATTCAGTTCATTGTAGTTGACCAATTGGTAGTTGGCGTAGTAATCGGTAATCCCTTTCACTTTGGGCAGTGCCTCTAGCTCCTGCTTGACACGCGCTAGAAGTCGATCGTCAGAAGTGGCCGCAGCGGCAGCTTCAAAGGCAACCTTGGCCTCCTCCCATTTTTGGTTGGCTTTCAAACTTTGCCCTAAGAAAAAATGGGTTTCAAAGTTGGGATCTTCCTGAGCCAACCTTTGGTAATGAGGCAAAGAGGCCTCAATTCGATTGGAAAGCCGGTAACTTTCTGCAAGAAGTCGACGGGCAGACTGGTTGCTGGAGTCCTTGGCCAATACCTGACTGAAGGTAGAAATAGCATACTGGTATTGGCCTGATAGGTACTGTTCATTCCCCTTTTCAAAAAGGCTTTTGCAAGACCCAAGGAGGATCAACAGAAAAAGAGCCAGCGCAGAAAAAATGGATTTCATCGTACAGCAAGTGAAGTCTAGAAGTGAATATGGGGATTTAATTTGGAAAATAGGTGCTCAGCCAACTTTTTGAAAGCGGAAGCCAAAGGTCAGAAAGGTCGGCTTTGCTGTGAATTTGGGGTTGAATCACCTCAAGATCTGGAGTGATTTCCCCGCTACTGATTTTGGATTTGATGCCAAGTGCAGGCAAAACCTTTACCTGACCAGCTTGATCTCGCAAGGTGAGTTTGCCTTGATCCACCAAATTGACCCCTAATTGCTGCTCCAAATTTCGTAAGGCACGAACGGAGGAATCGATGGAACAGCCTGATGCTCCCAATTGGCTTTCATCCACAGCAAGGACGATTAGCTGTTCGTGCAAAATGGAATAAGAAGTGGGCAACACCTGGCCATGTGTCCCCCATTCTCCACAAAAGTCCTTGAGACTTGACTGAATCAAGGCTAGTTCATCCGCAGTAAATTTGCGAGTGGATACGTAAACCCAGACTCGTGCGCTGCCTGGCAGTTGCTCAAAAGGAAGGTACATGATGTTGTATTTATTCTTCAAAGAAAAACCCTTTCTGCTTAACGGCAAAAAGGGTCTTTTGGATTCAAAACCTAAAATTAAATTCCCATATCCTTGGCAACCAATTCTGCGAGGTCTACCACCTGAACATCGGCTTCCCGATTCTTATTTTTGATTCCATCCGTCATCATCGTGAGACAGAAAGGGCAGCCTACGGCAATGGTGGAGGCTCCTGTGGCCAAGGCCTCTTCCGTACGCTCGATATTGATGTCTTTTTTCCCAGCTTCGGGTTCTTTAAACATCTGTGCCCCACCGGCTCCGCAGCAAAGCCCTTTGGTGCGGCAGCGTTTCATTTCAACTAGCTCTACGTCTAAGGCTCTAATTACTTCCCGTGGTGCTTCATAGACCCCGTTGGCGCGACCTAGGTAACAAGAATCGTGGAAGGTGATTTTTTTACCTTTAAACTCCCCTCCGCCTTGAAGGGTCACTTTCCCTTCGTTGATGAGTTGCTGGAGAAACTCAGAGTGGTGGATTACTTCGTAATTTCCACCCAAAGCTGGGTATTCGTTTTTAATCGTATTGAAGCAGTGCGGGCAGGCAGTAACCACTTTTTTGACTTCATAGCCATTCATTACTTGAATGTTGGCTACGGCCTGCATTTGAAAAAGAAACTCATTGCCAGCCCGTCGAGCGGGATCTCCAGTGCAAGCTTCTTCCGGACCCAACACAGCAAAACTCACCCCTACTTTATTCAATATTTTGACAAAAGCTTGGGTGACCGCTTTGTAGCGTTCATCAAAGGATCCTGCACAGCCCACCCAAAATAAAACCTCGGGTGTCTGGGAGTTGGCGGCCATTTCGGCCATCGTCGGTACTTGGTAGGTAGACATTTTTTTTGATACTAGACGTTAGAAACAAGATGCAAGACTACATTCGCTTTCAGGCATCCCTTACTTCATTTCTTCTTCTTTTACTTTTTCGGACCAATTGAACCGGTCAGCTGGACTAAATTTCCAAGGGGAAAAACTCGTTTCCATATTTTGGAACATCGAATTCCACTGCGCAGGGGTGCCGGATTCCTCCATGGCCACATACCGGCGAAGTTGAAGGATTACCGAAAGTGGATCCAAGTTGATGGGGCATGCTTCCACACAGGCGTTGCAACTGGTACAGGCGTTGATTTCTTCTTTGCTGATGTAATCGCCCAATAAGGATTTTCCATCTTCTAATCCAGGACCTCCTGCATCCAAGCTTTTCCCTACTTCCTCGACACGATCCCGCACATCCATAAGAATTTTACGTGGGGAGAGTTGCTTACCCGTCAGGTTGGCTGGGCACTCCGAAGTGCATCGACCACATTCGGTACAGGAGTAGGACTGCATAAGCTGCACCCAGGTGAGATCGTTGACGTCCTTGGCACCAAAACGCCCAATTTCTGCAGGAGCCTGCTCCTCTTGGGAAGTTGGCAAGCCCATCATGGTATGTACTTCTTTGGTTACCTCTGGCATATTTTCGATTTCACCTTTGGGTTTCAAATTAGAATACCAGGTGGAAGGAAAAGCGAGAAAGATGTGTAAGTGCTTGGAATAGGTCACATAAACTGCAAAAGCAAGGATTCCCATAATGTGAAACCACCAAGCAAAGCGCTCGATGAAGACCAAGGTACCCGTGGAAAATCCCTCAAAAATTGGCTGAATGAGACTGCTAAAGAAGAGCGGCCCCAAGACAACGTAAGGATCCACACTTCGAGCTGCTAAAAGTTGATCACTTGCATTCATGGTGAGGATAGCAGCCATCAAGACAATCTCAATCACCAAGATTAGGGTTGCATCCAAAGCAGGCCATCCTTTCAATTCAGGCTTGGTGAATCGCTCCACCTTCACTACATGACGACGGATAAGTAGAACTACACAAGAAATAAGAACCCCAACAGCCAAAAATTCAAATACCGTGAGGGCAACAGTGTATGCGCTACCTAAAAAGGGAGCCAAGATACGGTGCGTCCCCAAGAGACCATCCAAGACAAACTCCAAAACCTCTAGGTTGATCACCAAAAAACCAACATAAAGTAGCGCGTGGAGCAGGGCGGGGATCCATCGCTTGAACATTTTTTGTTGTCCAAAAGCAACCAAAATCATCGTCTTCCAACGAGTGGCTGATTGATCGTTTCGAGTTGCTGCCTTGCCCAAGCGGATGTTTCGCTGAAGGAATTTCACTCTTTTAAAGAGAAAAAAGCCAGCAATTCCTAAAATTAAAAGAAATGCAACTTGTGGTAAACTGCTCATATTGATCCGATTAAGGAGTATTTTTGAAATTTGGGTCTATTTTTTTCTGAAAAGGATTTGTATGGAAAACTCAATTTTCTACCTTTGCAACACTTCAAAAGGATGGTGATATAGCTCAGTTGGTAGAGCATCGGACTGAAAATCCGTGAGTCGGTGGTTCGAGTCCACTTATCACCACAACCCCGGTCTTCACAGATCGGGTTTTTTTTTGCCCTATTTTTTTGCTGCTGTGTCAATTGCTTCTCACCCTTTTGTTCTGCCAAAATATAAAATAGTCTGCATGCATACTATTTTTTAGCAAATTTAAAATTGAATTTTAAGTAAGCCCAAGTCAACGCCAAGGCCGATCCCAATACCGAATTCGCTTTTCTAGCAGTGAGAACAAGAAGCTGCGAGTTTTGTTGGAGTAGTTCTTTCCGCTTTGGCAAAAAATTGACAGTTAGGGTTAGCCTATTATTTCTTCAGGGATAGCGCTATTTCTGCCACCCGTTTACCCAATCCTCTCCCTTTCACTAAAAATTGCTCCGCTACAGTGGCGCCTTGGAAAGGGGCCTCGCCTGTGACCGCAGAGGCACCGAAAGCTGCTTCCGTTTCCTCTCCACCTAGCACCAACATTCCATGAATCAGCATGGAATGGAGCAGATTCAGCTGTACCAATTCCTCGCCAATAGACATCCCTCCGCCTGTGACAAAGGCAGCACCCAACTTATTTTTTAGCGGACGCCCGTCAAAGGGCCAGCGATTGATGAATTCCTGCACGGCGGGGGCCACATTGGCATTGTAGACGGGTGAGCCGACCACAATCGCGTCGGATTCGAGTAGGTCCTGGCTACTGACCTGATCGATAGAACGCAAAATCACGCGCACACCAGCTACCGATTTTGCCCCCTCCTCCACAGCCTGGGCCATGATTTGAGTGTTTCCAGATTGGCTGTAGTACGCAATCAAAACTGTGGGTTGCCCTTGCCCATATCCCACAAAGGAAAAGAGCAGGAATAGCAAACTGAGTAGGAAAAACCGATGCTTGTTTGGGGAAATATTCATTCCCGAAAATAAAAAAAATCCCCATCTCAATTAAGAAATGGGGATTTGAATCTGAAAAATGAGGCTTATTTTTTCCAGCTAGCTTTGCCGCCTTTGGCAGAATCCACGGTGATGCTCATGTTTTGTGTGGAAGATACAATCCATCTCACTTTCACGGCACCCATACCAGGAATATTGGCAACTGCAATCTTTTCTGGAGAGGCAATTTGCTCGTTGTACTTTTTCATGTCTTCATCTTCTACTACAAATCCAGCCACTACCTTGGCTCCGGAAAGGGTCACGTAGTCTGGACGCTCGATCCGGTACTTCAAGTCCTGACTCGCATGGGTAGGCATCATTCGCTCGTTGAAGATCGTGGCAGTTACAGCCTTCAACCCTCCACCTAAATCTTCCTCTTTCACGTCAGTGATGGAAAGTTTTGGCGTATGGTAGGCGTGGTAGATGGTAAATGCGGCGTTGCGATGCGCATCCTGTTCCAATAGAAATCCTGGGTGAGCTCGACCAAAGGTCTTCTTGAACCCTCCAATCTCCACAGTTCCAAATTGGGGATGCTTAAATTCTTTGTAGTTGACAAATGCGTCTCCCAAAGTGAGTAACTCATCTACTTTAAGCTGCTCCTCTTGGTTGCCTCGGCCTGCTTCCTTGTTGAAGTAGAGGTAAGACACCATGAGTTCGTTGGTATAGGTGAAAATCCCGCGGTTGCCATAAAACCAGTCCAATTCTCCACCGAATACAGAGTACAAATCCTTGTAAACGGTCAAGTAACGGTAGCCTGGAATCATCTCTTCCCCCTTTTTACCAATCGCATCGTAAATCCGAATATCTTCTCGGTTGTAGGTATTGATATCTTCTTCGGCCCCAGGACCACGAAGGATCATCCCTCCAGAATTGTGGAAACTTTGAGCTCCTGCAATGTTGGGATGCTTCATGACAAATTCCATCACCGCACGGTTTTCTGGCAAGGTAAACGGATAGCGCATCGCGCCACGCTGAATGTAATCTGGCTGCCAGTTCCATCCCCAATCTCGGTTGGGATCGTAATACCCAATCCCATCCTCATTCACTTCTCCATCTCCATCATTGTCGACACCTTCTTGACCGAGCATTTCGTATTCGCCCACTTGATCTGGGCCTACTTGCACCAATCTTCTTGGATCCAAAGGATCTTTGATAAAGCGTCCCGTCGCTGACTTACGGATCATCATGGTGATGTGGCCATCTCCATCCAGATCATCCATCCGATCCTCTCCGTTTTGGCCATCCCCATCGTTATCCAACACAAGCATTCCCGAACGAGGGGAACTTGCTGTATTCGGCTCCTTGAAGAAGTTGTTTCGGGCATCCGGATTGATGGTCGGGGTGATGTAAAAGGTCTTGTCCTTCAAAAGCTGCTTCACAAATTCATTGTCGGCATGCATTTCGGTCAGGTACCAAGCCACATAGAGGGAGAATTCACCGCCCTGCACCTCATTGGAGTGAATGTTTCCATCAATCCACATGGCCGGTTTTTCGGTATCCTTCCCTGTGGAAAAGTCGGTGATCGTTAAAGTAAGGATATCTCTACCCTCCACCGATTTCCCGATAGATTCAATTTTGGCCAAGTTGGGATGTGCTTGTGCGATTTTTTTCATCCAATTCCAAAGTCCTTCCGCGCTGTAATAGCGATTCCAGGCAATCTCTACCTTGGGCTGGTGTGGCGTGCCAATGGCCCGAAAGTAATTTTCTTGTTGTGCATTCACTTCCAGGGAGCTGAATGAAAGTGCTCCAAAAGCCAATGCAGTGAGGGTATGTTTCAAATTCATGGTCTTCATGGCTTAAAATTTTACAGTTTGGGAAACAAAACCTGCATGCGGAGCCCCTGCCTTGAGGGTAATTGGTCCCTTGCTTCGAACCAGCCAGCTCATGGTAGTTTTCTCGAAGGCACCCAAGGAGGTGATCAACTTCATCTTATCTCCTGATACCAGCTGTGCAGCCGGTACATCGATGTCTACACGAAGCTTACGTAACCAACGGGAGCGTGTTCCCATCTCCGAGTGTGTAGGTAATGGAGAATTATTGAATAAGTCTACCGTCACACGGGTCAAGCCATTTCCCATCGCCTCAGTTTTGAGGTTATGGAATTCCAATTTGGGCTGCATTCCAGCCAGTTTCAAGATAAAGTCAGTATGCTGCTTGGCAATTTCCCCTACTTTTTCAAAGGGAGGATTGACCATTAGAAAGGGCTTGATCCCACCAACTTCTACGTGTTGATTTGGAAAATCGGGATGCTTAATAGCAGTCCAAGGCACGAAAGTATCCTGCTTCAAGGAATCAGACCAAGCTAAGAAATTGGCTTCTGCATTGGTTTTCCCTTTGTATTCTGGAGTCCAATATCCTGGAGTAGAGAAGCTGTAACGGGCAAAATGAAAGTAGGCCCATTGGAAAAAGTCTCCATCCGTACCTTGATTGGTTTGTTGAAAAGCCTTAGCTGGGATGGTTTTGTTGTACACATCCGAAACCATTGCCTGGGTAGTTTGGTCTTTTTCCAAAATCGAAGTAACCACTCGTTTGCGCGCATCCCCTGCCGAGTACTTCAAGGGAGTACTTAGGTTATTGGCTGGGGAAAAGGTTACAAAAGCAAAAATATTCCACTGCTCAAAGAGGTAGTCCAATAGGGCTCGGCTTTCGAGTTGGGACACCGCAATGTCTCCAGCTAGGGGCTCAAACAC
>JACCDI010230364.1_pt1 | contig 17665 bp, 16 predicted proteins | sample 7442791 | NCBI WGS metagenome assembly JACCDI01 (sample SAMN15323434, study PRJNA562643) | freshwater metagenome | isolation source: river surface water | place: USA:Blue River Watershed | collected 2017-08-15 | reverse complement strand
CTTACAATTTTATATAATAAATTTAAATTACCCTTATTGCCAGGGCCATGTATCATACAGGGCCTTAAAATATAAACTCTCTTATCATCAGGAATTGACTTACTTAAAATGTACTGCTCAGCAAGAAATTTACTTTTCCCATAGTGAGTAATAGGATTAGGAAGATGTTCTTCGGTTAATTCAGATTCTAGTTTGTCGGCTGCTGCTTTAACAGAGCTTAAGGTGATGAAAACTTTAGCATCTGATGACAAAAATGCATCAAAAACCTTTTGAGTTAGTTCTGTATTAACCTTATAATAATCTTCGGCACTTGAAACATTTTTTAAATCATGCGCTTTGCCAGCAAAATGTAAAACAACATCCTCTTTGATTACAATTTTTTCTTCTCTTTTGTAATTTGTATAATGTATTAAATCACTTAAATACTTTTTAATTGAATTTCCAACAAAACCACCAGAACCTGTCAAGAAAATAGTCATTATACTTAATATAAGACTTGATAGCTATTTACAATAGTTTGCCAGTCATACTTTGATATCAATTCTATTTTAGCGAACCCGTTATTCAAGTCCAAGTCAGATTCTAAAATTTGTTTTAATTCATCATATGATTTAAAAAATATTCCAGAATTATCCAACGTAAATCGATTTTGAGGAACATCTATTGATATAATTGGTCTTTTTGAAATTATCATTTCGACCAACGATGGTGCAGTACCACAAAGTGTATGGGTGTGAATGTATGCTTTACATTTTCTTCTTACCAAGTCCAACTCGTTTTTTTGATATAAACCATTAATTAATATTATATTATCAATATTCCTATATTTTTCATATACTTCTTTGCCATAAGCTGATGAATTAAAGTTAGAAATCAAAACCAAAGTAGCTTTCGTTTTGGAAAATGTATCACATATTTTGTCTAAAAAATTGTCCTCAAGTGCTCTACTAATTGACAAATAATATGATTGTTCAAGAAAAGGATATTTTTCAGAGAGTGTATTTGTAATATCAAGTGTAGTATCGATCTCACCACCATAAGGTATAATAACTGCTTTATGTCTTCTTGATTTTGGAGCGAATTTTAAATAATGTTCATTATCTAAAATGACATTTTTAGATAATATAAAACTGAGGTGAAAACAAAATTTTAAATATACCCTTGCCAAATAACTAAATTTTGGCCGCTCCCATTCTAAACCACCAACATTTGAAATTATAGTGATCTTTTTGAAAATTTTCAAAAAGGAAATTAGAGGAATACCTTGTACACCTAGTAATAAAATAGTGTCAACTTTGAAATAGCATATTAAAATTGTCCAAAAATCATAAAACAATCCTTCGAATCCAGATGCTTTTAAGTTGATATGCTTAATAACAACACCACGGGGTAAGTTTGGAATATCTCGTGGAGCTTCTTTTGAATTAAAGACTAAATAGTTTAATTCGCTATATGTTTTTTTTTCAGCTAAATTTTTAACTAGCTGATCCCAGCCACCATAATTCGCATATAAACCATGAGAGCCAATAATTGCTACTTTTTTCATCTATTTTAAATACGAATTGTAATATAAATCTAAATACTCTTTTAATGCCACTTTCCAATCTTGCATTAAATTAATATTTCGAAGTTTTAATTTTCTATTATCAAGTCTTTCACAAGGTGGTCTTTCTGCAAAGTATATTTCCTTGAAATAATCAGAATTTACTACGTTAATCTTTATCCCATTGCTTAAACCTAACAATGATAATAATTCATTAGCAACTTCCAATCTACTTGTCTGTCCACCACATACCATATTATATAGACCCCAATATTCTTTTTCAATCAAAGCTTTTACATTTTTTGCAAAATCATGTGTAAAGGTTGGTGTTCCGTCTTTATCATCAACAATAAAAAGCTCTTTTTTGCCTTCCTTAATTTGCTTCATAAGTTTCTGAATGAATTTTTTGTCTTTTTCAGGACCAGCGCCCATCATCCATCCAGCTCTACAAACTAAAAATCTTTTAGCATTTTCTACAACATACCGTTCACCCATAAATTTTGATCTAGCATAAACACCTAATGGATTAGGCTGATCCCAGTCGTCATATAAATCCTTATTGCCATCAAATATACCAGCTGTGCTTATGTAAAGTATAGGTATATTTAATTCATTGGCGATTTGAACAGCATTTTCAACAGCAATTGTATTTGTCAGATAGGTGTCTTCAGCATTTCTTTCACAAAACTCTAAATCGGTATATGCACCAAGATGAAATAAATAATCAGGTTTAAATGTGAATACGTCTTTTTTGTATTCCTCAAAATCTCTAAAATCTAAAAAAGACAACCACTCCTCGTTAACATCTTTATCCGTACATTTAAGTTCGTATTCGTTTTTGAATTGTTTAAAAAATGCCTCTCCTAACATCCCACCGGAACCCGCCATGTAGATTTTTTTCATATCTAGTTTCTATTTTAAAGTTTTAATTTGTTTCGCAGGAATACCACCATGTAGAGTTCCATTATTAATATTTTTATTTACAACACTGCCTGCAGCAATAACTGCATTGTCTTCAATAGTTACTCCAGGAAGTATAATTGTGTTTGAACCAATCCAAACATTATTGCCAATAATAACTTCATTTCTAATTTCTTCTTGTAATCTAAAAACTTTTTCAAATAATTTAAATGAATGATTTTCAGAAAATATTTTAACTCCTGGTCCAAAAATAACATTATCGCCAATTGAGATGTTACCTCTAACTGCAAAATAACAAAATTCTGAAATACCAACATTATCCCCAATTACTAATTTTCCGCTTTCTTTTTTTATTGATCCAAATGAGTCAATAATAGAAAAGTTGCGAATTGTAAAATTATGTCCAAAATAAAATCCTTCACTTCCAATTGTACTTATTTTTACATTTTGACCAACTGTTATAGATTTGCCAAAATTCATTTTTTCTGAACCTATAAGCTTTGAATTATGCCCCAAAAAAAATAATTTAGGTCTTTTTAATCTAGAAAATAAAAAAATATTTCCTCTTAATAAATTTATAAATCTTGAAATAGATATTCTTAAAAAATCTAAATTAGAAAAATTACCTATCTCTAAAGTTTCATTTCTAATTTTTTTTACAAAAAATATAAATACTTTTTTTATCATTTATTAAAATTATTAGAGGTTTTATTTATCCAAATCCACGTTTTTAAAATACCTTCTTGCAAATCTATGAAATTATAATTACCAACAACTTCTTGTGCTTTACTAATGTCTAAAATAAAATGTTGTACATCGTAATTTCTCGTTTCATTATATTCAATCTTAGGATTAAAATTGGTTACTTCTTTAATAACTTCGATAATTTTAGTAATAGATGTTCCAATACCGGTACCTATGTTAAAAATTCCATCTTTTTCTTTAATTGAAATTTTATAGCATAAAAGTACCAAGTCTTCAACATAGATATAATCTTTTAAATTACTCCCATCTCCAAATACATTTAGTGGTTCGGAATTTGATATTTTTTTAAGAAATGTAGATATAACACCCTGCGAAATAAAATGACCTTGTCTAGGACCATATGGATTTGAAGGTCGAAATATTATTGTGTCAATATTATGAATTTTGCTATATAAAAGAAGATATTTTTCAACTGTACTTTTGATAATACCATAAGAGGAGATTGGGTTTAATTGATGATTTTCATTAATTAAACCAAAAGTATTTCCATATACGGCACCACCAGATGAAAAGTATACTATTTTTTTTATTTTTGCTTTAACAACAGTATTAAGAATATTTAATGATGTTATTAAGTTACCATTAACATCAAGTATTGGATCTTGATTTGATGTACTTGGCACAGAAGAGCTTGCTAAATGAAAAACAATGTCAACATCATGCATGGCTTCATAAAGCGAGTCTAAATCATCAATGGAATTAATTCTATAGTCTACTTCTTTTAATGGTGTTCTATATTTCTCCATAAATAAATCATAAACTCTAACTTTATGGTTATTTTTAATTAGTACATCAATTAAGTGTGAACCAATAAAACCATTTCCTCCTATAATTAAAAAATTCATTATAGTTTAAAATTTATTAGATTATTAAACATTTCAATTGATTTGTCATAATAATTTATTGGGTTATATTTTGTTTCTAAAGTAGATCTTGCATTTTTACCCAGATTGATGATTTTTTCTTTATCATAATAAAGGACTTCAATAGATGAAGATAATTCTAAAGCATCATTAGGTTTGGTTAATATTCCGTTTTGATCATGTATAATCATATCTTTTATTCCACCTATATTTGTTGCTACTACAGGTTTTCCAAAAGAAAATGATTGAAGTACAACATATGGATTAGGTTCATACCATTCAGATGGCAAAACTACAAATTCACATAGATTTATATAAGGTATTAACTCGTCACCCCATTTTGGACCAACAAATTCTATATTTTTTATGTTATTTAATGAAATATAAGCTAAAGAATCTTCAACATCGGGTCCATTGCCAACTATAATTAATTTAATGTCAGGTATATTTATCATAGCATCATACAAGGTAAATAAACCTTTTTCTTTAGAAATTCTGCCAAAATATAATATATATTTTTTCTTGTTTTCTATATTAAATTCTGGTATAATATTTTCACAATTATATGGATTTTCAATTATTTCTGTTTTGTTTATGTCAAAACCATATTTAATAAAAAGATCTCTTGAAAATTCACTTTGAAAAATGTACTTATCAACTTGGTTATAATAGGGTCTAATTTTATTAAAGTAGCTTTCAATTGTAGTAACCAAACTTGCGGAATAAGAATTTTTTTTACACTTATTCAAGAAGCAATTATAATACTTAGACTTAAAGCAATCTTCACAAACCATATTATTGGATAAGAAAGTTCTATTTGGACATAATATTTTGTAATCAAGAACTCTCCAAACAACAGGTATTTTATTTTTCTTTAATTCACTAATAATGGCAGGTGTATGTATATTATGTATATTATTTAGTTGTGCAATGTCAATATTATTTTCATTAATTAGCAATTTTATTTTTTTTATTGCTTCAAAAGAATAAATTGATGAAGTTAATACCTTAACTGTGCTACTTAATGTTTTGCTTTTATTTAGATCATTATAGTTAATATTATTAATAAAGTATTTATCGAAATTTGATTTAAAATTTCTACTATCTTTCATTGCAAATGGTATTATTTTATGTCCATTTGACTCATAAATTTTGCAAATACTATCGATGTAAGTCCAATCACCACCACTGGGATACCAATTAGCTGTAGCTATTAAAATATTCAAATTTTATGTTTTTAAAATTATAAAGAGTAATATGTATAAATTCTCTTTGTATTGAAATTATATTAATTTTTATATAGTATTAATATATGGAATAAGAATATGATTAATAATATAATTCCATGAAAGTGTGCTTGCATTAATTTGGATTCTTTCAGAAGAAAAATTAAATCTGTTTTCAAAAATAAATGTAAATCCTTTAGATATATCTGAAACATTGTCGTTAATTAGTATTCCATTTTCTGAATTAATTATTTGCATATGTTCATTTAATCTTGTAGCTATTACTGGCATGCCATTTAATAAATATTCGCAAGTTTTAGTAACTGGTTGTCTTAGAAAAAAATCGTACATTGGTACATAGGAAATTCCAATATTGCAATTATTAAAAATATTTTTTAGTTCAGGATATCTAACTTCGCCATGAAAAAAAACATATTTAGATAAATCGAAAATATCAATATAATGTTTTATTTTCTCCACATCATTAGGATCACCGAATCCAACTATGTGATATTGAATTTCTATGCCCAAAGGATTATTTTTTAACATTAATGAATTTAAAAAAATGCTAAAAGCTTCAATTGTTAAATGTACATTACGCTGCCTAAAAGTTCCAACATATAAAAAATTAAGATTTTGAAAATTAATTCTTCTTGAATTAATCAAAGGACCGCCGAGCGGTATTATTTTTGTACGTTTAGGTAATTTTAAAAAATCACTTAAACTTTTTGTTAATGTTGTAATATTTCTAAAAAGCTTTACTTCGTTTGTTAATACAAAATTATATAAAAGTCTTCTAAATTTAGATTTAAAAATATAACTTGTTCTAATTTCAACTACTAATGATCGATTGAAAATTAAAAGTAAACTACACATCGGAAAGTAATTAACTAAAATAAATTTATATTTCTTTTGATTTATGGTTTTTATTGCTAATTTGAAATAATTAATTTTTCTTACTAATTTATTATTTGTTGGTTTTAAATGTATTGCTTCAATATCATTTAAAACACTATAGCCAAAACCTTCATCAATTCCAACATATTTAACATTGAAATTATTCTTAAGAAATTTACAATAGAATAATGTTCCTGTATGTTGGCCTAAAGGACCAGGATGAATAATTAGTATATTATCCATTTATATAATTTATATTTTTTCATAGTCACTTGAAATTTTTTGAACTATTCCATCCCATGACAATTCTTTTGCTCTTTTATAAGAACCTTCAGACAAGTTTACTACTAAATTAGGATTATCTACAAATTTTTCTAAGGCATTTCTAAAACCCAAAATACTTTCTTTTTTATTTTTAAAAATTACTTTAAATCCACATGTGTCTGTAATAGCATGGCTCATTCCAAATGCATCATGGCAAACAATAGGTAAACCAGATGCTAAACCTTCTAAAATAACAGCCGAACCGGCTTCTTTAATACTTGTGTGAATTAGGACATGTGAATTTTTCATTAATTCTTCTACTATTAATTTATCTACTGCTCCAATAAATTTGATATTAGTTAGTTTATATTTTTTGCACAATGCAACATACTCATCTTTATATACCCCGTCGCCAACTATCGAAATTTCTATATTTCGATGTAATTTTTCACTTTGACGAATACATTCAATTAAAATATCTAACGCTTTTAATCGATCTAACCTGCCAACCCAAATACATCTCAATTTTTCAACAGAGATATTAAATGTCCTTTTTTTATATTGTTCATTTATTTTTGCACCAACATCTAGTAAGTAAATAGTACTACTATTTAATTTATGTAATTTAAGATAATCATCATTTGTAACTGCGTATATAGTATTAGCTTTATTTATTGTTTTTTTTATTCTGCTAGATGTATAAAATTGAAAATCATTAAATAAATTTCGAAATATGCATTTTATCGCCATTGAAAATGGAAATTTAACTAAAAATGAAAATGGCATATTGTCTAATCCACTAACTGGTCCCCAAAATAATGGAACATCTGCTTTATATAAATATCCAGGTTCTCTGAAAGAGAGGGAATTGAATTGATGAACAATTTCGAAATTATTTTTTTTATTTTCTAATAAAAAGAAATTATATGCTTTTTTTTGCCAAAATTTATATGCTAAAAAATATAAAATAGAATTTCCTGTACTTGATTTTTTGTTAGATAAAAACTTATTTAATCTAGCAATTAATCTAGTGATTCTTGGTTGAGCCAAGGCGATATATCTGGCATCTTTTACAATATCGTTAGAAATAAAATAATTATTTATTTGATCTTCATAATTTTCGGTTTCAAATTGGTTTGTTTTTGCAAAAACAATTGTTAAATCATGGTACTTTGAAAGCCCTCTTACAACATTCCATCCCGATGAGCATTCAGAACCTAGACAAGGACTAATCTCATGGGCTATAAAAAATATTTTTTTTCTATTCATTCAATGAATTATTTATTCAAGAATTTCTTTACAAAATTTTGTTTAAGCAAAACTTCTGCTAATTCATTTACCTCAAGTAACTTTGAATTAAATGAATTAAATTCATCAATATTTTTTCTTTTTAAACTTTCAATGGGTATTGAATAGTTTAAATCACGATTATCGGGTTTAACCCTAAAGTAATCTCCCATATCTTCACTCCTCATTGCTTCATCTGAACTTAGTAATGTTTCATGCATTTTTTCACCATGTCTAAAACCGATTAATTTAATTTTTGATTTTACATTAAATATTTTCTCTAATGCTGCGATTAAAACTTCAATTGATGCACTTGGGGCTTTCTGTACAAACAATTCCCCTTGATTACCATTTTTCAATGCAAATAAAACCAAATTAACAGATTCTTCAAGTGACATCATAAATCTAGTCATTCGTAAATCTGTAACATTGATTTCTTGATTATTTATCATTTTAGAAATAAAAATTGGAATTACAGAACCTCTTGAACCCATTACATTGCCATATCTTGTCACGTTGAATACGGTTTTAATGTGTAGGTTTTGGTTGAAACCATATGTAAAAGTAAGTTTCTCCATCATCGATTTCGAAATTCCCATTGCATTTATTGGCATAACAGCTTTATCAGTACTAAGCATTACTACATTCTTTATATTATTTTTAATACTAGAATCTAAAACATTTTGTGAACCTATTATATTTGTTTTTACTGCTTCGTAAGGGAAATATTCGCAAGATGGAACTTGTTTTAATGCTGCTGCATGAAAAACAAAATCAGCATCGGTAAAACAAACATCTAATGCTCCTTTTTCTCTTATATCTCCAATATAAAATTCAAGACGATTACTTGATAATTCATTACGCATTTCATCCTGTTTATTTTCATCACGAGAAAAAATTCTTATTTTCTTTATATCAGTGTCTAATAATTGTTTAACTAATGTTTTACCAAAAGAACCTGTGCCACCTGTAACAACAATTATCTTATTTTTAAGTATGTCTTTATTTAGTAGCATTTTTGAAAGAATTTAATGTTTTTAATAAATTATTTATAAAAATTGAAGGATAAGAACTAGTATTTTTTAAAAATGTTTTATTTTGTATATTCTGTATAAGGTTATACAAATCTATAACTGTAATTTTTATTACATCTGGATATATTATATTCATTTTATTGGTATTATTAAACATTTCTTCAATTAAAATAAGCAAATCATCAATGTATAGAAATTCTAACTCTTTATCTGGTTCATTAATGATTGATTTAATATTATTTATTTCATTGTAACAAAAAGTGCTTATCACTGAAACATTATTCGGTTTTGCTCCAGGTCCAAAAATACCAGGTGTTCTGATTATTTTAACATTATGTTTTGTTACAAGTTCTTCTTTGCTAAATAAATATTCATTATATCTTTTTGTAAATCCATATATGTCGTTTCTATGATAATGAATTGATGACAAATATATTAACGTTTTACTATCATACTTGCTCAATAAAGAATAAAGTTGAAAAGAGAAATCTATATTAATTTTATAAAAATCGAATTCATTATTTGATCTTGTTACTCCAATAGTGTGAATAATGATATCTGATTCATTGATTAATTTATCTAATTTATCGAATTCAGTCGCAACTCCAGCACAAATAACCGAATATCTATTATTAAGATTATTAAATAAATTAGAACCTATGAAACCATTACATCCTAATAGTAAAATTTTATATTTTTTCACCACATAATATTTTATTATATCTATGAAAATGGTAAAAACATAATCCTGTAAATAAAGAATGAAAAATAATAAAAGCTGATATTTCTGGGGTATATAATGCAAATCCTTCTATAAACATTACAATTCCAATTGCAATTACATAAAAAGCAAGTGCTTTGATATCATTAGAAGCGCTATTATTAAAAAACTTAACTCCCTTAAATATTGGATAAAACCATAGTAATAAAAAGAATAAAGTTCCAGCAATACCTAATTCCCCAATAATATGCGGCCAAAAGGTATCAAACAAATCGTGTCCTTCACCCTCAATAACTCTTTCAGGTGATAATGGTTCTATTAGATAAATATTATAGTCGTAATAAATTTTACTATATCCATTATATAAACTAGGTAAACTTCCGAATGTACCTGTACCTGTTCCAAATGGGAAATGATCAGATGCGATTTTAAAAGCTGCATTATACATTGCAATTCTAACATGCTCCTCTCCCGCATCAGACACATAATCTATATTTTTTGTTATATTATCAATTAATTGATTTCTCATAATAAACGCACTACCTAAGAAAAAACAGATGAAAATTGTAGATTGAAGTAGTTTTTGTTTAAGTGACCCTTTTGAGAAAAAATATATAAACCAAATTATACTATTAGATAAAATTGATTTTTTCATGATTGTTAAAAAAATAAAAATCGAGAAAATACTTGCCAATAAAATATAAAGGTTTTTTTTTGTTTTAAAATATAATACCAAACACAAAATAGAAGAAATATTCAAAACTGTTCCGAATGCACCTAATTCCCTGAAAACACCAAAGTAATTTGTATTAATCTGGTTTACATTAAATAAACTAGCTATTATTGTGACTAATGAAAGGGGCATGAATATATGAATCAAAATATTAAATATCAAAAATAAATCTTTGATATTATTTTTGGTATTTGATGCTAATAAAAAAACGAATGAAAATAAAAATGTAAAAACAAAGCCAATAGTAAAATTTATAATAGACACATTTGAATTAAAGTATAGTATTAATATATATATAAAATTAATTAATAAAATAATAATGTAGTTTTTTTCAAAACGAAAAATTTTTGCTCCACTTACATACCATCCATAAAGTACTATGGATAATAATAATATATGCTTTAATCCTCCTGGAAATGAAGGCAAAAGTAATAAAACCAACTTGTCTATAACTAATAAAAATATTGTTAGAAATATTAATCTAAATTTCAAAGTTGTCTAAATTTTTTTTCAATGAAAAAAATATTTACATAGTAAAAGCATTATAAAAAAAATTTGTTTGTCACATTAATTATATTCAAATTTTATCTAAAAAATTAGATTTTAATTCTAAAAAACATGAATTCTTGGAAAATTTTTGGTTAATAGTCATAAATCCCATTTCACCTATTTCATTTCTTAAATTTGGATTTTCAACTAATGTAATAATATGAGCAATCCAATCTTGTGTGTTATTGCACAAAAATCCATTTTTGCCGTTTATTATTAGTTCTGAAGCTGTACCAATATTTGAAGTTATTGAAGCAACAGATGCGCTCATATAAATCTTAGTTTTCAACAAGCCTCTGCCACAAGATAAATCATTTTTAAAAAGCGGGAAAATTCCGATATCAAAATTTTTTACTTCTTGAATCATTTGTTGTTCATTATAACTTTCTAGTATTTCAATATTGATTTTTTCAAAGTCTGGGATCCTTTTTTTATCAAATCCTGTACCTATAATTCTGAAAACAATATTTGTATACAATTCTCCAATTTTTTCAAGCGCATCATAAACCGAATAAAGATAAAAAAGTGTGTCGGGGCTGCCTACCCAACCTATAACAAATTTATTATCATTTCGAGTTTTAATTTGAGATGTAAATTTTTCAATTTGTGTTGGACCATTTAGTATAAAAGAATTGTAATTATATTTTATTGCTTTGCTTAATAAAAAACTGTTGTCGCATGAAACATAATCAACATTACTAATTATTTTTTTGAATGTATCTTCTCCCATAATATAATTGACCCAAACTGCATCGTCAAAATCATAAAGAAGTTTTGCTTTTGATTTTAATTTTAGTTTTAATAGAAAAGAAGGTTTGATATATTTTATGATTATTATTGCATCAAATTTATTACAAATAAATAAAAAATGTTGAAAAGCAATTCTTTCATATACTCCATTTAATTTGTTTACAATTAGTGCTAAAAAATTTAATTTATAAAAATAAAGCCGGGTTGCCAAAGTGCTTAATGTTTTGCTAAATAAATTAAAATATAAAGGTTCGAAATTATATCTTAAAAATTCAGTTTGAAATGTTGTTGCTCTTACAATAGAACTAGGTGAGTTATTAAAAATTAGATAGCATATTTTTTTTGACATCATAATATTTATTTAACAGCTACTATTCTTGTATCTCGCCAATTTCTCATTTCATGTGTTTCCGGCTCCAAGATATCAATTTGAGAAAAACCAATTTCAAGAAGAACATTCTTCATATAAAGACCAGACCAACCAAATGCATATGGTCTATATATTTCTTTATTCTTTATTTGATCTAAATCAAATGCATAAATAGCTCTTACAGCTTCTATGTAATTACTGTTATCTGGACTTTCTAAGATAATTTTAGAACATTTTAGTATATCCGGGAATTCAAGATCAAGAACTCCCCCAATATTTAAAAGATCGTAAGCATCTCTGAAAAATTTATTTGCTTCCCATAGATTTAAATAACTTATTGAATGTATCATATAAATTATGTCTACTGAGCCTGGGTTAAAATGTTGTTTTAAATTTATAAAGTCACAGCAAATATCAGTTCTTACTGATTTGTCTATGTCAATGTTTACCCAGCCATCTCTGTATTCCTTACCACATCCGAGATTTAATTTAAATTTTAGTTCATTACTTTGTTTTTTATTTTTTAAAAAATATAATAATGACTTAATATAACTTTTTAGTTTTATTTGTAAACTCAGAAATTTTTTCATAAATTATTGTTACTTCTTGATATTTTAAAAATTTTGCTATAATTGTATATGATATAAATGCAAAACCACAATATAATAAAATCACCATATCGCTTGGATTAGTAAATTTGACTATAATTAAAACTGTTACACCAATTGTTATTGATAACGTTGTTATTTTTAAGCAGGATTTTAAAATACCAAATCCACCGCCTAAATTTAATCTTTTTCGTAAAATATATATTAGAACTAATACAGATAAATTGAAATTTATTACATATGCAATTGGCAAACTATGGGCTTCAAAAATTTTAAATATTAAAAGACAGATTATTAAATAAAAAACTGTTTCGAATAATCCAACTAACATTACGCTTTTTGAATCAGGAATGACATATAGGCCTTGTGAAACAATTGCTCCTATCGAAATAGCAGGTAGTGCTAGAATATAAATTTTAAAGTATTCAGACACTAAAATAGTGTCTAAAGTTCTAAAATTTTCTCTTTCTAATAATAGTCGAATAAAATTTTCTCCGAAAAACAAGAATAATATTGCAATTGGTATAGAGATAAATAGCATAGTTCTAATTATAAAAGATATTTTATTTTTTATTTTATCATACTCTTTGTTAACAGCATATTTAGATAATAACGAAAAAACTTGTATTGAAAATATTGAGTTAAGAAGTGATCCAATTACAAGTTGTAACTTGTTTGCATAATTTATTCTTGAAATATTACCAATAGGCAATTTTGATAAAATAATAGAATCTATTATTGGGAAAAATTTACAAATCAACGAAGAAATAATTAATGGAATCATTAATTTTAAAAGTTCTATTACATCTAGGTCCTTAAGATTAATTCTAAATTTAAAAACAAAGCCTTCTTGTTTTATGAGAATAATAAAAAGAAATATTAATTGTATTATGGCAGAAAGTAGACTTGCATAAACCAGACTTTTTACATTTGAGTTACTAGAAAATAAGAAAATAAACGTAATGGTAATTATAGGTGATATTAATTTATTGATTAGCGGAGCTAAATAAATATTCTTTGAATAAAAAATACTGGCAATTAATTCGTTTAAACAAGAAAATATTATTATTGGAAAGTATAATTTGAGTAATTCTGAACTAAATTCTATTTGATTTTCTTTAAATCCAGGCGCTATAGTTTTCATTATTTCGGGCGCAAAACAAATACCTAATAATGTTATGAACCCAATTGTAACTATGAAAATAGAAATTATATTATTTACTAAAGTCCATTGATTATCATTGTAGTTTTTTTTGATAATAAACGGAATGAAAGTATATGACAATGCCCCTCCTAGTACAACAGAAATATAGTTAGGAATTGTTATTGAAGCATTATAGCAATCCATATAATAACTTGCACCAAATTTTCCAGTAATTATAACACTTACGAAAAATGTTAAAAATAAACCTGAAATATTCAAAAAGGTAACGATTATTGTGTTACGAAAAAAACTCAATCAATATTATTTTATTTATTATCTCAAAACTATATTTACTACCAACCTTGTTTTATTATACTGCAAACTCTTTCAACATCTTCTATAGTCATCTTTGTATGTAGAGGAAGTACTAAATATCTGTCCTCAATAGCATCCATATTAGGATATTCATTCTTTCTTCCGCCAAAAATACTATATCTATCATTTCTATAATGTACTTGTGCCGATTCTATATTATTTTCTCTTAATTTTTTTGATAATGCATCTCTGTTATCAACAGTTACAGTGCACATCCATGCTGCATGTTCCCTGTCTGTATAGCCCCCGCCTATAAAATTTAATCCAGGAATATTCTCTAACAAAGATTCATATTTATTAAATAGTTCTTTTCTAAGTTTTAATACTTCATCAAATTCTTCCAATGCAGCTAAACCCATAGCAGCTGATATGTCGTTCATTTGGTATTTATATCCGATATCTTTTATATCGTTTTCCCAAATTCCTTTTTGCTTTGCTGACCTGTCAATTCCAAACCATCTCAGTCTTTTACCTCTTTCCAGCAATTCTCCATTATCTTTAAATGTAACCATTCCCCCATCACCTGTGGTAATATGTTTAATTGCTTGAAATGAAAACATTGTAAAGGCAGAAATTGACCCTATCGACTTTCCTTTATACTTTGCTCCAACAGCATGTGCAGCATCTTCGATAATTGGAATATTCCACTCGGTTGCAATTGCTTGCAACTCATCCATGTCACAAGGTAATCCCCCATAATGTACACAAACAATTGCTTTTGTTTTGCTATTAACCAATTTTCTTACATGGTTTGGGTCAATGTTTAATGTTCCAGGTTGAACATCGGCAAATACAATTTTTACACCCATGTATAAAAAAGGAATATTTGTGGCAGTACATGTGAATAATGGCGTTATAACTTCATCTCCATCTTTCAAATTTGCCAAAAGATATGACAAATGAAGTGCGTCTGTTCCAGATCCACAAGAAAGTGAGACATTTCCATTTCCAAATTTTTCTGAAAAGAGTTTTTCAAATTGATCAACTTTCGGACCCTGACCAATCCACCTTGTATGTAATGTGTCATTTACATAATTTCTTGCTTTTTCAGAAATATGTGGGTGAAAAAGAACTATGTTTTTTTCTCCAACCTCCATTAAAGGAGCTTCATTCATTGGTTTTTCCATTTTTTACTTTTTAAATTGTTTTTTATAAAAATTGTATGTTTCAATTAAGCCGTCATTAAATGAAAACAAAGGTTCGTAATCTATTAGCAATCTTGCTTTACTAATATCAGCTAAGCTATGTTTTACATCACCAACTCTAGAATCTCTATATATTTTATTAATATTTTTTCCGTCTATTTTTTCAAGTATTTCAACCATTCCATTTATAGTTGTTCTTTCGCCAAAAGCAACATTGTAAATTTGATTAATTGATTCTTGTTTGTTAACAAACATGGCTTTAATATTTGCTTGAACTACATTTTCAATATATGTAAAATCTCGTGATTGTTCACCATCCCCATTAATATATATAGTCTCTTCATTTAGAATTGCTTTTACAAAAAGGGGTATAACAGCTGCATATGCTCCATTGGGATCTTGTCTTTGTCCAAATACATTAAAATACCTAAGACCGATTGTTTCAATACCATATGTTTTTGAGAAAACATGAGCGTATAACTCATTAACATATTTGGTAACAGCATAGGGAGAAAGTGGCTTGCCAATTCTGTCTTCAATTTTTGGCAATGCTTCGTGATCTCCATAAGTTGAACTACTAGCAGCATAAACAATTCTTTTTACATTTTTGTTCTCTTTGACTGCAACAAGCATATTTAAAAATCCATCTATATTTACATTATTTGTAGTAATTGGGTCCGCAATCGATCTTGGTACTGACCCTAATGCAGCCAGATGAAAAACAAAATCAATTTTATCAACAGCAGCTATGCAAGATTCGTAATTCCTAATATCTCCTTCTAAAAATTCAAAATTTTCCAGATCAATGTATTGTTCAATATTTGACTTGTGGCCAGTTGATAAATTATCAAATACTCTAACAAGCCCCGCATTATTTTTGATTAGATACTCAACAATGTTACTGCCAATAAATCCTGCACCTCCAGTAACGAGAAATGTTTTATTTTTAATTTCGGTAGAATGATAAATGTTATTATACATGTTTACTTATTATAATCTAAAATCTACAATATCGCTATTATAAAAACCTTTGATATCATAAATTATTGAATTTTCTTTTCTTAATTTGTTCAAATTTAAATTATGAAACTCATTATGTGCCACTGCTAAAATTATTGCATCAAATTTTGGGTCTACTTCTAGTTTTTGTAGAATTGATAACCCATATTCTTTTTCTACATCACTTTTGTCTGCAATTGGATCAAATACCGCTAATTTGGTATTGTAAGTGATAAGCTCATTGACAATATCTATAACTTTAGTATTTCTAACATCAGGGCAATTTTCTTTAAATGTAAAACCAAGTATTAAAATATTTGCATCTTTGACTTTGATATCTTTTACAACCATTTTTTTTATAAGTTCAGTTGCTACGTATTTACCCATACCATCATTAAGTCTCCTTCCAGCTAAGATAATTTCAGAATGATATCCCACTTCTTGGGCTTTTTGTGCTAGATAATATGGATCCACTCCAATACAATGTCCACCAACCAAACCTGGTTTAAAATTTAAAAAATTCCATTTAGTACTTGCTGCTTTTAAAACTTCAGTCGTGTCAATGTTGAGTAAATTGAATATTTTTGCTAGCTCATTTACAAATGCAATATTAATATCTCGCTGAGAATTTTCAATTACTTTGGCAGCTTCCGCCACCTTAATTGAACTTGCCAAGTGAGTTCCTGCTGAAATGATTGATTTATATAAATTATCAACCAAGACAGCTGTTTGAGTCGTCGACCCCGATGTGATTTTCAAAATTTTTGAAACCGTATGTTCTTTATCACCTGGATTTATTCTTTCAGGACTATATCCAACAAAAAAATCTTTATTGTAAATTAGGCCTGATGACTCTTCTAACGCAGGGACACATATATCCTCTGTAACACCCGGGTAAACAGTACTTTCAAAAACTACTATATCATTTTTCTTTAGCACAGATCCGACCATTTTACTAGCTCTTATCATTGGACTAAGATCTGGCCTATTGTTTTTATCTGTAGGTGTTGGAACAGTAATTATAAAAAAATTACATGATTTGATATTATTTAAATCATTGGTAATTTTTATTTGCTTATTTTCAATTAATTCCTTTAACACAATACTCTCAATCTCATTAGTTCGATCGAAATAATTATTTAAATCTTCTACTCTACTCGCATTTACATCAAATCCAACTGTTTGATATTTTTTTGCAAATTCAACTGCTAATGGTAATCCAACATATCCTAATCCAACTACTGCTATTTTTTGATTCATAATTTAAAAATTCAAATTTTTTAAATATTCTCCATATCCACTTTTTGCGTACTTGTCTGCCAAAATCAATAATTGCGCTTTATCTATAAAGCCCATACGATAAGCCACTTCTTCGATACAGCCTATCTTTTGACTTTGACGCTTTTCAATCACACGTACAAATTCGCAGGCATCCGCTAAAGATTCAAATGTACCTGTGTCTAACCATGCG
>JACCDI010198861.1_pt1 | contig 17665 bp, 14 predicted proteins | sample 7442791 | NCBI WGS metagenome assembly JACCDI01 (sample SAMN15323434, study PRJNA562643) | freshwater metagenome | isolation source: river surface water | place: USA:Blue River Watershed | collected 2017-08-15 | reverse complement strand
CGCCTTGCGCCTCATCTATGCCTCCGTCAAAATTTCCGGGCCGTTGTCGGTTATCAAAATAGTGTGCTCAAACTGTGCGGTCAGGGATTTGTCCTTGGTTGTCACAGTCCAGCCGTCCTCCCAGAGATCCCAGGCATGGCTGCCAAGGGTAAGCATCGGTTCCACGGTAAAAACCATCCCAACCTCGATGACATCGGTGTACTCCGGTGCGTCATAGTGGGGGATGATGAGGCCGCTGTGAAATGAAGTTCCCACACCGTGTCCCGTAAAGTCGCGAACCACACCGTATTCGAAGCGCTTAGCGTAGCTTTCTATCGCTCGTCCAATTATGTTCACCTGACGACCCGGAAGTGCAGCCTTAATTCCTCGGAGCATTGCCTCCCTGGTGCGCTCTACCAGGTCATGAACGTGTTGAGGCGCATTACCGACAACAACCGTCCCATTGGTATCTCCGTGCACGCCGTCGATAAAGGCTGAGATGTCTATGTTTAGTAGATCACCCTCTTGGATTACGGTGTCGTCTGGGATGCCATGGCAGATGACTTCGTTGAGCGATGAGCACAGAGATTTTGGAAATCCCCGATATCCAAGGGTCGATGGGTATGCACCTTGACGCACAAGAAACTCATGGCCAATTTCATCCAGCTGGTCGGTGGTCATGCCGGGCTTTGCAGAGCCTAGAACTACCTCCAGCGCCTGCGCCGCAATCTTCGAGGCCCTGCGAATTCGACTGATGGTTTCCGGGTCGTACTTGTCTCCGCCAACGTGGGGCGCTGGGCCTGGCTTTCCGACATACTCTGGAGTGGCGACATTGCCGGGAACCTGCCTTCGAGGGGAGATAGATCCTGGGATCAGGATTCCGGAGTCAGTTCTTGGCACCTACAAAGTCTAGTTTTAGCGAAGCGTAGACTTCAGCCATGGCGCAAGAAGTCCAATATTGGTTCAACACCAAAACCGAAATGGTTGAAACGGGGCCGCAGTCGCTCTCACTGAATCGAATTGGGCCATTTGACAGCTTTGAGGAAGCGAGGCATGCCCTCGAGATCATCGCTGAGCGGGCAAAACGGATTGCCGAAGATGAGGAGCTCGAGGACTAGCTGAAGCTGTGTTCCTCGCCGGGGAAACGCCCTGATCGGACGTCCTCTAGATAAGAGTTCGCTGCTCTGGAGAGTTCAGCTCTCAAATCAAGGTATTTTTTTGCAAACTTGGGGGAGCGGTCAGAAAGACCGGCAAAGTCAGTCCACACCAAGATTTGACCATCGCAACCTGCTCCAGCGCCAATACCGATAGTTGGGATGCTGAGCTCCTGAGATAGGTCTCTCGCAAGTTTTGCAGGGATCATCTCAAGGACTATTGCGAATGCTCCCGCAGCTTCGAGATTCTTTGCATCTTCGATCAATGCTTTAGCCGAGTCACCTCGCCCCTGAACCTTGAAACCGGAGAGTTGGTTGACCGACTGCGGAGTGAAGCCAAGATGACCCATAACCGGAATGCCTGCGTCCACAACCCGCTTCACAGCATCCGCTCTAGCACCCTCAAGTTTGACTGCGTCAGCCCCCGTCTCCTTCATGATTCTGATTGCAGACGCTAGCGCTTGGTCGCTGGAGATCTCATAGCTACCAAAAGGCATGTCAACCACTACGAGCGCATTCGAAGTCGCTTCTTTCACGGCCTTGCCGAAGTGCAACATCTGGTCGAGGGTTACCGGAACAGTTGTGTCATAGCCGAGCACAACGTTTCCCGCCGAGTCACCAACCAGTAACACCTCTATACCAGCCTGGTCAAAAATACCCGCGGTTAGCGCGTCATAGCTTGTGAGGCAGGAGAACCTGGTGCCCTTTTCCTTGAGCTGAGTAAGCGTTCCGGTTCTTATCTTCATTTGCTCTCGAATCTGGTCGTCAGTGGGACTCGGCGACCTGTACCGAAACTGACTTCACTGAGCTTAGTTCCGATGGCACCTTGGGAACGCTTCCACTCCGCCGCGCGAATCATCGCGTCGGTTCGCAGCACGGTAGCCGACTCAAACCCAGCTGCAATGGCGTCTGAAACTGTTCCGTTTTGCTCAATCAGGATTCGAATGATGCCATCCAAGATTTCATAGTCGGGGAGTGAGTCTTGATCAAGCTGACCTGGTCGCAGTTCTGCTGACGGAGGTTTTTCTATCGAACTAACCGGAATCAATTCACGATTAGCGCGCTGATTCACATACCGTGACATCCGCCATACGTCGGTCTTGAGCAGATCTTTAATCGGTGCAAATCCGCCTGCCGAGTCGCCGTAAATTGTTGAGTAGCCGACAGCGACCTCTGACTTGTTTCCGGTCGTGAGCAGCAACCTTGATTCTGAGTTAGAAATCCCCATCAGGATCACTGCTCTGAGTCTGGCCTGAAGGTTCTCCTTGGCTAGCGGTGAAAGCTCGAGCATTGACTCAAATGCTGCATGGGCCTTTTCGATGGGTACTGAACGGTAATCAATACCTAGGTTACGGGCCACCAGTTCGGCATCTGTTACCGAGTGATCAGAGCTGTACCTTGATGGCATCGAGACACCTAGCACATTCTGCGGACCCATCGCCTCGGCGGCAAGGGCAGCGCAGAGCGCGGAGTCGATGCCCCCGGAGAGCCCAAGCACAATCTTGCCTTGACCTGTTTTTGCGAGGTAATCGCGCAGTCCGCGGACCAGCACTTGAAATAGCTTCTCGTCGGCCAGCAAAGCGTAGTCTTGCCCGGCCTCTGCGATCCAAAGCCCAGAGTCAAAACCGGCTCGGTAAGTTACGTTTCCGGCGGCATCAAGAACAAAGCTCTCGCCATCGAATACCAGTTCATCCTGACCGCCACTGAGGTTTGCATAGGCGATTGGTTTACCTGAAGCAAAAGTTCTTGCTGCTTCGATCCGTTGAGCAGTTTTGTTGAATGTGAAAGGGGAGCCATTCAGCACGGCTACAAGATCTGCTTCAGTGCTCTCTTTATCTCCGCCCCAAATGTCTTCGCAAATTCTGACGGCAACTCTTGTGCCAACTACATCGATAACTAGGTCTCTGTCTCCTGGGACAAAGTTCCGCCAGTCATCAAAAACGTCATAGTTAGGAAGCAATCTTTTGTCGTAAACGCCGAGCAGCTGTCCCGCGCGAATCGCAGCCGCTGAATTGTGAGCCAGTGCCTTTGAAGATTGAAGCGCGCTTCTTTCCTCGGCTAGCCTCGCAAATCCCACCAATATCGTCAGGCTAGGGAAAGCGGCGGACTTGGTCACCAGCTCAGACAGCGCCAGCTCTGAGAGCTCGACAAGGTCTTTGCGGTAGCTCAGGTCACCAAGTGGATAGCCACAGACCGCCAATTCTCCGAAAATAAGGAGTTCAACGCCCGCCCTCTCGGCTTTCTCGCAATGTTCGATGATTTGAGCGAGGTTGCCCGCAAAGTCACCAACAATAGGGTTGGTCTGACCGAAAGCGAGCCTTAGAGGTAGCACAAGCACTAGCCTATTAGTTAGCCAGGAAGGTGAAGCATGGATAAGCAACAAGAGTTCGTACTGCGCACAATCGAAGAACGCGGCGTCAAGTTCATTCGCCTTTGGTTTACGGATGTCGCTGGCACGCTGAAGTCTGTTGCAGTGGCTCCTGCAGAGATCGAGGGTGCGTTTTCGGAGGGCATCGGTTTTGATGGGTCTGCAATCGAGGGTCTTGCAAGAACCAGCGAAGCAGACATGCTTGCAAAACCGGACCCATCAACCTTTCAGATTCTTCCCTGGCGCGGAACCGTCGACCCTGCGGCTCGTATGTTCTGCGACATTGCGACCCCTGACGGTAAGCCCGCAGCGGCAGATCCGCGTAACGTGCTTCGCAGGGCGCTAGACAAAGCTGCTCGTATGGGCTTTTCCTTCTACGTGCACCCTGAAATCGAGTTCTACCTTCTCAAGAGTGCCGACTTAGGCCCAGACGGTCAGCCAGTTCCGGTTGATACCGCAGGGTATTTTGACAACGTCCCAGGTGGCACAGCGCATGATTTCCGTCGCCGCGCGGTGACGATGCTTGAGCAGCTTGGAATCTCAGTCGAGTTTTCTCACCACGAGGGTGGGCCGGGCCAGAACGAGATCGATCTTCGCTACGCGGATGCGCTCTCGATGGCCGACAACATAATGACCTTTAGAACCGTGGTGAAAGAGGTTGCTATCGAGCAGGGCGTATACGCAACGTTTATGCCCAAGCCTTTTACCAACCACCCGGGTAGTGGCATGCACACCCACTTCTCACTATTCGAAGGAGACAAGAATGCCTTCTTCGACCCCGCTGCCACTTACCACCTGAGCAATACCGCAAGACAGTTCATGGCCGGTATCTTGCGTCACGCACCAGAGATCACGCTCGTCACGAACCAATTCGTGAACTCCTACAAGCGCCTCTGGGGCGGCGGAGAGGCTCCAAGCTATGTCTCTTGGGGCCACAACAACCGCAGTGCACTGATCAGGGTTCCGCTTCACAAGCCAGAGAAGGCTCAGTCGACTCGTATCGAATACCGCGCGATGGATTCGGCAGCCAACCCTTACCTGGCATATTCGCTGCTACTGGCTGCCGGCCTCAAGGGCATCGAAGAGGGTTACGAACTTCCATCGGAGACCGAGGACGATGTTTGGTCTCTGACCGACATGGAGCGTCGAGCGATGGGTATCGAGTCATTGCCTCAGTCCCTTGACCACGCCATCAGAAAGCTTGAAGAGTCTGAGCTTGCAGCAGAGGTGCTCGGAGAATCGGTATTCAGCTATGTATTGGCCAACAAGCGCCGAGAGTGGGCGCAGTACCGCTCCCAGGTGACCGCATTTGAGATCGAGCAGAATCTCCGCACCTTGTAATGTCTCAACATCGTCCTAGCTCGCTCAGCGAACTCGCGCGCCTGGGTTTCGAGGAGTTGTCTGAGACGATTCCTAAGCTTGACGAGCTGGTAAGCCTGGTAGGCGACTCGGGCCATAGCGCGCTGGCGGCTGTCAGCAAAGCAGCATCCGCAGATCGAGCACTTGAGGGCCTAATTAGGCTTGCGCGTGACGACGCTAAGCAGCTGGCAAAGCTTCTAGGTAATCAACAGCATGCGGAGAATCTTTGTTTGATTCTTGGAGCTTCGGATGGATTAGCCGATTTTCTATTCAGGCATCCCGACCAGCTCAAGGTTTGCACCGAAAAGGTGGCGCTGCCAAAGTTATCGGATGCATACTCAGGCGTCACCGACCGTTCATCACTGAGAGTCAATTACCTCAGTCAGCTACTAAGAATTGCCCTGTATGACTTGAGCCAATTGCCATCTGTCTCGACAGTGAGGCAGGTAACAGCGTTGCTCTCGGATCTCGCGGACCAAACCATCGAGACCGCAATTTACATAGCTAAGAGTGAGCTTCTTTCGGAGAGTCGAGTAACAGAGCAACAGCTTGATGATCTGGACTTCGCGGTTATTGCAATGGGTAAAACTGGTGCAAGAGAACTGAATTACCTAAGCGACGTTGATGTCATCTACGTTGCAAGTGGCAAGCTCGATAGCTATCTAGAAACCGCCACCAAGCTGGCAACCCAATTAGCAAGGGTGCTTGATGAACCGGGGGTCGAGCCAGGGATTTGGCAACTTGACCCAAATCTAAGACCAGAGGGTAAGCAGGGAGCACTCGTGCGATCCCTCGAGGGGCACCGCGGTTACTACGAGAAGTGGGCGGAGCCTTGGGAGTTCCAAGCCTTACTAAAGGCCAGATTCGTTGCCGGGGCTCAGGAATTAGGGGAGAAATACATAGCGGCAATCAAACCCCTGATCTGGTCCCAACCAAACCGCTCAGCAATCGTCGAAAGTGCCCGGCACCTTCGTAAGCGCGTACTCGATCAAATACCTTCCGCTGAGCGTGAGATAGAAATCAAGCTTGGTCGCGGTGGCCTGCGAGATGTCGAGTTCACTGCCCAGCTTATGCAGCTTGTGCATGGGGTAACGGATGAGTCATTGAGGGTAATGGACACCTTTAGCGCGCTCGATTCCCTTGCAGACTCTGGGTTGCTATCGCGGCTAGATAGAGACTCCTTCAGGGATGGCTATGCGTTTCTTAGGGCCGTTGAGCATAGGGTGCAGCTCTCCAGACTCCGCAGAACCCACCTGTTCCCAACCCTAGAGTCCGACCAGCGTCGAGTGGCAAGGGCCATGAGCCTTAGCCACAGCGATCTTCTCGACCGATACAGCGCGGTGCGAGCGGAAATAGCTCAGCTTCACGACTCGGTTTTCTATAGGCCACTACTTCAGGCCACAGCTGCTTTAGGTGCGGATGACGTTGTACTCAGTAGCGACCAGGTTTCGGACCGGCTTTCTGCGATTGGCTTCACCGATCCCGTTGGGGCGACCAAGCACATTGAAGCTTTGACCCAGGGTGTTTCGAGAAGGGCAGTAATTCAGCGAACATTACTCCCAGTACTGATTCGTTGGATGGCTGATGGCACTGATCCCGATCGGGCCCTGCTCACCTTCAGACGCCTCTCCGAGGATCTAGGGGAGACGCACTGGTTCCTGCGAATGCTCCGAGACAGTTCGGGGGCAGCGGAGCGCCTGATGACCGTGCTTTCGAACTCTGCTTTCGTAGCCAAGTTCTTGGAGCACATCCCCGACTCGTCTGAATGGTTTGGTGATGAGGCAAATCTGCTCCCTCGCTCGGGCGATCAGATCCTCGAAGAGTTTCGCTCTCTAATTGAAAGAAATGGCGCTGATGCAGCTGAGTTAGTGCGAGGCGTAAGACGTCGCGAATACCTTCGTGTTGCCATCGGAGCAGTGCTTGGGGCTTCAAATCTGAACGAGATATCGCTTGGGCTAACAGCCATCACAGATTCCTACCTCATTGCCATGCTCGAACTGTCAAAGGTGCGAACGGGCACTGACCTTGACCTAGGGATTATCGCGATGGGTCGTCTGGGCGGCTCGGAACTAGGCTTTGGCTCGGATGCGGATTGCATGCTTGTCTATAGGGGCGAGCCTGAGCAGAGCGAGAGCGCTAACCGACTCAGCTCTGAGTTTATGGTGCTGGTCAAGGACTCGCTTCTTGAGTTTGAGCTTGATTTGGGACTCAGGCCTGAAGGTAAGAACGGACCCCGAATAAGAACTATCCAGGGTTACGCCGGTTACTACAAACGTTGGGCAGACACCTGGGAATTCCAGGCACTTCTACGCGCACGCCTGATCAGTGGCTCTGAGCAACTCAGATCCGAGTTCACAGTATTGATAGATGCCTATCGATATCCGAAAGAACTTTTGCCGGCCAAAAAGACCGAGATTCGCAGAATCAAAGCGAGGGTCGAAGCAGAGCGTCTACCTCAGGGAGCCGACCCGCAGCGACACTTCAAACTAGGCCGCGGCTCACTAAGCGATGTCGAGTGGCTGGTCCAGCTAAAGCAACTTGAGAATGTGGGTGCACACCCAGAGCTTCGTGCTCTTGGAACCCTCGATGCATTGGAGAAATTGGTGCTAGCTGGCGTCGTTGACCAAGAGGATGCCCAGAAACTCTCTAGTGCTTGGATCTTGACCTCGAGGTGCCGAAGTGCACTCGTTTTGGCTGTTGACAAACAACTTGACGTTCTGCCCACGGACCGAAGGCAGCTAGAGGCAATGGCGCGGATACTGGAATACGCTCCTGGTTCGGCTTCGCTACTCGAGGAGCATTACCTCTCAGCCACCAGAAAGAGTCGCCAGGTTTACGAACGAATCTTTTTGGCATAAAAAAACGGGGCCCCGAAGGACCCCGTCTCTTTGATTGACTTAGACGCCGTAGTACAGCTCGAACTCGTAAGGGTGAGGGCGCTGAGCCAGTGGCTTTAACTCCTTCTCACGCTTGTAGTCCACCCATGTCTCAATAAGGTCCTTGGTAAACACGTTGCCCTGCATCAGGTACTCGTGGTCGTTCTCCAGGGCAGTTAGTACCGAACCGAGGTCGCCAGGAACCTGAGGAATCAACTTCGCCTCCTCAGCAGGAAGCTCGTAAAGGTCCTTGTCAACTGGTGCGTGTGGCTCAATGCGGTTCTTAATGCCGTCCAATCCGGCCATCAGCATGGCTGCGAAGGCTAGGTATGGGTTACCCGATGCGTCAGGAGCACGGAACTCGATGCGCTTTGCCTTCGGGTTGGTTCCAGTCATCGGGATACGGATCGCCGCTGAGCGGTTTCCAGCTGAGTAGACCAGGTTCACTGGTGCCTCGAAGCCAGGCACTAGACGGTGGTACGAGTTTACCGATGGGTTAGTGAAGGCCAGCAAGCTTGGCGCGTGCTTTAGCAAACCACCGATGTACCAACGTGCGATGTCTGAAAGTCCACCGTAACCAGCCTCGTCGTAGAACAGTGGCTTGCCGTCCTTCCAGAGTGACTGGTGAACGTGCATACCGGAGCCGTTGTCACCGAATAGCGGCTTTGGCATGAAGGTGGCGGTCTTACCGTACTGGTGAGCAACGTTCTTGACGATGTACTTGAATTTCAATACGTCATCTGCCGACTTCACCAGGGTGTCGAACTTGTAGTTGATCTCGCACTGACCAGCGGTTCCAACCTCGTGGTGGCTACGCTCTACGTCAAGGCCAGCTGCCTCAAGCTCTAGAACGATTGCGTCACGAATGTCAGCTAGGTGGTCAACCGGTGAAACTGGGAAGTAGCCACCCTTGAATGGGGTCTTGTTTCCTAGGTTTCCACCCTCCTCGTTGCGAGCAGAGTTCCAGGCACCCTCGATGGAGTCCACGATGTGGAACGCGGTGTTCGCCTTAGTCTCGTAGCGAACCTCGTCGAAGATAAAGAACTCAGCCTCGGGAGCGAAGAACGCAGTGTCTGCGATTCCGGTGGAGGCTAGGTAGCGCTCCGCCTTGTGTGCAACCTGGCGAGGGTCGCGGTGGTAAAGCTCACCATTTCTTGGGTTGTAAATGTCAAACGAGATGATCAGAGTCTTCTCGATGCGGAATGGGTCGATGTACGCGGTGGTGACATCTGGAATCAGCTGCATGTCTGACTCGTGGATCGAAGCGAATCCGCGAATGGAGGAAGCATCAAATAGCTGTCCGTTGGCGAAGAAGTCCTCGTCGATTTGGGATACAGGAAGGTTGAAGTGCTGCTGCACGCCTGGAAGGTCGGTGAAGCGCACGTCTAGGAACTTGACATCATTTGCCTTGATGTACGCAATCACTTCGGACGCGGTCTTGAACATTGAATGCCCTCTCATAGGTAATGGGATAGCGGAACGCTACAAACCTAGCGAAGGTATGTTTCGAGAATGTTAACCCTTGCGCTTTGGTGGGCGAACCTTCATCGGATCAATGCCCTTCGGAATTGGCAGTGCTCCTGATGCACCCAGAGCCTCAAGGCGGTTAGTTACTGCGGTCACCTCAGCGCGTGTCATGGTCTTCTTTAGCTTGTAGACGGTCTTTAGAAGCAGGTGCAGGCGAATCCCGTCAAGTTGTGAAACTTTTAGACGATGGACAGTTGCTCCCGGAGCGGCGCGGTTTATCTTGCGTGCCTCATCCTCGAGCATCTGCGACACTCTGGCTCCAGAGCCTTCGCCGATCAGTACAACACCAGCGGGCCCAACCATGCGATAGACCGCCTCTTTGGTTTTGCCGTTTATCGCTACGGGCATCGCGTTTGCTCTCCAGGAGCGGCGAATTTGACTATCCAAGACAGCCCCGACAGCGCCAGCCTGACCTTCTATTCTCATGTAGGCGTTGCGCTCAGCACGCTTTGACATGATGATCATTGCGATCAGGATGCCCGAGGTGGTGCCAGTAATACCCCAGAGGGTCATAGACCAGGGGTTCCCCGAGTCCAGAAGAAAACCAATGCCAAGTCCAGTACCGAGAGCTAGTAGGAATCCCAGAGCAGCAGCCCAAGCGCTTGATGGATCGGACTTCGCGGTGATCTTGTAGACCTGCAGTAGCTGTTTGAAGCGACCGGGGGCTTTGTTCTTCTTGTCTTTAGGCACGTCAGTAGTTTAGTTATGCAACAGCGGTTGCTTGGCTGAATTCGAGCTTGTCAGCGAGGTGTTTCAGGTCCGCAGGGATCTCGCGGCCCTTGGCAATCATCGATTTTGCCCACAGTCTTCCGGCTCGGTAACTGCTTCGAACCAAAGGTCCTGCCAGCACGCCTAGATAACCCAGATCCTCGGCCTCTTTGGCCAGGGCAACGAACTCGTCCGGCTTCACCCAGCGCTCTACCGGGTGGTGCCTCGGGGAGGGGCGCAGGTACTGGGTAATTGTGATGATGTCTGTTCCAGCCTCGTAGAGATCCTTGAGCGCCTGAGAAACCTCCTCGAGCTCCTCACCCATACCTAGAATCAGATTGCTCTTGGTGACCATCCCGGCATTTCGTGCCTGGGTGATGACATCCAGAGATCGCTCGTAACTAAACGCAGGGCGAATGCGCTTAAAGATTCTCGGAACGGTCTCTACGTTGTGAGCGAAGACCTCGGGTTTTGCATCAAAAACCTTCTGGAGCAGCTCAGGCTTACCAGAAAAGTCAGGAACCAATATCTCGACACCGGTGCCGGGGGATTGCTTGTGAATCTGGCGAATGGTTTCCGCATAGAGCCATGCTCCCTCATCGGGTAGGTCGTCTCGAGCAACCCCTGTGACAGTGGCATAGCGCAATTGCATCTGCTGGACAGACTCACCAACTCTTCTTGGTTCATCAGCGTCAAAGGCCGCAGGCTTGCCCGTGTCAATTTGGCAGAAGTCGCACCTTCTGGTGCACTGCGATCCACCGATAAGGAAGGTAGCCTCTCGGTCTTCCCAGCACTCGAAGATGTTAGGGCAGCCGGCTTCCTGGCAAACTGTGTGGAGTTCCTTGTCCTTCACCAAAGAGTGAAGCTGACGATACTCGGGACCCATCTTCGCAGTGGTCTTGATCCATTCCGGCTTGCGTTCGATCGGAACCTGAGAGTTTCTAACCTCAAGCCTCAGTAACTTACGCTCTGGCTTGTCGCTCATTCGGTATCTCTCCCATTTTCTGCATTACTAGGGTAGCCGCATCCTCGGGGGTAATTAGCTTTCCGGTGAGAATTGACAGGGTTGTGGTATTGGCATCAGATATTCCACAGGCCACAATGTGATCGTATGGATCCAGTGAGTTGTTGCAGTTCAGAGCAAAACCGTGCATGGTGACCTTTTCGGCAACCCTGATTCCGATTGCCGCAACCTTCTGAGTTCCAAGTGGTGTTTCTACCCAAACTCCAGTTCTTCCTGCAACGCGCGTACCTACGACGCCGAAGTCTGCAATCACATCGATGAGCACCTGCTCCAGGTATCGGACGTAGCCGACAACGTCAATTGGTTGGGGGAGCCGCATGATTGGGTAACCAATCAACTGACCTGGTCCGTGCCAGGTGATTTTCCCGCCGCGGTCGGTCTCAACAAACTCACTTCCATCATCAGGAAGCTCGTGTGCTTCAGTTCGCTTACCGGCCGTGTAGACGCTGGAATGCTCAAGCAGCAGAACCGTATCGGGGGAGAGGCCATCTACGACTTGTCGGTGCAGCTGGCGCTGCAGATTGAGCCCATCGCTATAAGAGACGAAGTTGGGGTTGAGGCCGACGACCTTGAATTCAGGCATTTGAAGAAATCCAACTTCTCAACAGGTTAAATGATTCCAGCGCGAGAGAAGCACGGCTCCGTGATGATGTATCCATGAAGCCCATCACCGTAAAAGCACTGAAGCGCTGCATACCTATCTTCGGAAACCCTTTTCTAATCGATGGGGTGACGATAAGGAAAACGCCCAGGGGGTCCTGGGCGTTTTATCTAGATTCCTAGATTGGCCTCGAAGGCTGCCGCCTCTAGCCTTGCCTTGACGTCTGTTAGGAACCTTGAAGCGTCTGCGCCATCGATGGTCCGGTGGTCGTATGACAAAGCTAGGTAGACCAGTGATCGAATAGCGATCGACTCATTTCCCTCTGCATCAGTCACTACCGCTGGACGCTTGGTCACGATTCCAGTTCCAAGAATTGCCGACTGCGGCAAGAACACAACTGGGGTGTCAAACAGGGCTCCGCGCGAACCTGTGTTTGTCAGAGTGAAGGTCCCACCCGATAACTCATCTGGCTTCAACTGGTTGTTGCGAGTGCGGTCTGCGAGATCTGCAATCTGCTGGGCAATCTGAGCCAGGTTGAGTGAACCTGCATTACGGATAACAGGTGTCAGTAGCCCACGCTCGGTGTCAACCGCAAAGCTGATGTTCTCGGTTGGGTGGTAGACGATGTTGTCACCGTCAACTGATGAGTTGATCTTTGGGTGAGCTGCGAGCGCCTCCGCGGCAGCGAGCGTGAAGAACGGCATAAAGTTCAGCTTCACACCGGTCTTCTGCAAAAACTCACCCTGAACGCGCTTGCGCAGGTTGGCAATACGAGTCACGTCAACCTCAACGACGGTGGTTAGTTGGGCAGTCTGCTGCATGGACGCAACAGCGCGCTCTGCTAGCACCTTGCGAAGGCGTGACATTGGCTCGGTCGTGCCGCGAAGTGGTGATGGGGCAGCTGGTGTGTAAGCAGCGGAAACCGCAGGAGTTGATGGCGCTACTGAGGTAGCTGAAGACCCAGCGGCAAGTACATCCTCCTTGCGAATGCGTCCACCAACACCGGTGCCACGAACGGTAGCAAGATTCACGCCCATGTCGTTTGCCAGCTTGCGAACAATAGGGGTCACGTAGTTAGGGTCGGACTCATTTGGCTCAGCAACCTGCGGAGCTGAAACCACCGGAGCCGACACCACTGGTGGTGTAACGACTGGGGCTGTCACTACCGGCGCCGAGACGACTGGGGCTGGAGCAGGGGGAACTACAACTGGGGCTTCGACGACCGGTACCACTGGCGCCGGCTCGGCTGGGGCTGCTGCAACAGGAGCTGGCACATCGGCAACCGGAGCAGGTGCGGCCGCACCCTCACCCACGATGGCCAAAACAGCTCCAACCGCAACGGTCTCGTCCTCTTGAACCAGGATTTGCTGAACAACTCCAGCAAAAGGCGAAGGGATCTCGGTGTCGACCTTGTCGGTTGAAACCTCTACTAGAGGCTCATCAATAGCGACGGTGTCACCGACCTTCTTCAACCAACGGGTTACGGTACCCTCGGTAACTGACTCTCCGAGTGCTGGAAGTACTACTTCGCTCATTGTTGTTGATCCCTTCTAAACCTATGCGTGTGCGTGAAGTGGCTTGCCGGCAAGTGCGAGGTGTGCCTCACCGATTGCCTCGTTCATGGTTGGGTGCGCGTGGACAAGCGGTGCGACATCCTCTGGGTAAGCCTCCCAGTTCACAATCAACTGAGCCTCACCTACCTGCTCACCGGCTCGTGAGCCGATCATGTGGAAGCCGACAACTGGCCCATTGACCTGACGAATCAACTTGATTACACCGGCGGTTCCTAGGATGTTGCTCTTTCCATTGCCGGCGAGGTTGTACTCGTAGGTAGAAACCTGGTCAGCACCGAACTTCTCCTTGGCTTGGGCCTCAGTGAGTCCTACGGATGCAATCTCTGGCTCACAGTAGGTGACTCGAGGAATACCCCACTCGTTTACCACGACGGGGTTTAGGCCTGCGATTTCCTCAGCGACGAAAATTCCCTGCATGAAACCGCGATGAGCAAGCTGAAGACCAGGAACGATGTCTCCGACCGCGTAAACGCCTGGCAGGTTGGTCGCAAGTCGCTCGTTGGTGAGAACGAAGCCGCGGTCCATTGCGACACCCTGCTCCTCAAAACCAAAGCCGGTTGCATTTGGAGCGCGACCCACCGCTACCAGAAGGAGGTCCGCGGAGATCTGCTCGCCATTCTCCAGCTCGACTGTCACCGAGGTTGGGCCCTGCGACACGCTCTTGAATTTGTTTCCAAGCTTAAAGTCGATCCCGCGCTTGCGGTAGGCGCGCTCCAGACCCTTGCTCATGCTGGGGTCCTCGTTTGGCACGAGACGATCGAAGCCTTCGATGATTACCACCTCGGCTCCGAATGAACGCCAGATGGAGGCAAACTCAACACCGATTACGCCACCACCGAGGATTGCAACCTTGTTTGGAATCCAATCCATCTGGAGCGCCTGGTCTGAAGTGATAACGCGGCCGCCGATCTCGATACCAAGGGTTTTGGTGACGGATCCGGTAGCTAGGACGACGTTTTTTCCGGTGTAGCTTTCGCTGCCGACTGTAACAGTTTTTGGTCCACTCAAACGGCCCTCACCGGTCACAAAAGTGACGCTCTTTGAAGACACAAGTCCAGTTAGACCCTTGTAGAGCTTGTCGACGATGGAGTCGCGATATTTGTTGACTGCACTCATGTCAATGCTCTGGAAGGTTGCATTCACACCGAAGTGAGCGGCCTCTTTGGTGACATCCGCAACCTCTGCCGAGTGAAGCAGTGCCTTGGTGGGGATACAACCGCGGTGCAAGCAGGTGCCACCCAGTTTGTCCTTTTCAACAAGTGCAACACTCATTCCGAGTTGTGCTGCACGAAGGGCTGCTGCGTAACCGCCGCTTCCACTTCCAAGGATGACAAGGTCGAAATCGTGATTAGCCATTAGTTTGAGCTCCAAAGTCGGCGAAACGGCATAAGCCTACTACTGTGCAAGCTGCCTAGCGAGTTCGATAAGGGTTCTAATCATGATGCCAGAAGCTCCCTTGGGTATCACTCCATAGGGTGCGGCATCATTATTCGCAGGACCGGCTATGTCTAAGTGCGCCCAGGATGCGTCCTTTGGCACGAAATCGGTGAGGAACTGAGCTCCAACCATCATTCCGCCAGCCCGGTTACCAATCTTTACGTTTGCTAGATCAGCAATCTCGCTATCGAGGATGGTGCGAAGCTCAGGCGGTAGTGGCATCTCCCAGAGCAATTCATTCACGCTCTTGGCAGCATTCAGCGTCAACTTGACCGCTTCGCCGTAACCCATAACTCCGGCGTAGCGATCTCCCAGCGCAATTCTTGCTGCTCCAGTTAGGGTCGCGACGTCAATAATGTGGTCAGGCTTTTGCTCACTTGCCAGCGAAAGACCATCTGCCAATACCAGTCGTCCCTCAGCATCGGTGTTTAGAACCTCGACGGTCTTTCCATTGCGGATCGTGATGACATCTCCGGGCCTTGTTGCAGAGCCCGAAGGCATGTTCTCGGCCAAGCACATGTATGCGGTCACATCAACCTTCAGCCCAAGTGTCGCCACTCCCAGAATCGCACCAAGCACAGTTGCGCTTCCGGCCATGTCGTACTTCATCCCAACCATGCCTTCAGCCGGCTTTAGCGATAGGCCACCGGTGTCAAAGGTGATTCCTTTTCCGACGAGGGCGATGTGCTTTCCACCACCGCGGTAGCTAAGTCTCACCAGGCGTGGCGGGCGGACTGAACCCTTTCCAACTGAAAGGATTCCGCCACAGCGCTCCTGCTCGAGTTTTGCCTCGTCCCAAATCTCAACCTCAATTGGTAGACCGCTTGCAAGCGATTTGGCCTCCTGAGCGAGCTTGTCGGGCCATAGCTCGTTGGCAGGCAGATTGATGAGCTCGCGAATCGCGACAATCTGAGAAGCGATCCGCTTGACCGCAGAGAGATCCGTTTCGACCAGGCCCTCTGGAACGACGATTTCAAAGTTCTGAGGCTCTGAGCTTGCCTTCTTGAATCGAGTCGGAGTCTTGCCACCGAGAAGTATGCCCTCAACCAGTTCATTCAGCTCCTTGGCATTGGTGATACTGGCGATGATGCTGGTGTCTGAGATTGCCTCTCTGCGAACTACCGCTCCAAAATCACGAAGTGAGAGTTCATTGCCACCGACCACCAGAACCGAACCCCTTGGGCTCGGAACCTTCGCGGCAAACGCCGCGGTGGTCTTAGCACCATAGGCAGACAAATCTTCCTTCGAAGGGGCAAAATCCTGAGCCACCGACTCGAATCCCAAGTCGGAATAGCGGAGGGCAAATGCTGATTTAGATGGTTTAGAAACTAGAGAAATCGAAGTCATAGCCAAAAGCTTAGGTGGGTTAGTATCGCCTCATGAGCGCTTTGTATCGTGTCCTTTCACCGAGCGAGGAAATCACTGGGCTACCCATGCTTGCCATGCTCACAGGGTTCACAGATGCCGGATCTTCAATCAATCAGCTCTCCGGGCACCTATTCGCGAACCTTGAATCCGAACTAGTAATTCGCTTCAACAACGACGAGCTTCTTGACTACAGGTCAAGGCGGCCGGTGCTCTTTTTTGAAAAGGACCACATCGAGTCTTACGAACCCGCAGAGCTGGGCATTTATCTAATGCGCGACGAGGCTGACCAGCCTTTCCTTTTGCTCGATGGTTACGAACCAGACTTCCGCTGGGAGGCTTTTTCCGAGGCTATTTCTGACATCTGTCACGACCTAGATGTGACTTCCTTCACCTGGGTGCACTCAATTCCCTTCCCGTTGCCACACACCAGGCCGATTGGGGTGACGGTGTCGGGTAATCGCAAGGACTTGATCGAGCGTTTTTCTGAGTGGAAGCCGCAAACTCAAGTCCCGGGGAACATCGTGCACCTCTTGGAATACACCCTCACAAAGTCGGAACTGGACGTTGCAGGCTTTGTGCTCCTGGTTCCGCACTACCTTGCCGACAATGAGGTCCCCGCAGCAGCGGTTGCTGGCCTCGAGCTAATTAGCGCCGCTACCGGGTTGGTGTTCCCATCAGATGAACTAAGAGACTCCGCAGCGAAGTTCATGCAGAAGGTCAACCTGCAGATTGAGGACAATGCTGAGCTTGCGAAGCTAGTTGCCACTTTGGAAAGCAGTTACTCTTCGAAAGATGGACCAGCCAGGGCACCAATCGGAAAGCCAACAGCCGAGCCTCCGAGTGCCGATCAGTTGGCGGAGGAGCTTGAGAATTACCTGGCTGCTATGCGCCGCACGGGAGAAGATCAGGAATAACTTCGGGTTTTTCCACGTTCTAAATTGTGAAATGGTCACTTCCGTGACATAATTTGCCCCTAAACCCTTTCAGGTCTCACGACTTGACAAGGGTTTAAAGTCTGCCCAAAAACGAGGTTTATCATCGCAACTATCTCAAAGGCCAAAGCCAAGGCCGAAAAGGCTCCTAAGAAGTCGAAGGCCGTTGCTGACCTGCCCGAGGGCGATGAGGAAGATGATGAAGAGGTTGAACTCGAGCCGGTAGAGGACATCGTCGCTGAGGCCCAGGAGGCCGTAGACCTAACCGTCGAGGACGAAGCAAAGGAAGAACTTCCAACCGAGTCGATTCAGCTACCCGCTGATGTCCTCGTGCTAAGCAACGATGACGATGACATCCCGGTTCAAAACCTAACAATCTCGGGAGCGACCGCAGACCCTGTCAAGGACTACCTAAAGCAGATCGGTAAGGTTGCGCTACTAAATGCCGAACTGGAAGTAGAACTTGCAAAGCGAATCGAAGCTGGTCTTTTCGCTGAAGAGAAGCTTTCGCTGGCAAAAAATCTCTCGCCTCAGGATCGTCGCGATCTAACCTGGGTTGTCAAGGACGGCCAGCGTGCTAAGTCCCACCTGCTTGAGGCTAACCTTCGCTTGGTAGTCTCCCTTGCGAAGCGTTACACCGGACGCGGAATGCAGTTTCTGGACTTGATTCAGGAGGGAAACCTCGGCCTGATCCGTGCCGTCGAGAAATTTGACTACACCAAGGGTTATAAGTTCTCAACCTACGCAACCTGGTGGAT
>JACCDI010585616.1_pt1 | contig 17666 bp, 16 predicted proteins | sample 7442791 | NCBI WGS metagenome assembly JACCDI01 (sample SAMN15323434, study PRJNA562643) | freshwater metagenome | isolation source: river surface water | place: USA:Blue River Watershed | collected 2017-08-15 | reverse complement strand
TCCAAAACTTTCGCGCGACAAGAAGTACAAATGCCTCCTTGGCAAGAGTAGGGTGGATCCAAACCCAAATCAATGCCTACTTCTAACAGGCTTTTTCCATTTTTGTCCACGATGGCTTCAGTTCTGGTGCCATCAATAATCAATGTAACAACGCTTTCACTCATGGTTATTGTCTTTTAAGATTTGTGTCAACGTATTGGGATTGAGCCATTCTAAGCTCCCTTCCGTACGTTGTGTCTGCTCTCCTTTTGAATTGTAAATATAAGTCATGGGAATGCTGAACACTTTCAAGTCCTTCAAAGAAGGTGTCTTAAATATGTTTAAACCGGTTCTTATTTTGAGGTCATCAATAAAAGAAAAGTCATCATCGGTAACACAAATGATGGAAATGCCGGCAGCCTGATAAGTTTTTCTAATTTGCGCGATTTCAGGAAGCTCACGCATGCAGGGTCCACACCAATGCGCATAAAAATGAATGATGGTGACGGAGTCCTTGGAGATCATCAAGGGTTTGATTTGTCCGGACGGGTCTTCCAATTGAATGTCTTCAATAGCAATGTTGTGTGGCCACTGTCGATACAACCAAAATATGGCAATGCCAGCCATCAGCAACCAAAATCCATATTTTTGAATCCAAATTTTCATCGCCTAATAAGCCAGCATGGCTTGCATGTTGGATTTGATTTCTTCGATGTTGGGCAAGTAAGCCTGTTCTAGTGTGCTATTCAAAGGTATGGCGGGTGTGACTTGGCTGCCGATGACTTTTGGAGCAGCCTCCAATGATTCAAAGCAGTTTTGGGCCACCCACCCAGCAAGGGCTTGCGCAAATCCGTTGTTGGCTGGCTCTTCTGTGAGTAAGAGGCAACGATTGGTTTTCTCAATGCTTTCTCGTATCAATGGATAATCGATGGGATTCAGTGAACGCAGATCAATGATTTCCACTTGATCTTCCATTTGCTTAGAAGCCATCTTGGCCCAATAAACGCCCATGCCATAAGTGATGACGGTAAGTGAATTTGTTGAAGTTGCTTTTTGTACCAAACGTCCTTTGCCTATGGGAATAACATAGTCTTCACTGGGTTCGATGGTTCGGGCCTCCTCTGTTCCTTTTACTTTGCTCCAATACAATCCTTTGTGTTCGAGCACAACCACTGGATTGGGGTCATGGTAAGCCGCTTTTAATAGTCCTTTTAAATCTGCGCCTGTACTCGGATAAACTACTTTGATTCCTCGGATTTGCAGCAATACACTCTCGACACTGCTGCTGTGGTAGGGCCCACCGCTTCCATATGCTCCAATGGGGACGCGGATGATGCAACTCACAGGCCATTGACCATTGCTCAAATAATAACTTCGTGAAACTTCTGTAAACAGTTGGTTCAATCCTGGCCAGATGTAATCCGCGAACTGAACTTCAACAATGGGTTTGAGCCCAACGGCACTCATTCCAACGGTGCTTCCGATGATAAACGCTTCTTGAATGGGTGTATTGAATACACGGCTGTCTCCAAACTTCTCAGCCAAAGTAGCCGCTTCGCGAAAAACGCCACCCAATCGTTTTCCTACATCTTGCCCGTACAGCAATGCGTTCGGATCTTGGGCTAAAATTTCCTGCATGGCAAACAGTGCGCTGTCCACCATTACTGTAGCTTCTTTTCCTGCAGGACTTCTTTCGCCACTTTCCTGTGTGATGGGTGTTGGAGCAAAAATATGTTCCATCAATTGATGAGGAGCTGGATCCTCAGCCAAGAGGGCACGTTGGTATTCTTGCTCAATGCGCTGTTGTTGTGAATGCCAAATTTCATCGATGGCTTCTTGGGCAAATCCCAATTTCATCAATTGCTTTTGAAACTTGGGCAGTGGATCGCGCTTTTGCGCTTCTTCCAGATCATCTCTGTACCATTCTCTTCGTACACCACTGGTGTGGTGGCCCAAGAGAGGGACTTTGCAATGCAACAGCCAAGGACGGCGATTTTTTCGAATGTCTGCAAGGATATCATGAATGACATCATAACTTGCAACAAAGTCGGTGCCATCAATGCTCTTTACTTGGATACCAGGATAGGCCTTGGCCAAGGTCGTGGCATCGCCAAATCGGATTTCTGAGGAGTGTGCGCTGATGTCCCATTCATTGTCTTGAACAAAATAAAGGATGGGCAATTGTTTCAAAGCAGCCATATGCAAAGCCTCTGACACTTCGCCTTCTGTCATAGAGGCATCCCCCAAAGAACAAATCACCACAGGGTTGTTGTTGGGATCTTGCTTGTCATGTAAACCATTTTGTTCTTTGTACCAAAGTCCCATGGCGATGCCTGTGGTTGGAATGGCCTGCATCCCGGTAGCTGAACTTTGATGAGGAATTTTCGGAAATCCAGGTCGATTCAACGCAGGGTGGCAATAGTAAGACCGACCACCAGTGAAGGGGTCAGCCTTTTTGGCCATCAATTGCATCATCAGCTCATAGGGTTGAATCCCAATTCCCAACAGAATGCTATCATCCCGATAATAAGCGGATAAATAATCAATTTCCTTCAATTGCAGTCCAAGGGCCAACTGACAAGCTTCATGACCACGCGAGGTGGCATGTACATATTTTGCAGTGACCTTCGCATTGGCCTCATAGATGTCTGATAAACTTCTGGCCTGACACATGAGCTCAAAACCCTTCATCAGTTTTTCAGCATTCAATGCCTTGGATCGTATACTTCCCACATTCATGGAACAAAAATAATAGGTAATGCGGCATTCACCCCCTTTCTTCTTTATCGTATTTTTGTGGGGTGAGTACATTGTTTTACAAATACCAAGGAACAGGGAATGATTTTGTTGTTTTGGACGGAAGGACTTTTCTCCATGTTCCCGAGGTCGATTGGATTCAGCGCATATGCCACCGCAAATGGGGTGTTGGGAGCGATGGCTTGGTCATTGTACGCCCCTCGGAAACAAATGATTTTCATATCGACTTTTATAATCCGGATGGTTCTCAAAGTTTTTGCGGGAACGGATCTCGCTGCGCAGTGTCTTTTTACATGTCGTTTTTTGACAGACCGAAAGATGATGTGACTTTTTCTGCCATTGATGGCAATCACAGTGCAACGATCGTGGGCGATGAAATAAAAATCAGCATGCGGGAGGTGAATGGTGCGGATCATTCTCCTTTTGGATGCTTCATGAATACCGGTAGCCCACACGTGGTGGTGCCTGTTGACGAATTGAATGAGCGGAATGTGAAATCAGAAGGTGCGTCGATTCGTTACGCCGATTACTTTAAACAAATGAACGGAACCAATGTGAATTTTATCCAAAAGATGGGTGAAGGTTGGGCATTGCGCACTTATGAGCGAGGTGTTGAGGCAGAGACTTTATCCTGTGGAACAGGGGTTACCGCTTCTGCTTTGTTCATATTGGAACAAGAGAAAAGATCAGGAGCGGTTGTGTTGCATACCCCAGGCGGAGTCCTTGAGGTTTCGGCAGAAAGGAAAGGCGCCTATCAATTTACCGATGTATATTTGAAAGGTTCGGTAGAAAAAGTTTTTGAAGGAAAATGGAATTATTGAAGAAAAACTTGTTGTGGATGTTGATGGTTGTGGGTATGGTCCACGCGACCACAGCCCGCAATCCCATAGTTTCTGTTTTGACGTGTTCACCAGGAAGTGAATTGTACAGTGTATTTGGTCATTCCGCTTTGCGCGTCCAGGATTCTCTCGATGGACGATTTTACGATGTTGTATACAATTACGGAACCTTTCAATTTACAGATGATTTTTATGTCCAATTTGCCCAGGGTCGATTGGATTATTTTCTATCCGTCAGCTCGTTTGGTGAGTTTCAACAAATGTATTTGTTTGATGGTCGTGGTATTCAAGAACAATATCTGTTAATGACCAATTCGGACTTGATCAGGTTGTCCGACTTGTTGATGGAGAATGCACAGCCAGAAAACGCGACCTTCCGCTATCATTTTTTCAAAGACAATTGTTCCACTCGCGTTTGGAACATCATCAAAAAAGCTTCCAGCAAACCATTGACCATTGATTTGGATGTGCCTCAATGTACCTTCCGTTCAGCCATACAAACCTATTTGGATTACATGCCATGGGGAGATTTCGGAATTGATTTGGCCTTGGGTGCTCCATGTGATGATTCGATGCAAATAGAAGATCGTGCTTTTTTGCCCGATTCATTGTTGCTTCTATTGTCACGAACCCAATACGGCTCAACCCCTCTGACCTCTCGTCCAATGGAATTGATACCAGTGGATGCAGAATTGGAATTGCCCCTTTTGAATGCCCCTGTTGTACTTTCTTGGATGATATTGGTTTTTGTTTTGGCATCAGGATTTTGGATGGCGCGAAAAGGAAAGTTGCGCACCGTTCCTGAAACCATCTTTATCAGTTTGGTCTCATTAGTGGGTTGCCTATTGGTTTTTTTATGGTTCTTCACAGATCATGATACCACCCATCAAAATTGGAATTTGATTTGGGCCAACCCATTGTGGTTTTATTTTTTATTCCGCACGCCAAGGACCTGTGCAACATGGGAGCGCCGAGTCGCCATGGGATTCGCCGCCCTGCTGTTGTCCCTTTTGTTGTTTGTCTCTTGGGTTCCTCAGACCATGCATCCTGCGATATGGCCTTTCTTGCTCACAGAGCTCTATATATTAATCAAAATCATGAAGCCATTTTGGTTCACCAAGCATTTGAATGAAAAGCAGTAAAGCCCTTCATATCCTTTCTCTCGCATTATTCGTGATGATGCTTGCTTGTAAAAAGCAGGAATTGTCATGGAATTCTGAATGGAAGGCTCCCCTGGCCGATGGCCGATTGGAATGGTCTGATTTGATCGATAGTCGCTACTTGCTCGTGAATGATTCGGGTTGGTATGATTTGGTTTTTGATACAACGATTGAAGTGGGGATTGATACTTTGATTCAAATTCAAGATACCACCATGTCATTGGATTATTTGGCCCCTGTCTCGGTCAGTGTTCCCCCTGGAGTAATGTTGATTAATGAGGTTCAGAATCAAGCAGGGATGCTTCCTGAAGATTTCTTGTTAAAAGAGCTCAAACTGAAATCAGGCATCTTGCATTATCGCATTGTCAACCGAATTGCAGGGCCATTGAATTGTCGCTACAGTATTCAAAGGGCAACCATTGATGGAAATCCTTTGGAAATTGATGTCGATGTCAGCGGCGGTAGTGAAAACAATCCTGGAGTTGTAGAAGGTGATTTGATTTTGGATCAAGCACAATTCGATTTGACCGGGGTAACCGGTTTTTTGGTCAACGATTTATCCACAAAAATGGAAGTACGTGCTTCATCTTCAGCAACGCAAAATGTATCGGTATTCTCTGGAGATAAAATTTCCATCGAAGTTTCTTTTATTGATCCTCAGGTTTCCTATGCCAGAGGTTATTTTGGTCAACAGGAGATCAATTGGGATGATCAATTGTCTTTGGGCAAAGATTTTCCACAAGGGAAAATTCAACTGCAGAAATTAAAGTGGGATTGTCAAATTCAAAATTGGATGGGTGTGGATGCCAGTATTCGTTGGAATCAGATTCAAATGAATCAGGTCAATCAGCAGCCATTGAATTTGCAAGCGCCAGGAATTGGTCAGGAATTGCATTTGGCAAGAGCAGAGGACTGGCAAGGTGCTGTAAACCCTCAGTTTATTGACTTGCATTGGGATGAGCAGAATTCGAATATTTTAGAAATTGCTCAATACCTTGGAGGCAATGCGCAGGTTAGTGCTACCTTCCAATTGAATCCTTTGGGCAATGTAAACGGGACCAATGATTTTATTTATCCGGACAAAATGCTACTCATACAATCGCATGTTCAAGCACCGTTGACTTTTAATGCAAAGGACCTAACGGCAGAAGAATGGTTGGATCTGGAATGGGACAGCAATGTCGATTGGAATGGCACCTTAACTTTTCAAGCAGAGAACACTTTTCCTTTTGAAGCAGATGTTGCTATCATGCACGAATCTCAGTTGTTGGGGATCATTCATGTTGCACCAGGTGGTTGGAATAGTGCTTTGAATCAATTGGAGATACAATCTACTACTTCTGCATTGACCGTTAATCAGAACCAATGGGAGGGGATTAAAGAGAACGGAGGACTGCGTTTGCGTTGGGTGTTTAATACAGCCAATTATCCTTCTTTTGTGATGATTAGACCAGAGCAGTATGCTGCGTTGAAAGTGATTGGTGATGTTACTCTTCAAACTACAATCGAATGATGAAGCTTATATTCAATATTTCCTTGTTGTTGTATACTGTTTGCTCATTTGGACAAACTTTGGAAAGTCCATTTGGCCCATCCCCCAATCCTCCCGCTAAGCCTGTTTACTTTTCCATTGAAGGCGTTGGTTTGGCGCAAAGCAATGAACTCAACTTGGATTTTGTTCACAAAATTTTATTTGGGGGACAGCTAAACAATACAGTGAATCAAAACATTTGGTCCAATTTAAGCACATCCAATCAACTGATGGGACAGCAGAGTTTTGGTGTTCAAGTCAGGTCGGCATTGGATTCGACAAGCCGCATGGGCGGTACCTTCTTTTGTATTCAATGGCAACAAGTCAAGTGGAATCACCTTCAATTTTCCAAGGATGCATTTGGTTTGGCCATGCTGGGTAACGCTCCATTACTCGGGAAGAATCTACATTTATCCGGCTCTTCGTTTTTGCAGTTTACCTATCAAAAAATGGGATTGGGAATTCAAGATCGAAAAAAAGGATATTCGATTTATCTCAATGGGATTGCTGGCGGGGATTACTATGGATTAAATATCCAAGAAGGTCAAGTGTTTTCTGACCCATCAGGTGAATTTATAGACGCGCAATACCAGATGAGTCAATTGAAATCCGCACAGCGGAACAGTGGATTGGGATTGGGTTTGGATTTTTATTGGAGCAAGCGGCAAAGAGACGTGAAGTGGGATGTCGGAGTGAATGATTTGGGATGGATTCACTTTAAAGGACTTGAGCAAAAAGTGTGGAAAGGGGATGAGCATTTTACAGGGCTTTCCTGGTCTCAAGCCATATTGGACGGGGGGCAAGACGAAGATATACTGACCAATTGGTCGGATCCCATAATTTCCACCAACAACAAAACCATTCACCTGCCGACCATGCTCAAGGCCAGCCTTCAAGTCAAATCCTTCGGCTATCGCTTCATTACATATTGCTTTGAAAGACAACTGGGTTGGCAGTCCATTTATTTTGCCAAAGAAAATATACCTGTAAAATGGGGTGAATTGAATTATGAAATGGCCATCAATAAAACCCTGCAAAATCGCTATGCGCTTTCAGGTCAAGTGGGCATGAACAATCGCGAAAACCGGTGGGGATTTTCTTTGTTGGCATCGGAATTACCCGGTTTTTTAATGGCCAACAGCAGGCAGTTGATGTTACAGTTGAAATTTGAAAAAAGAATTTTTTAATATGAGAAAAGAAAGAGACGAGCGCGCGTTGTCCGCATTCCCAGGTTTGAAAGGAAATCGATTTTTTTTAATTGCAGGTCCTTGCGTGGTGGAAGGAGAGGACATGGTGCACGAGATAGGTCAGGAGGTCAAGGCCATCTGTGATCGTCTTTCGATACCGTATATCTTTAAAGCTTCTTACCGCAAAGCCAATCGTTCAAGGTTGGACTCTTACACCGGCGTTGGCGATGAAAAGGCTTTGCAATGGATTGCCGATGTTGGTCAGAAGTTGGGTGTTCCAACAACAACAGATATTCACGCCGCTGATGAGGCGGCATTGGCAGCCAAGTATGTGGATGTATTGCAGATTCCGGCATTTCTTTGCCGTCAAACGGATCTGCTCATTGCTGCCGCTCAAACGGGAAAAGTAGTTAATGTGAAAAAGGGTCAATTTCTCTCTGGAGAATCGATGTCTCATGCAGTGGAAAAAATTAAGCAGTCTGGAAATCAAAATGTGTGGCTTACAGAAAGAGGTTCCATGTTTGGTTACCAAGACTTGATCGTTGATTATCGGAACATACCCGCGATGCAACAATTTGCGCCGGTGGTCATGGACTGCACGCACAGTTTGCAACAACCCAACCAATCTTCGGGGGTTACAGGTGGAAAACCAGAACTCATTGGAACCATTGCCAAAGCAGCCATTGCGACTGGTGCAGATGGATTGTTCATCGAGACCCATCCCAATCCCAAGGAAGCCAAGAGTGATGGTGCTAATATGTTGCATCTTCAACATTTAGAAGGGCTATTGATAGAATTGTGTAAAATACATGATGCCATTCATGCATAAATATCTGGTCCTTTTTCTTTTCAGCGTGTGCTGTCTTTTTGGTCAAGCACAATCTTCATCTGTGGTCATTGATACTTTGTGGTGGGATCGGATGGGGTATGGGGGAAATGAAGTTCTGGAAAGGATGGTTGTTGCAGAAGACAACGCGCTATGGGCCGTTGGTACAACTTCCAGCTCGGAGTCGTATGGTCAAGATATTTATCTCGTTCATTTGGATTCAGCCCATCAGTGCTTGGGGAGCTTCAGTTTGGGAGGAAATGGAGTAGACTTGGGTGTTGATTTGTTGTTACTGCCCAACGGCAATTTGTTGCTTTTGGGAACAACTTCAAGTTTTTCTGCTTTGGGCTATGATGCAGTTCTTTATGTTTTGGATTCCAATGGTCAGGTTTTAGAAACCAACATCATTGAAGAAGAAGGTTGGCAATTTGCTCAACGTTTTGATGTTTCTGCAAATGGTGGAATATCAATTTCAGGGAAGGAGTTAAATGCTAGCGGAAATTGGGATTTAAGATTGTGGAAGGTAATCAGCACTGGAGCAATGAATGTCTATGATGTAGATGACCAAATGTCAATTGGTATCAATGCGCAAAATTTAGAATCTTCCTTTGTGACAAATGAAAGCAATGACAATTGGTGGGGATTTGCCAGTTACTGGAATGAAGATTCTATTCCACAGACAAGAGCATTTGCCATAGATGCGCAATTCGATTTCCAATGGGATTCTGTGAATGTTGCGAATGGCGATTCAATATTGATGCACGACGCAATTGTAAAAGACGATGCGTTGATTATGGTCGGTGGCTTTTATCACAACAATCAATTTAGACCCCAATTGATGAAATGGCAACCAGGCTTGGGCATGTGGTCCATTTCTAATTATCCCGATTACCAGCGAGAGACCATGTTTCATGGAGTGGGTTTTGCACAAGATAGTTTGGTCTATTGCGCAGTGGGTTGGTCTTTTGAGTTTGGTTTTGGAATGGGAGGCGGTTTTTACAATTTCTTTGATCAAAACGACCAATGGCTGGGAAATGGCTTCATCGGTGGCGATTTATTGTGTAAAATGAATGATGTGGTTTTTGATTTTGATAATCATTTGCACTCCGTAGGATTGGACAATAGCCATAATCAGGGTATGTCACAGCAAGCATGGTTGGTACGTGGAAATGGTTGTCTTTTTGTTCAACCCAATACCACCCAGTTGGAGAATGCCATTGCTTCTTGTTTTGAGGTTGATATTGTTTCGAATACAGTTGAAGAATTTGTTATTAAGGTCAATAATAATCAGGTTGGTTGGAATGGTCAAGCTCAGCTGATCGGGGCCTTTGACGTGATGGGGAGGAGTATTCCTATGCAGCGTATTGGACTCAATGCTGTCCGTTTGAGCACTCCGCCGCAATGTGTTTTGTTGAAGTGGGTGATGAATGGCGAGGTGTTTACCCGAAGGGTATTTATCCAAGAGTGATTCCTTTAGTCGTGATTGCTTTCATTTTTTTTCGAGAAGTGCCATTCCGTTTTTTTGTTTCTTTTTGATGTTTTCAAATCGTACAATGAAGGTTGTCCTGCGTTAATCCATGCGGTGTACCAAAAGTCAGCAATGCAAGAGAAGGCACTGCGCATGCGACGTTCTACTTGATGATTCAGTTTTTGCGCATAAAGAGCGGTGTAGGCATCGCTGTATTGATAGGTGAGCACGTTGTTTCGAAAATCGATTTCCATTTTGTGTTCATTTAATTCAATTTGCACGTCTCGTTCAAATGCAAAGACGCTGTCCAAAGCGGCGTGACTTTGGTACACAATGTTCCAAATGTGTTGGTCTGGGTGCTCGATGATTGTTGCGGTATGATAAGCAAATCGGTATTCATCAAACAATTGTTCCGGTATTCTGGACTCCCATAAACCATGAATCCCATGCTGATTGGTTTTTTGTCCGTTGTAATTGCTCGTCGTATGCAGAGGAACATGCGCATCGCCTATGTAATGGCCAATTTCGGCACTCAGTTGAAGGATTCTGTTTTTGTCTTTGGATACAAACGCTTCTGTCAATTGGTTCAATTGATTTTGTATGTGCCAAGGAACGATTCCTCGGGCACGCAAGCTATCTTCATCGAATTGGCAAATTGCCTTAGCCCATGTGGTGGGCATTTTGGGAAGACGATCATTGATATAATAGTGGTCCAAATCAATATAGTGTTTTTCAGCTTCTCCTTTAACACTGTGTCTTCGTCGATCGGGATCTACACTGTGCTCGATGAGATAAGGCAAATTGGATTTATAGAAATCAAATAGGGGGGAGGGCAGGCAAAAGACAGCCAGTTCATTGATTTTTTTGTGTCCGTAGAAGCCCCAATCCAGCTTGTGGTCTGGACATGACGCTTCGGGCGTTGATGATAAAATCAACGCCCAAAAAATCAATAAAAATCTATTCTTCAAGTTTTACAAGCGCTCCGTTCCTGAGGATGGGGATGCAAGGAACGGTGTTCGATGTCAAGCAATACTTGACATCTTTCTGAATCTTTAAATGAATGAGCCTTCTGCGGTGAGAGGAGGCGCGTAAAAAGCTCCAAAGGTGCTCCTTGGCGCTTTTGTAAATGAATTTTGCAGCCACCGTGCTGTCCTCATTGGCCCTGAATTTTCGGGACTCAATGAGAATGTCAGCGATGGCTCCACCGCAAATGGTATCTTCTAAATTGACCTTATCTTTCCAGCCAGATGCCAAGATGAGGGTATTCTTGTGTTGCTTGATGAGCCAATCACACAGGTATTGTAAATTGTTCAAACAACCAATGACGACAGTGGCATCATTTTTTGCAATGTCTATTGCTTTGGTGCCATTGGTGGTGGTGAGCACAACCGTTTGGCCTTTCATATCGTTGTCGATGTATACGTAGGGCGAGTTACCAAAGTCAAAACCATCCACCACTTGACCATCTCTTTCTGCACCAACAATGTAACCTTTTGATTTGTAATCGATGGCTTCTTCCAATGTAGCCACCGGAATGATTTTTTCTACTCCGTAATGCAAAGCAGTGGTCATTGCACTGGTTGCACGCAAAACGTCGATGACGACAACGATGTCGAAATCCCCCTTGTACAGAGCATACTGCCCTGGGGTGTAGCACACTTCTACAAGTTTGCGTTCAACGTTGATCACGGTCTTAGGATTGTTGGTAAAAGGGAAGGGAAACCACCTGAGCTTTGAGCTGCTTTCCTCTGATCATGATATAAATTTCCGAACCCACAGTGCTCATGGCAATGGGCACATATCCCATACCAATGGCCTTACTCAAACTGGGTGATTGCGTACCACTCGTCACTACACCCATGATGCTGCCATCTGCTTGGGCAATTTCATATCCATGACGAGGAATCCCTTTGTCAATCATTTCAAATCCTACCAACTTCTTGGTAACACCAGTCGCTTTTTGTTCTTTCAATGCTGCAGAGTGATTGAAGTCTTTGGTGAATTTCGTGATCCATCCCAATCCCGCCTCCAATGGGGAAGTGGTATCATCAATGTCGTTTCCGTACAAACAGAATCCCATTTCCAATCGCAAGGTGTCTCTGGCTCCCAAACCTATGGGTTGAATGCCGAACTCAGCACCAGCTTCCATAACGGCATTCCAAATTTCCTTGGCATCTTCGTTCTTGAAATAAATTTCACAGCCGCCTGCACCAGTATATCCTGTCGTAGCAAAAATGACATCCGTTTTTCCAGCAAAAGTTCCTCGCTGCACGGTATAATATTCCATGTCGATGACATTCATCGATGTCAGTTTTTGCATGGCCTTCAACGCCATTGGACCTTGAATCGCCAACAATGAATAATCATCGGAAACATTGCTCATCTCCGCACCAATTTCTTGGTTGAATGATTGAATCCAATTCCAATCTTTGTCAATATTAGAAGCATTGACCACCAAAAAATATTCCTCAGGTCCAAATCGATAAACCAACAAATCATCTACAATGCCACCAGATAAATTGGGCAAACAACTGTACTGTACTTTGCCATCAAACAACTTAGAGGCGTCATTTGAAGTAACCTTTTGAATCAAATCCAAGGCTTTTGGACCTTTGACCCAAAATTCGCCCATGTGGCTGACATCAAAAACACCCACTGCTTTTCTCACGCAATGGTGTTCTTCAATCAATCCTTTGTATTGCACAGGCATATTGTATCCCGCAAAAGGAACCATTTTGGCCCCCAAGGACTCATGCACTGAAGTCAGTGCTGTATTCTTTAAAATTTCCGACATGCGACAAAGATAAGGATAGGTTAGTGTTGGATTTCATGTTCTACATAATCCAATACCTTATGCATCAAATGAACACGGTCTTTTCCGCGCACATTGTGCTCGTGGCCTGGATAAGCGAAAAAGTCTATAGGAATAAGGTTGGTTATGCATGTACTCAAAAAGCGCATGTTGTGCTGCATGACAACGACATTGTCATCCGCTCCATGAATCATCAACAATGGTCCGGACAAATTCTTCACGTATTCGCTCAAGTTATTGTTCTTGTATCCTTCGGGATTTTCAGCGGGGGTGTCCATGTATCGTTCCGTGTACATTACCTCATATAGTGTCCAATCCAATACAGGTCCTCCTGCTACGCCGCACTTGAAAACCCCAGGCTGTCTCAGCATCATCGAGGTGGTCATGAAGCCGCCAAAACTCCATCCGTGGATGGCCAATTTGGTTTCATCCACGTAGGGCTGACTTCTCAGCCATTCGACTCCTGCCATCTGATCCTCCATCTCAACAGTGCCGAGTTGGCGGTGTATGGCTTGCTCAAAATTCTTTCCCCTGCTGGCACTGCCTCGGCCATCCAAAGTGAAAACCAAGAAATCTTTTTCAGCAAAGTAATTCATCCACAAGGAAGCGCCTGATAAATAGGCGTTGTTGATTAATTGCACGTGTGGACCATTGTATACATACACCAACACAGGGTATTTCTTTTTGGGGTCAAAATTGGAAGGTTTGATGATGCGGTAATTGAGTATGGTGCCATCGTGTCCGTTGATTTGTCCCACTTCTGTGATTCCAATCTTCTTGTCTTTCAATTTATCCGCAGCGTTTAACAATTCCTTTTTTACTGATCCGTTGTTGTTCAATACAACACTTTTGTTGGGGGTGTTTTTGTTGCTGTAGGTATCCAAAACCAATTTTCCATCTGCGGACAATTGCAAATCATGGATGCCGTTGGGCAAATTGATGTTTATGGTTTTCTTGTCTTGGGTGTTGTACAAATATCCGGTGGTGTTGAGCCCATCCATGCTGCGGCCTTCAACCAACATCCATTTACCACTGTTGTCAAATCCTTTAATTTTCTCCTGTTCCCAACCGTTGACTTTACCCAATACACTGCCATCTGTTTTGTAATGGAAATACTCATGGCACTCCCCACGATAAGAACGCCACAAAAACTCATCTCGCTTGCCGGGAATAAAGATGGGTGCTTGGTCTGGTTCCACCCATTTGGGATCGGTCTCTTGTAAAATCTCACCCATGTACTCTCCCTTGGTGTTATAATGCATCAACTTCAATCGGTCTGTTTTTCGGTTGATCCAAGCGCAAAGAATGGATTCGCTGTTGGGCGTCCATCCCACATTGGTGATGTAAAATTGATCGCTTTTCTTTCCCTGTTCATCGGTGATGTTCAAGGTAATGTATCCGGCCCCAGCTTCTTTTACCCCCGCATTTCTCACAGGGAAAATATTCAAAGCAACTACCTCACTTTTCCCGCCAGACATCGGATATTTGATCATGTTCACGGTGGCTGGAACAGTTTTGTAATTCGTCAATGGGTAGTCCGCAACTTGAGATTCGTCTTTGCTATAAAAGGCAATGTAGTTTCCATCGGGCGACCAAAAAATTCCTTTTTCTATGCCATACTCATTTCTGGAAATACTTTGTCCATGCACGATGAACTCAGGATCTGAGGTGATGGCAAAATCCTTGTTGGTTCGAATGAATAAATTGTTGCCAATGGTGTAGGCCAGATGACCATTCTTGGGATGATACGCCAAATTTTCGGCACCCTCTGGTGCCTGGTTCATCTGCTTTACCTTTTTGGATTGAACATTTCCGTTGAAATATTTTCCATCGGCTTCATACCAAAATTCAAATTCCGAAGTCCATTCCAAATGGGGCATATTGGCCAAGGTATATCCCGACCATTTGGACAAATCCGTTTTGGAAATAAATGGCAAAGCCAATTCGGGCGCATTGGCATTCCCTTTCCAAAGGGTGTCATTTTTGACAAACTGATATTCATTGGTACTGTTGATCCAATTCAACTCTTGCAAATGTTCTGGATAGAATTTTCCAAACTGCTGCCGCACGGCTTCTTCAAGGGTGAGCATGGTTTGACTCAGTCCTGCTTGAACCAAGAGCATCACGAAGATGACGCTGATTTGTTTTTTCATCATATCAATTAAACGTATTAAAAATCTTTTTTAAGGTCAAACACTCCATGACATCATGCGTTCGGATGATGCTGGCTCCTTTCACAACAGCCATCATGTGAGCCAGGGTACTGCCCAGTTGTGAATCGTCTGCAGAAACTTGAAGCGCGGTTTGAATCATTTTCTTTCTTGAAACTCCCGCTAAAATAGGGCAGTTTAATGTGGATAGTGCAGACAATTGTTGCAGAAGAATTTGATTGTGCTCAAATAATTTTCCGAAACCAAATCCAGGATCAATCCAAATTTGCGCATCCGATCTGATTTTTTGGATTTCAATCTTTTTGTTTTGTAGAAATGAAATCACTTCTGCTAACACATTCGAATAGGTGGGATGGTCTTGCATGTTTTGTGGTTGGCCTTGGGCATGCATCAATACATAGGGTACGTCGTTGTCTTTTAGGACATCCCACATCCCCTCAATCCATTGTCCTGCGGACACATCATTGATGATTTGCACACCCATGGCCATTGCTCTTCTGGCCACTTCAGGATGGAAGGTGTCAATCGAAATCAACTGTTTGGGATATTCTTTTCTGATCCATTGAAGCACGGGCTCCACCCGGGACCATTCTGTCTCGGGATCAATAAAAGTTGCACCAGGTCGCGTGCTTTGTCCTCCAACATCCAAAATGTCTAAACCACCCGCTATCCATTGATCAATGGTGTTGCGCATCTCTTCATTGAAGCGACTGGATGACAAAAAAGAGTCGGGTGTGCAATTCACGATGCCCATGATTGCAGGGAGCTGCAGTGAATAGGTTTGCCCATGGGCAACAAATTCCAATTTTTTTTCCTCCATGTCTCGGAATGCGATTAATTTTGAACGAGTGTTCAAATATCACACGTGGAAAAGACAATTACACAATATCAATCGATAATTTCCTTATGTAAGGAGCTATTTACCAAGAAAACCCGCGACTACGGGACGGCATGGCGCATTTTGCGAACCAAAAGCTTGACCGATCAAATCTTCATCAAGGCGCAGCGCATACGCACCTTGGAGGAGACGGGGCAAAACAAAGTAGGTGAGGGCATTCAAGATGAGTTCATCGGTATCATCAATTACGCCGTAATGGCCTTGATACAAATGCAGTCCCATGATCCTTCCGATACCGATTGGCCGGTGGAGAAAGCCGTGATGGCTTATCAAAAGGAGGTCAATACCACTTTGGATTTGATGATGAAGAAAAACCATGATTATGGTGAAGCGTGGAGAGATATGAGGGTTTCTTCATTTACGGATTTGATTTTGATGAAGCTCTTGCGCATTAAGCAAATTGAAGACAATGAGGGAAAGACCATCGTCAGTGAAGGAATTGAAAGTGGTTATCAAGACATTTTGAATTATGCTGTTTTTGCTTTGATTCAGATGGAAGAGGCCAAGCACCTTGCTCCAAAACATGATTAAATCCATCGTTAAGCCACTCAGTCTTTTTTTTGGTGTTTCCTTGTTGGTTTTTTTGTTGTTCAACCTTTCGGGGAATGATCCTGTGCGCAATGTGTTGGGAGAGAATACCAATGCGGAGATCATTGAGAATACGCGTGTCAAGTGGAATTTGGATTTGACTTTGCGAGAACAGTATTTTCTTTTTCTCAATGGGATGTCTCCCTTGTCTTTTCATTCCAATGATGTTTCCTCGCGATGGGTTTGGAAAGAAGAATTCAATGGGTATCCCATTCGCTTTGAAGATTGGACTTTGGGGATCAAGTGGCCTTATTTGGGCAAGTCGTACATCAATGACCAGCCGGTATCTGAAATTTTGTTTTCTGTTTTACCAGCAACTTTGTTGTTGGCCAGTGTTTCCATCTTGTTGTCTTTGATTTTGGGCGTAATGCTGGGCATTGTGTCGGCCAAGTTGGAAAATACTTTTTGGGACAAAATGCTCATTGCGATTTCATCATTGGGGATGTCGGCGCCATCATTTTTCATGGCCATTGTATTGGCTTGGCTGTTGGCGGTGCAATGGGGGGGAGTGACGGGATTGCCATTGACAGGAAGCTTGTATGATGTCGATCCATGGGAGGGAAGACATTTGGCCTGGATCAACATGGTCTTGCCCGTGATTACATTGATGATTCGCCCATTGGGGGTAGTGGTGCAGTTGATGCGGTCGTCATTGTTGGAGATTTACCAACAGGATTTTATTCGAACCGCCAGAGCCAAAGGACTTTCTGAGGGCAGAATATTGTGGGTGCATGCGGTGCCCAATTCGTTGAATGCGGTATTGACGGCCATATCGGGATGGTTTGCCTCATTGTTGGCGGGAGCATTGTTTGTGGAGTTTGTGTTTGGATGGCGGGGCATGGGACAGGTGATGTTTCAGGCCATTGAAAAAGGTGACTTGCCGATACTGATGGGCGGAGTCATCACCATCGCCTTGATCTTCATGGTCATTGATATCTTGATGAACCGGTTGTACAGGGTCTTGGATCCTAAGCTTTGAGATTTTTTTTGCAGTCCCATTGAAACCCTTGCTAGATGCGGGATTTATCTTTTAATACAACGGTTATATTTCGCCAAATCTCATCAAAAATGCCACATTTGGCGGAATATAGATTTGAGGCAGAGTTGATAGGACATTTATTTTTGGTGAGAAATTCCATTATTGATCGTTGATTTTACTGGAGAGCAAACCGATTTTCTTCGTAGGTAAGTTCAAGAGTCAAAGTACGATTTCACTGACACACAGAACAATCATTTCCAAACACCATCCCACAATGTATTCAAATTGCTAGAGAGACACCGGGGGTAACCTCAATGATCGAATAGAGTGGGGGAGTTGATTAGGAGAGCTGTGATAGTGCGGAGTGTTTAATCTTTGATACAGCGGATGCTAAGTCCGTTTTTCCAACTTCCGGCGCTAAAATTTGTCCATATCTGAGAGGACTCATGGCTTAATCCTCTAATAACGGAT
>JACCDI011787360.1_pt1 | contig 17686 bp, 14 predicted proteins | sample 7442791 | NCBI WGS metagenome assembly JACCDI01 (sample SAMN15323434, study PRJNA562643) | freshwater metagenome | isolation source: river surface water | place: USA:Blue River Watershed | collected 2017-08-15 | reverse complement strand
CTGAGCGCGCGCAGAGGGTGGAATGTGGGTGATCGTCAAACAACTGCGTCAATTCAATGCGGAAAGCCAGATCCATCACCACCCATTGGTGTGTGATCGCGCACAATAGGCTAGTGAAGAAGTACACTTTCAAGAAATGTTGGTACATGAACAACAAATCCGATCGCTCTCCCGCCATGTGCACCGCCAACCATTCGCCGTACACAAATCCGCCAACTACCCAGCCGAGGTGCAGGACAGGAAGAATTGTAAGGTGAAGCGTGGTACTGAACCAGGCCGCCTTCTCCAAAAACGCAGGAATGGTCACATTGGTTGGCTGATCGACCAGCCAAGCAAGATGGCCCGCCAACCAACCCAACAAACAAAACATCACCAACAACCCCACACCATGCCAATACACGAAAAAATTGACCACATCACGAAGCTTTTCCCGTGTCGACACGGTGTCGATGACAATCCCAAAGAGGGGTATCACGGAGCAGAACACATGGATAAATATACAAGCTTTCCAAAGGAACAACGTGTTTTTGTTCACGAAGGAAAGTGACTGAGAGCCCATCGAAATGGTGAATTGTTGCGCCATCTGAAGCAACCAAAAAAATCAACGCAATCAAAATGTTGCAGTATTAAAGATATGTGTCGAACCCTGCACACCACCCCCTTCCCCGCACCATCATTCCTCACACCCTCTAACACCCTCACACACCCTTTTCCACACTGTTCAGCGAAACGACATGAATGTCATCACTGGTCGATTCGGTCTTCAAATCACGTTGCACGGAGAGCATTCGTCGGAAGCAACGTCGCGCACACTCGACGACATTCGCGAAGTGGTGGCACAAACGTTGTGTGTTCCGTTGGAGACTGTGCGAGTGACGCAGTACTCCGAACATGACGACACGAACACCTTCTACATTTGCCGCCACAAAGATTGGCGACATGCAAATGGACAACCAGAGTGGTGGACGACGGCGTATCATGCATTGCACACATTATATTCGCCTCGTCGAGTACAATTTTTAGTCACCATCGTGCCCATTCAATTACACTTTGCCCAAATGGATCCTCCCGCGATTCGTCCAACAACTCCAATGCAAACACGATATTATCTCGAATGCCAATGTGCCAATGAGGTCGCGGCGGTGGAGCTGCAAGTAGCGATCCCGCGCATAATCAAGTTGGTGCATCGCGTTCTGGAAACACACCCCCAAAATGAGTCGATCGTTGTTGCGGCAGTGCACGATAAGCCAAACTGCTTTGCATTTGATTCGATTGCGCAGTTCAGCGAATCACAGTGGCAAAAAGTCTGTCGCGAACTTGCCCCTTTTTTCACCGACACCACCTTCTCCGTCTGCAGTAGCAACAGCACGTCCTCCTCCGACATTGCCGGCTCATCCTCTGACGTGAACGAGCACATTGCCGTTCCACAACAGCTTTCACCACCGTCGATCGCTTTGCCGCAGTCGTTGGAGCAAACTACTTCTGCGCCGACGCCGCCACCATCCACGGAAGAAGCGCCTGTTGTTTCTCAGTCTGCTGCTGCCTCCACCACCACGCCTCCGTCTGCTTCGACGGCGCGCAATCGCGTTCGCGCACTTGAACGACGCGTGGACGAAGTGGAATGGTTCTTGCGCTGTTTGTTTGGCAACGACTATCCATCCATTCTCTCCGCCGCAGCACAAGCCCGTGCTGCAGCCAACTCACGTTAAAAAATGGATGTGTCGACACAATCTATTGCAGGTCACACGAGAAATGCTCTCGCTCTCGCTCACTGCAAACACATCCCCCCAATCGTCTATCTGCAGCAGAACAACAAAAAAAGAAACACACACCAACCAAGACATGCATTTTAATTCGCGCATTCGACGAGACGACACTGCCGTACCAAATTCCGCCAATGACAATACCAATAACAACACCCATGGCACCACAGACCAAACAATGGCCATGTGTCAACTGCGGCATCAATGCGACACCATTCGGTACCAATTTGAATCGTACGCCAAGCGCTTCTCCGACACACTGCGCGCACAAGAAGAACTCATTTACGAGCAGGGACGCAAACAGGAAAAACTGCAACAAACCGTGCGCAGACTCACCAGTCGCATTCGCCTCTTGGAACTCCAACGGGAAGATGGGGCTGGTGCCAAATGTGAAGATTTTGGGGCAACTGTGTCGGCGGCTGCGGCCGCGGCTGCGGCGGCGCGGCGCGGCAGAAGTCAGGTGGTGGACTCGAGAACAGACAGCGATGAGGAATCGGGAACAACGACACCACGCAATATACCTGATCCCGTTCAATCGGTGGATGATGACAACGGTGCGATGGTGCACGCAATGATATTGGTGCGCGCGTCCGAAATTGTGGAAGCCATTTGTCACCACCGTGGACGGTATCCGTCGGCAGTGCGCTTCATGTCGTGCATTTACAGCGACGAGGACGTGTATCCACATCGACAGCGATTGTTCGACGAGGTGCGGGCGGCATGTCTCCACATCCTGTGCGACGCGATTGAATTGGTTGAAAATGTTCCCACTCGCTTCTCCGACCACCGCCCATGTGCTCGAATCTGCGCAACATGGTTCGATGCCATCTAACCGTTCGGCGGCGGCGGCTGCTCCTTGGTAAGCACTTTGTTTCTTGTTCGTTTTTTTTGTTTTTTTTGTTTTTTTTTCGTTGGTGCTTGTTTGTTTGTTGTAAACTGATTAATGCAAAACGACAGTTAATAACGATATACACGTGACTTTTGACTTACGACATTTACATTGCAGCTATATGCACATACACATACACACACAAATGCACATACTTCAGAAGTATGTGTTTTTGAAGAATTCTTGCCAAAACTTGATGATGGCTTCATCCGTCTCTTCGATGATGCGTGGGGCCATTCGGTCGACGGTTCTCGTTTGGATTGCTTTGCACAAATCGGTCAACATGGCGCACAATGTGTTCGACGACGTCTCGCCCTCTTTCTTGTCGGGGTTGTCCGCCTTTTCGCGTTCCAATGCCAAGACGACGACAAAATATCGATAACATGTTTCCGCGAAATAATTGCGACTAGAAAGTGTTTCCAGGAATTGTGTCAGTTTCACTTGCACCCCGGAAATAGCCAAAACCATGTTGCGAACCTCCTCGTGCGTTGAGCCGGCGGGCAATTGCGCAAGAATAGTTTGAACATTGCTGCGTACGGCTTGCACTGCATTGGCGGTGGCCATGTCAGCCGCTGACAACCTTTCCGCCACTTTTTCCGGCGTGTGTTGCGCCGCCATTTCTTGAAGACGTTCTTTCAAATCGGCAAACATTTCAAACTTGCTTCTGATCTGCAATTGATTTATGCAGCGAATTGTCGAAAATCAAAAAACAAACAAATTATCAAAAAAACCAAATGTCTGCAACTGTTTCCACTCTGCCGCCGCCACCACCAACAACAACAACAAAAACAACAACCGTTCCCATGCCATCGTTCGCGGTGATTGCGGCGATGGATGGGTTGACGCGCGCCATTGGTCGACAAGGAAAGATGGCCTTCCAGTTGCCGCCCGACATGCAATTCTTCCGCCGCATCACGATGGCTCCTACTGCGAAGGACGACCCGCACGACTTCACCGACGCATTGTCGCCCGCACCCAAACACAGCCAGCCGTACACCGATGCAGACGGGGTCACGCATGTCAACGCCGTCATCATGGGGCGCAAAACCTTTGAATCGTTGGATGGGCGGACCCTCAAACATCGATTCAACATTGTGCTGTCGCGCAATCCGGCGTTCGCGGTCGACGCGCACGCCCAGGTAGCCATTGCTCGATCGTTGGACGATGCGTTGCGCAACCTGGCACGCTGCAACGGGAGCGACGAAAAAGTGCGCATCTGCCACATATTCGTGATAGGCGGCGAACAATTGTACCGCGAAGCACTGCAGTCTCCGTACTGTCGGCGCATCTATCTCACCGAGGTGATTCTTCCTGTGGTCTTTCCGTGTGAACCCGAATGTGATACATTTTTCCCCGACATCGATCCCGCGACCTTCCAGTGCACTTCCTGCACCAACTGGCGGGTGTTCGAAGAACATCGCTACCGCTTCCAACAATTCGATCGCTGTCTTCGCCACCGCCGCAACATTCTTCCCCTTGCCCCATTTATCAACTCCGACACCCCCGTCATTCACGAACGACTATCACACTCACCGCCGCAGACGCCACTCCACCACCACTACCGTCACGCCACCATGTCTGAACCGTCCGAGTTTATCATCATGTGCCAAATGATGTTGGAGGCTTCCGAAAAATTGACCGCGGCGATTGATCGGCAATCCAACATCTTGGAGCACAATGGAAACATGATTGGCAATGGATTGTCGCAATTGGTCAAGTCGCAATTGCTTCCCACCGCTGAAGGCGTCACTGCCACGGTCGCAGATGCCGATGCAAATACCGCCACCGCCACCGCCACCGCCACCGCCACCGCCACTGCGATGTGCCCTCCGCAAATGTCTGAGCAAATGTCTGAGTCGCAACCTGCATCTGCACCTGTTTCATCATCAACGTCGCGTCGGTCACGAACAACATTCACTGTCTTGTAAATCATGTTAACTATGCACAACCTCACACCAAAGACGCACGACATTCCTTTTTTTTGTAGTTGTCTGTTTTTTTTTGTTTCTTCACCGTCACTCTTCCCAACAACTGTTCGCATAACTTTACACGCACCTTTCACACTTCATCCATTCACGACCATGCAACACAGCAGCCTGGTGTCCGCCATCGACTACGACGAACGTGTGTTGCGGTCATTGTTTGAGGGCAGCACGATGGACCCCGCCACATGCATGTTGTCGCCGCCACCGCCACCGCCACTGCCGACACAACAATCCACACAGGACATAGAATACACCATTTTGCTCTGCCTCCTCGTGGACGACCGCAGCGACCGCGTCCGCGAAACCATTGATGCCGTGAAATCCAGCTACGGATGCAACCTGGTGCCAAATGTGAAGATTTTGTTTTTTTTGAGGGGGCACTTGCTGGCGGCGCATCACAGGAACGTGGACTTGGAACTGGGTCAGGACCAGGACCTGGACCTGGAGATGGGAAATGGTGGTTGTGGTACAGGGGTGGTCGACTGCGATGTCGGTGGCCATGGGGGACTGGAAGGGTGGGACGACTGTCGCGTGGATCCGCCGGACTGGGTGCGCATCCACGGCGTGCCCGACGACGACTACCTCATGTCTCATCTGCAGTGGTACGCCATGCAGTACGCGGAAACCTATTACCGTTACCAGTTCTTGCTGCTCGCGGAAACGTCCACGTACGTGAATCTGCCGAAAGTGATAAAGGAAGTATTGCCGCAACTGCACGACACCATGCATCGTTGCGGCAATAACAGCCATGTCCACAGCAACCATTCCAACGACATGAACTTGAACCTGAACCTGAACCATGTCAAGAATCAAACCGCGTCGTCGACAGCGTTGTACGTTGGCGGACACGGCGGCACGCGCACGGTGCAATGCAAGCCACTCTACTATCATGACAAAGACGCGGGGGTCTTGTTGTCTCGCGCGTGCATGCAGCGTGTGTATCCACTCTTGCGCGATGTGCGCCAGTGGATGGAGACTTGGAAGACTGTGTGTCGCGCATCGCAAGCACCCGCCATGGCCGCGGCGCGCGACATTGCCCTCGGATTCATGATGCGCACTCCCTCCGTCGTGGCTACCGTCGCGAAAGTGCGCGGCTTTTACGCCTGCAATTATCTGGGGTATCCATGTCACCCTTACACATTTGCGTTTGCGTCCATTTACACCTGCGGGAACATGAACCCGCGCCAATTGATTCACATGATGCAAATCGCCGAACACAATCAACACTTCGTTCGGCCCTACTGTGACACCGCCACGACCTCCTCTTCCTCTTTCTCATCTTCTTTCTCTTTCTCAGCCGCATCGCCATCATCCCAGCCATTTGCCGAGAACACTGAATCCACCCATTCCAATGCAAACGTAAATTGTTCCGCGCACGCAACATCTTCCTCACCCTCCTCATCCTCCTCATCCACTCATTCTTCCTCCTCCACGAAACGAACGCAAACCAACAGTCGAGTCACGCGCGCTGCCGCCAAACGACAACGAATAGACGTCGGCCACCACGGTGGAGGCAACTGATGACTGACATTGTGACATATTTTGCCGCGTGACATATTTTGCTGCATGTTGGTCGGCGGATTTGTGTGTAAGTATGTGTGTAAGTAGGTGTATATGTTGATGTTGTGTAAGAATAAACAAAGTGCATTTCGTCAAGAGGATTTCTCGCTTTTTTTAAAGAGTTACACGCGTGTACCGAAACACGACATTGATCATCGAACCATTTCCTATGCTACATGCTACTCACTAACTTCTCTTTTTTTTGCGGCACAGCAAGCAATCATTACCCAGCCAATTCGTGGATCGGCACACCGATGGGCAACACGGTGGAGGAGGAGGAGGAGTACGACTTCGCGTTGCAACGCACGATGCGTTGCGATGGGTCAAAGGTGTTGTCCACTTCCATGCACCACCGCACCAAGAACGTCAGAAAATGCACGGCAAGGATGTACGTGATCGCGCATTGTTCAGTTGGGTCTTGTGTTGGCACCAACAGCACCCAGATGGCGCTAGACAGCACCCGCGTCAGACAGTGCACCAACGGTGGTGTCACCACCTGAGGAAAAGAGCTTAAATAGAGACATGCTTGCAGCACACAAAAGTAGGCACTGAAATCCAAATCTTCATACACCGTCAGCACCGCCAAAAAACCAGTCGCCATTGCCACAGAAACAGACGTAAAGATCATCCACATCACTGCAAAGAACGATTCCATTGTTGTCTTTCTTGTCATCCATCCACGTGCAAAGCAAGTTTCACGACAGTTGAAATATGTCATTCAACACCATCCAGAATACCACCGTCTTCCAGTGTCCCGCCGTCTACGATTCCGCGGAGCAACCGTGGAAGGAAGCTGCGTACGGGCCGTACTGGGCATGGTTTCCCTACCCGCTGCACGCCTTCCAGCGATGGTCGGTGGAAGCGATTGTGCGCGGAAAAGACCTCTTGGTGTGCGCCCCAACCGGCAGCGGCAAGACCATGCCCGCCGAATTTGCCGCACGCTGGACAACTACCACGCGCCGCAAAAAAGTCATCTACACCAGCCCCATCAAGGCCTTGTCCAATGAAAAGTACCACTGCTGGAAGGAGGCATTCCCCGACCTTTCCATTGGTCTCGTGACGGGCGACATCCAGCGCGACACCAATGCCGACATCTTGATCATGACCACCGAAATCCTGTTGTCCCAATTGCAGCGCATCAACGGCGGCGGCGGCAGTAACCGTGGTTTGGCGACAGCGGTAACAGTGACCCCTTCCCGCTTCACCTTGGAGATGGACATCGCCACCGAATTGGGCTGCGTTATCATGGACGAGATCCACATGATCCAAGATGAATCGCGCGGCAAGGTTTGGGAGGAATGCATCATGTTGTTGCCGCCACACATTCCCCTCATCGGCTTGTCGGCAACCATCGACCATCCCCTCCCTTTTGCCTCGTGGCTCGCACAACGCCGCCTTTTGGAGAAGGGGGTGGAGGGATCGGAGGGATCGGAGGGGTTGGAGGATGGGAAACACGTTGAAAAGGGACCTTTGTACTTCACGCAGTTGCAGAAACGCGCCGTGCCGCTGCTGCATTATGCCTTCGTGGTTCGTCCCGCTGGCACCATGAAGGTGATCCGAGACAAAGGCCTGCAAGCAAAGATCAAGGAGTGCGCGGAACAACCTTTGCTCCTGCTCGATGCACAGAACCGCTTCCAATCCAATGGGTTTCGCGCAGTGCAATTTCTGAACAACCTGTTCGACAAACACCGCCTTCGCGCCAAACGCTCGCTGGTCCTCAACACCCTGTGCACCCATCTCGTCGAGCAAGAACGACTACCGGCATTGTGCTACGTGTTTTCGCGCCGCGCACTGGAATGTTGCGCAAACGAAATCACCGTGCCCCTCCTCGAATTCGACAGCAAAGTAGCGTACACGGTCGACCGCGCCTGCGAACAATTGCTGCGCGACAAGCTGCCCAACTTTCACGAATACCTGCACTTGCCCGAGTACGAACAGTTGGTCCACTGGTTGCGCAAAGGCATCGCCATTCACCATGCGGGCATGTTGCCGGTGTTGCGCGAGTTGGTGGAATGCATGTTTCGCCGCGGCTTCGTCAAGCTGCTCTTCTGCACCGAAACCATGAGTGTCGGCATCAACCTCCCCGCCAAAACCACCATCTTCACTTCTTTGCACAAACACAACGGCGCCGAATTCCGCCCTTTGCGCTGTCACGAATACACCCAGGCGGCAGGACGCGCAGGTCGACTCGGATTGGACACCGTCGGCTACGTCTACCACTGCAGCAATTTGTGTCTGCGCGAAGACACCATCTTGTATCAAGCGATCATGCACGGAACCACGCCGCCCATGCAATCCCACTTTGCCATCACCCCCGAGTGGATCATGCGACACTTGGGAAAGGAATCCGATGGAAAGGAATCCGATGGAAAGGAATCCGATGGAAAGGAATCCGATTCCAATGAAATGGGAGAACCCAAGGACACGTTGGTCTCGATGACTGCGCAGTGGAAGCGATCCTTCGCCAGTCGTTTCCATGGTGCCCGCATCGACGAATTGACGCGACTCCACAACGCTCTTTGCACCCAAGCAAAGACTGCGCGTGAAAACCTTCCCACACAATTGCGCACGCCCCGCAACATCCTGGAGACTTACCAGGGACTGATGACTCAACTGTCCCCATCCAACGCCAAGAAGATACCCAAGAAACATGCCACTTTCCTGCGCAGTCAATGCGAACAGTGGCGCTTCGAATATCCGCACATCGACAAGGACTGTGTGTTGCTCGAATCGATTGCGCAACAAGAAAAGGAGGCCAAGGCAGAGGAAATGCGCACCGCCATCGACTCCTTGCAATCGGAACCGCGCGCAAGCTTAATTGCCGCGGCAACATGGTTGATGCGCGGCGGATGGATTGAACCGTATCCTGTCGCCGGATTTGGCACCACCAGCACTACTACCGGCGAAGAAGATCAGCAGACATCCAAGGACAACTTCTTCAGCGAACCGCGCACGTTGGTGCTCACCGACAAGGGGCGCACCGCGCTTTGCTTCAAGTATTTGTCCGGGATGTTGTGGACGGAATGGTTGCGGCGAAATGCGGACCGTTGTCGTACATGGTCCGCCGTTGCATGGCTTCAACTGCTGGCGGCGTGGGACCCCGCGAACCATAACCAAAGGGACGAAGGGGAGTGGGTTTTGGCAAATGTGGACAACAAAACGGAACAAACAATCTGTGACAGCGCGGACAAAGGCGAAGACAAAGGCGAAGACAAAGGCGAAGACAAAGGCGAAGACAAAGGCGAAGACAAAGGCGGTGAAGGCGACCTCAACGTTTGTCTCTCCTATCCTGCCGCGTTGACTCCAGAAGGTTGGAAAGATGTGCTTGTGGAACTGCGCGAGTTGCGCCAAGGAAGCGACACGTCGCCCTTCACTTTTGCCGAAGCGAAGAAGGAGCGATGGGAACCAACCCACATCTGGCAAACCCCGTTGCACAATTGGTGTGCTGCGCAATCGGCGGAAGAGTGCAAACTTGTCCTGCAAGAATTGCAATCCGTGCGCGGCATTTCTGTGGGCGAATGGGTGAAACAATTGCTGCACTGGAACGAAGTCGTACGCGAATTGACGTTGGCGGCAGAATCCATGGGTCTTGTCTCCATTGCACATGTTTTGCAAGACGTTCCCGCCATGACTCTCAAATTTGTTGCCACCAATCAATCGCTGTACGTGTAAACTTTCACACAAACACACACACACACATACACACACGCAGCAGATCATGCCGCGGCGCATGAGATAGAAGATAGAAGGAGGAAGAAGCAAGATGGGGGATGAAAGAGAAGCGATGATCGCGAAATGTTACCCCAATTACAGCACAACAAACACACACACGGTATATACACAAACACACTGCAAAATATGTCACGCGGCAAAATATGTCACACTCTACACACTGGCCCACTCAATTGCATCTTCCGCCACCACCGCCGCCGCCACTGCGTTTTGATGTGGTGTTGTTGTTGTTGCTGTGGGTTCCCGTCGCGGTTGCTACACACTCTTCTGTGTGGAAGGTCATGAAACAATGAAACACAAAGTCATTGACGGCACATGGCGAAGGAAGCTCGGCGCACGTTTTTTGCGCCTTGGCACCCAGCGACAACAAACAATCCACCATGTCGCCGCGACATTGTTTGACGGCAAACATCAAGGGGGTTGCCTGGCGGCGGTCCTTCACTTCCACCGCGCAATGACCCATGGTCACCAACAACTGCACGATTTCCGGGGTTCCATGTACCGCCGCGTAATGCATGACCGTGCGGCCGTGCGCATCGCGCGCATCGCAAGCGGCCCCACTCCGCAACAAGTACTCCACCATTCCTTGATGTCGACCCATGCATGCCAACATCAAGGCAGATTGCTGCGCATCGGTGACCGCATGCATGTTGGCGCCGTGTTTCTTCAGCAACATTGCCATGTCAACGTGCCCGAATTGCGCCGCCCACAAAAATGGAGTGCGTTGGCTGAGGTCGCGCGCGGTCACGTCGGCGGCGCGGGAGAGAAAATACATGGCTACCGCCAGTTGGTTGCGCTGCGCCACGATCATCAGCGGAGTTTCTTTGCGGCAGTTCACCACGTTCACGTTGGCACCCAATTCCACCAAGGCACGCGCGATGCGCCAATAGTGTTGGATGCACGCAAAGTGCAACACGGTGCATTTGTGATCATACAAGTGCGCCCAGTTCCAATCGCGGTGGCGCTGCACGCACGCGCACACCCGGTCATAATCATTCAGCGAAATCCAATACATCAATTCCACTTCTTTGTTGTTCCCGTCGTTGCCTCCGCCTTCGCCGCTAATATCCATTCTTGGTCTGTCGTGTCCGTCGTCACCACACCTCCATGCATTCCTCCAAAAAAAGAAAAATGCAATTGTCTCCTCCACCGGCACCACCTGTTGCATTACTGGAAGCACTGCATCCATCGTGGGCGCCCCTCTTTGCACAATTCGACTTGGACATTGACAGCCTCTGGCATCCCGATGCTCCCCACCGTGTGTACCCCGCGCGCAACCAAGTGTTCCGCGTCTTCACCATGCCTGTCGAAGACATCCGCGTCGTGTTGATGGGCGGCGAACCCTACGCACAGGCAGGATTGGCCGACGGATTCAGTTTTTCGGTGCCCGATGGAGCGCTTGTGCCCTTTGCGCTCGACAACTTGTTGCAACAAGTGCAATTCGAATTCCCGGACCGACAATACGACTTCGGCACCTCCACCATGCTGTCCCATGCCGCCCCTCGAGGAAACCTCGCCGCCTGGTTTCACCGCGAACGTATATTCTTGATGAACGCCGTGCTTACAGTGGAACACAATCGGCCCGGGAGCAACATCGAGGAGTGGACCGAGTTCACGGACGAGGTCGTGCGCTACATTGCCGCACACAACCCTCGTTGTGTGTTTCTATTGCTTGGACAACTCGCCGCCTCCAAAGCGCGCGCTCTTCCCGCCGCAGTGCAAGCGAGTCGTCTCGTCGTGGCGCCACATCCATCCCCTCTGACTGCGTACCAAGGATTCATGTTCTCGCAATGCTTCCGGAAGACGGAAACCCTGCTGGGCGAACCCATCAATTGGTCGCTGTAGTTTTCCAAGGTTGGTGCGTGTATGTAGGTGTGTATGTATGTACGTAGGTGTGTATGTGTGTATGTGTGTAGGTGTGTATGTATGTACGTAGGTGTGTATGTGTGTATGTGTGTAGGTGTGTATGTGTAGCATTGCTGATGCCGTGTAATTGTTCAACAAGTGCGATCAACCAAACCAACTTTGATGGAATTTGCTTCAACACTTCCGCACCCATGGAAATTAGAGGAATTCCTTTAATTTTGTGAGAGCAAAGGGAAAAAGTGTGTTTGTTTTGGAAATTCGGCAAAGAGTTCAGTCGCTTTTGAAAAATGGACATTTATTTTGTCCAATTTGGCACTACGGACATTCTCTGCGCCGAAATCGAAAAAACGAGGGAAAAGGAACAAATGTGGAAATGCGACAATGACCACGATACACACCACTCGTGCTGCGCACATGCGGGTCAAAATTCGAAGTGACACCACAAGTCGAATTCCAGGAATGTCCCGTCGAATGAACTTGGACATTTTCGAGTGTGACAAAAAGCTGACAAAAACATGACAAAAATCTCAACTGTGACAAAAAGCTGACAAACGCATTCGGAGAAATGTCCGACGAACAAATGGTGTCCAGTCGAAATGTCGACGACAAAATCCCCATCCGTCAGTGCGGGGAGCGCTTCGCGCGTGCGAGGTCTTGTCGTAACACACGTTGGGTCCGAATCCGACAATGACATCGTTTGTCCGTAAGACATTTTTGAACACATTTTGAACAAAAAGTCGCAAAAAAGTCGCAGACGTCGATGTCCGCACAAAATTGCTGCGTGGATGGTGTGATCGCCGACCCTATCTCGTTCCAAAATGCACACGGCGATGCATTTTTGAACACATTTTGAACAAAAAGTCGCAAAAAGTCGCGCAGTCCTTTTTTTCGAAAAAGAAGAAAGTGTTTATGGTTTCGATAGTGTGTTTAAGTGATTAAAACGTGTTTTTTTTGGATACAGCTGATGCATAAATACGTGGACAGGGGAGGGGGGGGTGAAAAGCGAGTCGCGGGTTAATGTTTTCGATATGTTTTGCGCAATGGTCGTCGCGCACGATGACGACGGGTGCCACGATACTTGTTGCGTCTGGCACTTCGTGTGCTAGAACGGTTGCCATTAGAATAGGTAGCGGCAGTGGCGGAAGGGGCGGCGGCGCCGGATCGTGCATGTGCTATGCAAGACCGTTTGCAACTGCGGACAAAGGCGCGATTGAAGGAGGTGATGCACGATCGTTTTTTGCCACAGATGCGTCGCCGAAATGCTTGGACTTCTTTTGTGCCGCGCAGCGATTGACGACACCGTTTGTCGCATGCACCGCGAATGGTGGTGGGGGTGGACAGAGACATGGTACAAGTTTGCACGGATTTGAGAGAAGGTGGGATGGACAAGGAGGAGAAGCACGAACAAACCAGAGAGAACGTGGGGGGGGGGGAACCGAGTTGAAGTGTACGGAGAAAAAGTTTACCAGTTTGTGAGGGTTTTCAATGTGGCCCAGAATTCGTTTTGTTTGGCTTGACTCTTTTCCGTTTGTTGTGCGTAATAGTGCGCCACCGCCGCACTAGCTTCTTTCTCCTTCTCTTCGCGGAGCATCAATTCGCGCTTGGCGGCCTCTTTCTCCATGGGCGTCAATGTCTGTGCAGAGCGGTGCTGCTGGTATTCTTCCACCGAGCGAAATTGGGGGCGGCGGCGAAAGTCTTCCTCCGTGACGGGAATGACCGATTCCGTGTACGCCTGTTTGAGGTCGGTGTACGCCGTTTCGTTGCTGCCGAACGGGGAGCTGAACGCGTCGCTGGCAGGCATCAGTGCACTGGCGGACGTGCCTGGGGCGGAACACCACTCTTGCACCCCGCTGTACACCACCATCGACTGCACCTGTTTCTTGTGGCGTTCCATGTTGCGCGCCATCTCCTCCTTCGAGCCGCCCGAAGGACCCGTGAACACGTCCTGGTCGGAACGCAACCAGTCTTCGTACCCTTTGTCGGTGGGGTCGTCCACCCGATGCTTGTCGAAGGCTTCGTTGAACCACTGGTTGAAACTGCCGCCGCGCTTTTCCATGCCGTCCATCGCCCGGGACACCAGCGTCTGTTTCTCGCGCTCCACAAAGTCTTCCCGTTCGCGGCGGGAAGCGTCTGCGCTGCGACCCGTGCTGCGCTGAAACTCGGCGATGGCTTCCAACTTGGCGTAGGCCTTGGTGAAAAAGTCAAAGTACTCTTGGGGCAAATGCGACTTGTCCGGATGCGACATCAACACCCATCGCTTGCACTCCTTCAGTGTGTCGGCGGTGAGTGTCGCCGACGTGGCCATGCCAAACAGACGGAACAAATCTTCATGTGTGTAATGCGCCAAATTCAAGTCAATTTCCACATATTGCTTGCGCTCCATCGCTATTTTACTACCACCACCACCACCCTCCGCGCGCGAATGCGCAGCAGAAGAGGAAGAGGAAGAAGAGGAAGTGTATTGGCCATATTCACTGCGCCATTCGCCAAACGGGGTCTGCGACGGGGCATTGTTCGAGTCGTGGATGCGCACACCACCCTTGCCGCATTGTGTCATGGTGTACGGGTTGTATTGCAAAGAGGAGGGAACTTGTCTTTGGCGTGAAGTGGACATGGTTGGCGTTGGTTGTGTGGCACATGCGGGTCCGAGAGACAGTGAATTGCCTTAATGCGGGAAAAGAAAACGTGCATTTCAAACGGCCTTGGATTTTGCTTTGAAGTTGGATTTGGCCTTGGAATTGGATTTGGCCTTGTGTTTGGTGTAGGAGGAGGAGGCGGTGGAAGAAGAAGTGGAAGAAGAAGTGGAAGAAGATGATTGCAATGGCAAACATCTTGACCAGCCGAGATGCATCGATTCACTGGAGTGCACCGCGCCAGCAGCACCACTCGTGGGATTGTATTTGGTGAAAAACTGTTTCTCCACATCCATTTCGCGCACACGATGTGCGTACGTTTCGCTGCGCATCCACTCGTCCATTTCTGTGTGCATTTTGGAGATGGAGTCCTCGTGTGCTTTCATCTTTTCTTCAAGCGACATTTGCTCCAGGTGTTTTTGGTTGGCGTTGCTGTTTTGCAGGCGCCGTATGCCAACGAAGTGCATCTGGAAACAAATGCGGCTTTGGGGGAGGCGCATGTGGTTGGTCAAGAACGACACGGCGCGTGCTCGGAATGCCACCTTGGTTTCTTTGTCAACAATGTGGAATGCCGCGCACAAATCGTCGCACACATCCGACACCTTGGCAGTGTACGCAGGCTTGTGCATCACCAAATAGTGTTTGCGAATGTGTCTTTCAATCTTGTCCTGTTCTTGGAAAGTGGTGTAGTTGTCTTCCATTTGGCGCACGATCGCTTTGATTTGGAAGGACACCGACAGCAGCACCTCGTTGAGATGTTGAACGGATTCAAATCGGCCGCGTTGCAAGTTCGATTCGATGATGTCGCATACCTCCGCGCATCCCGTGGTGGCAGTGAACATCTCGCCGAAGCCGTAGTACGGATGTGTGGACAACAGCTCCACTTCCTTGTCCGAAGGATTGGCGAGCACCAAGGTGCGCAGAGATGGATAGTGCCAAATCACCACCAATTTGGTGCTCGATGCGTCTTTGATCGGCTCCTTGCGAGGGACGATGACGTCCATTGTCTCGCCGCTGGCGGGAGCACAGTTGCTGCCGAAGGATGGACACAGTACATCATAGTCCTGGTTGTAACAAACCACACGCCATCCATCATTCGCTCCCGTGTGTTCCTCCCCACGTTGCTCGTCGTCGTGCGCGCCGCGCCACTCGTCAAACGGGAGTGCGAACGAGGAAGATTTGGACACCGGGGCTGCATCCGCAAAACACGTGGAACGGAAGGAGGATGAGGAAGATGACGATGTGGAAGAGGCAGAAGAAGATAACCGGGCTTGTTTGCGCTGGTGGTCTTGGCACTTGCTGCAAAGATCCACGTCGGTGTACCACACCAAGTTTGCGGGCACTTTCACCCCATGCTTCAACACGAAAGGTTTTTTGGCGACAGTGGGTGCTGAGGTATTGTGGTACGAGCTGCTGCTGCTGCTGCTGCTGCGCCACTTTTCCAACTCTTTCGAAATGGAGAGTGCGTCGCTCAGCATCCCTTTCACGCCCTTGGTGCTCTCGACGCCTTCCTCGTCTTCGGCATCCTCTATCTCTGGTCCGCCGTAGTCCACGTGCAATACGCCGTTGTCGTCAGTGAATGCAAACTTTTTGTCGGCGCCAGGTGCGTGAGACGAAATGTGGAAAGGTCCGGGGAGTTTGCCGGGAGTGACGTCAGGGTCTTTGCGTATCGACTGCTGGAAAGGTGGAGGAGAAGGAAAAGTGGGAGGCATTTGGTCATGCGCGTCGAAGAAGCAATTGTGTTCAGGCATCACGGGCATGGGAATGACGTGTTTTGGCGCAGACAATTTTGCGAACACTTTGCGCGCCGCATCCATCTCTTGTTCCATCAGTCGTTGCATGATGCGGCGCGGCAACCATCCGTGGACGTACCATTGCTTTGCGCGACAGTCGATGGGGGCGTCTTCTTGGATGGCATCAAAGGACACGCACAACGGAAGGGTGACGCGGAGAGGCTCGACATTCCAGGTCAAGTCACATTGTTCGTACCAGTCCATCATGGTGGCGCGAGATGTGTCGCCCAAGGTGAGCACAGGCGAAAAGGTGTCGTCGTCGTGGTGCATCAAGGCAATGGTCCGCGGTTCCACATCGGGAAAATGGATTGCTTCTGCCGCGCGTTCAAGTGCGATGCGTGTGTTCATCAGCAGAATGTCGACGGTGCTGGTGGGTGGACACTCGACGGGTGTTCCGTCTTGTGGTTGTTGCTGCTGGGCTTGTTGCGCCAAGCTGGTTTTCTGTTGCTCGAATTGTTGGTTCAGCAGACAAGACAAGGACACCACGTGCGACCAATCCAAGGCTTCGTTCCTCCACCAACTAGCGTGGTTCATGGCCATGGCTCCCCTTTCCTCGCGCACAGGCAACTTTGCGCTTTCTGTGTTCATCTTGCTGCTGTTCGCAGCGGTGGAGGCGGTGCCATTGGGTGTCAATGTGGATGGTGCGCAGGGGAAGGAGGAAGACGGAGGGACAGACCATGCGGAGAAGCTTGTCGCGGAAAAGAGCGATTGTTCCTTCGATGTGTTGGTGTGCGTCTTCAATCTGTTGTCGATGTCGACTGGATCGTCGTCATCATCTTCATCATCATCTTCGGTGTCGTCGTTGACTTCGGCGTTGTTGCCCGCAGAGTTCATGTTGTTGATCCACGTGGGGTTGGTGCGACCATTGGCAGCAGTGGGGGGCGTGGCAATTGCTGCACGGATGGCTGCACTAATCATGGAACTGCCACCGTCACAGTCATCGCCGTTCCCACCAACATCACAGTTGAACGGCGTGACAATCGTGGACATGGATGGAGTTGCGACTCGAAGCAGTGCACTTTTGAAGATGCTGGTGCTGTCGGAAGAAGTGGAAGCGGAAGCGGAAGTGGAGGTGGAAGTGGAGGTGGAGGTGGAAGTGGAAGTGGAAGTGGAAGTGGAAGTGGAAGCGGAAGTGGAGGCGGCAAAGAATGCGGCGTCTTCTGCATCCGCGGCGCCGGAGGCAGCCTCTGCAGGTGAGTGAAAGGTGGTTGGTAGTGGGTTGTGGGATGAGGAAGACATGGCTGGCTGCGATTGCGCAAGTGGTGGTTGGACAGAGAGAAAATTGGGTGGTTTGACAGACAAACAGACAGACAAATGAAGCGGGAAACTTCTCCTTGGAAATGTGTGCATACACCTTGCCAAGCATTCTTAAAGTTCATTTTTAAACGCACCGCGAGTTGTTGGAACGGCAAAATATGTCGCAAATCGAAAATTATGCGAACGGAGGAGCAGGGAGTTGTGAGGG
>JACCDI010826486.1_pt1 | contig 17688 bp, 18 predicted proteins | sample 7442791 | NCBI WGS metagenome assembly JACCDI01 (sample SAMN15323434, study PRJNA562643) | freshwater metagenome | isolation source: river surface water | place: USA:Blue River Watershed | collected 2017-08-15 | reverse complement strand
GTATTAAAGACGCGATCCCAGTCGAAGGAACATGCATAGCGACGCATCGACGATTTCTGCACCGCGATGTTCTCATAGGTCCATTCGCGAGGATCAGCATTGCGCTTGATTGCAGCATTTTCAGCCGGAAGACCGAATGCATCCCAACCAATCGGGTGCATGACGTTAAAGCCTTTTTGAATCCAGTAACGTGCGATGACATCACCGAGGGCATATGCCTCGGCGTGGCCCATGTGGAGATCACCTGATGGGTAAGGGAACATATCCAAGACATACTTCTTGGGGCGTCGATCATCGGCGCGACCTGATTTAAATGGTTCGAGCTGGTCCCAGATTGGAAGCCACTTCTCTTGGACGTAGGCAAAATCGTATGCCGCGTGCTCCTGAGGTTCTGTGGTCATTGGTCAATCCTACCGTGTGGAGATAAGGGGAATCGAACCCCTAACCTCTTCCATGCCATGGAAGCGCGCTACCAATTGCGCCATATCCCCTCTATCCAATCAAATTCATAACGCCTACGGCTTGTGAATCTCATTGGTAAAACCTGTCGAAATATTACCGTATTGAGTCAGGGATGACAGCGCCACCATCTTGACCCAAGACTGGCTCAGGAATCGAACCTGCATTGTGCTCAGTGAGCAACCAACCCTTAGGAGAGTGCGACAGCACTGACCACGAAGCGTTGGAGAGTCCACCAATCTTTGACCAGTATGGAATAGGAAGCTCTAAATACATGCCGATGATGGATCGTGCGGTGCCGCCATGAGTTGCAACAATTAAAATTTCATCATCCTTGCCCTGAAGAAAATCTTCTATCGCAGCCTTCGCGCGCGCACCTACTTCGCTCCGGCGATCTCCTGTGCCCCCTGCAGGATTGTCTCCACCGAGAGACCACTCCTTTAAATTCTCGTGATCGACAGCACGGATCTCTTCTCCAGTAAGACCCTCCCATTTTCCACAATTAGTTTCACGGAGTCGGGCATCAATGTGGATTGGAAGTCCATTGATATCAGAGAGCGCCTGAGCAGTTTTCTGAGCGCGAATTAAATCGCTGGAAATAATTGAGGTCGGCTTCATATCTACAACGAGTCGAGCTGCATGCTTTACCTGGTATTCGCCAACGGCATTGAGTGGAATATCAGTGTGGCCTTGAAACTTATTGGCGACGTTCCAATCGGTCTGGCCATGGCGCCATAAAATGATTGTGTTTGCCATATGAAATTACTCTCCAGCGACTGCGTCTACTGGCTCTTTAATATCGAGTGGGATAACTGGGCAGTCATTCCACAAACGATCGAGCATGTAGTAGCTGCGAAGTGTCTTGCTCTGGATATGCACAACCAAATCTGAGTAATCAAGGAGCGCCCACTCTTCGCTGATTTCACGGCGGAGAGGCTTATCTCCTGCGAGGCGAAGTTTCTCTTCTACCCAATCTGAAATTGCCGCAACCTGGCGCACGTTCTGCGCGGTCACAATAAGAAAGACTTCAGAGAGAACAGCTTGCTCTGAGAGATCAAGTGCGACCATCTCTGAACCAAACTTATCGGCAGCAGCTTGTGCGGCAATCTGTGTGTGAGCGATTGTGCTAAGGCTTGCTGACATAGAGGTTCTGCTCCTTGATGTAGTGGGCGACAGATGGCGATAGCTGATCTGACTGCCCTAATCGTACTTGGGTTGCAGAGAGGTCGATTGCATCAATCTCTCGCCCATTACCCTCAATCGAGCCTGGTCTCTCAATGATTTCGAGCGTAACCATCTCTAATAGCTCATCAACACGGTGCCATTGATCGATTTTCTGATGTGCATCGCTTCCAATAATCAGAATTAATTCATCATCAGGGTAAGCCTGCTTCACCGCTTCCACTGTATCGATTGTGTAGCTCGGGCCCATCCGAAGAATCTCAATTGGATTTACTTCAACTTTATTTCGAATCTCAGGAGGTAGATCATTGACCGCCAACTGACACATTGCGCGACGTTGTGCACCTGTTGCTATCGGAGCGTTCTCACGCAGGCGCGGTTCTCCCGCGGGAATGAGAAGGATGTGATCAACAATGTTGAGAGTCAGTAATTGTTTAATGACATGAATGTGGCCATTATGAATCGGATCAAATGTTCCGCCATAAAGGCCGAGCTTCAACTGCGGACTACTTACTTATCTAAGCGGAGTACGACGTAGAGCAAGAAGGTAAAGACGATAAATGAAACTACGCCAAAGGTAACGGGTGAGAGCGGAAGCTCGCGAGTCACTTCACTGAGATATGCAGTCATGAGAGAAGGTTACTACTTTCCGGCAAGAAGCTCTAAGAATCGAGCCTCGTCGATGATTGTGACGCCCAACTCCTGTGCTTTAGCTAACTTTGAACCAGGGTCGCTGCCGACCAAGACATAGTCAGTCTTCTTAGAAACAGATGATGATGGCTTTCCGCCATGGGCGGTAATGGTTTCAGCGATGGAATCTCTCGTGAAATTCTCAAGCCCGCCCGTGACAACAAAGGTCAGGCCAGCCAAGGTCTGTGGTTTTGCCTCCCCAACAATATTCTCCATTGCAACACCAGCGGCGCCCCACTTCATCACGATCTCCTGGTGCCAATCAACTGCAAACCATTCGACTATTGATTCGGCGATGACTCCACCGACTCCATCAATATCTGCGAGTTCATCGACGCTCGCCTTTGAAATTGCGTTCATCGATCCAAGACGGGAAGCCAGTGCCTGCGCCGCTGTCGGTCCAACATGTCGGATTGAGAGAGCAACAATGGTGCGCCAGAGTGGACGGCTCTTGGCTTCTTCTAGAGCTGCCAGTAACTTCTCAACATTCTTTCCTGGCGTTCCATCCTTCTTGGTAAAGAAGGTCGATTGAATCAACTTCTCTTCTGTGAGATCGAAGAGATCGCCCTCATCTTCAATGATTTTATCTGCAAGCATTGCGATGGCAGCTTCGAGTCCAAGAACATCGATATCAAGGGCGGCACGAGAGCCGATATAGAAGATACGCTCACGCAACTGAGCTGGGCAGCTGCGTTGATTGGTGCATCGAATATCGACATCACCTTCTGTGATTGCCTTCAGAGCCGAACCGCAATCAGGGCAGGTGGTCGGCATGACGAATTTCTTCTCTTTGCCGGTGCGCTTATCGAGAACTGGCCCAAGAACTTCAGGGATGACATCTCCAGCTTTTCTAATAATGACAGTGTCACCAATGAGGACACCTTTGCGTTCAATCTCTTCTTGATTGTGCAAAGTTGCATTGGTAACCGTTGAACCAGCAACTTTAACCGGCTCCATAAATGCATAGGGGGTTACTCGACCGGTTCGTCCAACGCTGACACGGATATCGAGAAGCTTGGTCGTTACCTCTTCTGGTGGATATTTAAATGCGATTGCCCACTTAGGTGCACGTGAGGTAAAGCCGAGTTTGCGTTGTTCGGCGATGGAATCCACCTTGATAACAACGCCATCAATCTCATGCTCAACATCGTGGCGATGTTCGTTGTAGTAATCGATAAAGTCGAGAACTTCCTTACGAGTGCCGCAGACCTTAAAGCGGTTCGATGTAGGAAGACCAAGTTTTGCCAGTTCGCTGTATGCATCAGATTGGTTCTTAAAAGTCAGGCCGTCATTAGCGCCCACGCCATGAACAACAACTGCCAAGGGGCGAGATGCGGTAATTCGTGGATCTTTCTGGCGAAGGGAACCGGCCGCCGAATTGCGTGGGTTTGCAAATAGCGCCTTGCCGGCTTCTTCTAGCTCTTCATTGAGTTGGTTAAATGCTGCAACCGGGAAGAAGACTTCACCGCGAACTTCAATCTGAGCTGGAACTTTCTTGCCGGTCAAAGTGTGAGGTAGACCTTTTATGGTCTTCACGTTAAGCGTGACATCCTCACCGGTAGTTCCATTTCCACGAGTTAACCCGCGAATTAACTGGCCATTTTCATAAAGGAGATTGATAGCAAGGCCATCGACCTTGAGTTCGCAGAGGTACTGTGGGGATGGCGACTCTTTCTCTACTCGATCAAACCAAGCATTGAGCTCATCGGCATCAAAGACATTGTCAAGGCTCATCATCTTCTCGATGTGATCGTGCTGAGCGAAAGAAGTCGCAAAGCCTCCGCCAACGCCGAGTGAAGGTGAATCAGGTTCCAATAACTCTGGATGCTTTGCTTCCAGCGCCGCTAACTCTTTTAATAACGTATCAAATTGGGCATCGGTAATTGTTGGCGCATCTAAAACATAATACTTAAATTGATGGTCGCGAATCTCTTGAGTGAGTTCGGTGATGCGGTGGCGATCTTTATTCTTACCTGCGGCGCTCATGCTGTCTCGCAAATCGTTGCTGAAGCCACCACGCGATCGTCGTCATAGATAACCATTGCCTGTCCTGTAGCTAAACCTAAGAGCGGTTCATCTAACTGCGCAGATAAGAAGCCATCTTCGAAAGAATATGTTGCTGGAAGAGCGGCGCCATGTGCTCTCACTTGAACAAAACCACGATGCACCCCTGCCGGAATATCTGGACCGCACACGATGGCGCGTTCACCCTTCATAGATGTCACTGCTAAATCTTCTCGCGGACCTACGACAACTGTGTTGGAGACAGGCTCAATCTTGAGCACAAAACGTGGAGAGCCATCTGCAGTAGGAACAGTCAGACCTAAACCTTTGCGCTGACCAATTGTGTATGTGTAAGCACCTTTATGAGTACCTAGTTGATTGCCATCTTGATCGACAATCGGTCCATCTTCACTTCCCATCCGATCACGGAGCCAACCTGCGTTATCTCCTGATGGAACAAAACAGATGTCATGGCTATCAGGCTTCTGTGCCACAGCAAGTCCACGTCGCTCTGCCTCGATACGAATATCAACTTTCTCGGTATCTCCCAATGGAAATATTGCACCACTAATTTGTTCGCGATTGAGCACTGCTAGAACATACGACTGATCTTTGAGTGGATCGATAGCGCGATGAAGAGTCTTGCCAGCTTCACTTTCGCGAGTGCGCGCATAGTGTCCGGTGATGACTCCATCAAAACCCATATTCTTAGCGCGATCTAATACCGCTGCAAATTTAATCTTCTCGTTGCAGCGCAGACATGGATTCGGTGTGCGCCCTGCCTTGTATTCGGACATAAAGTTTTCCACCACATTCTCGTGGAACTCTTCTGCCATATCCCAGATATAGAAAGGAATGCCAATGACATCTGCGGCGCGACGAGCATCATGCGAATCCTCAATGGTGCAGCAGCCACGTGCACCGCTTCGGTATTTCTGCGGATTCGATGAGAGTGCAAGGTGAACGCCAATGACATCGTGGCCCTCTTCAACAGCGCGCGCAGCTGCAACTGCTGAATCCACGCCACCTGACATCGCTGCTATCAGTTTCATCGGGCGCTCCGAGCACGTTCAACAACTGCAGGCAGGGCAGCAATGACTGCATCGATATCTGCTTGGGTAGTTGTCGAGCCAAATGAGAAGCGAAGGGTCGACATCACAGAATCCTCAGCAAGACCCATCGCCTCAAGTACATGGCTTGGTCGGTGAACTCCTGCTGTGCAGGCTGCACCTGTTGAGCAAGAAATCTTCTCGCCATCGAGTAAAAGGAGAAGAGTCTCATTGAGCGCGCCAGGAATTGTGGCGCTGGAGATTCCCGGAAGTCGATCAGCACCTGCTCCATTGATGACGGCATCAGGGATTACTTGGGTAATTCCTCTTTCAAAAGAGTGGCGAAGTGCTGCAACATCATGACTGGAGTAGGTGCTCTTTGTGATCGCTGTTGCAAGAGCAACGATAGAAGGTGCATTGACTGTTCCGCTTCGAATTTCGCGCTCTTGTCCCCCACCATGAATCAGTGCAGGAATATCGATACCTCGTTTGAGAATCAAGATGCCCACACCAATCGGTCCACCAACCTTATGGCCACTTAACGATGCTGCGAAGAGACCAAGATCATTAAAAGAGAAGGCAACTTTGTTCCACGATTGAATGGCATCGGTGTGTACTGGAATATCACCTGCGATTTCGACGACATCAGCAATCGGCTGAATAACACCGGTCTCGTTATTGCTATGCATTACTGAAATGAGAGCGATGGAATCTGCATGCTCATCGATGAGAAGTCGTAGAGCATCGAGAGAAATGACACCATCTTCTGTTACTGGAATAGTGAAGTGTTGAGCGCCTTGATGATCTGCTAGCCATTGAGCTGGTTCCAACACTGCCTGATGCTCAATTGCGCTGGTGATGATTACCGGGCGCTTCTTATCTGAATTGCGCTGCCAGAAGATTCCCTTAATTGCGATGTTATTGGCTTCAGTGCCAGAGCCTGTAAAGATGATCTCGCTCGCCGCGCATCCAAGATTTTTAGCTAGTAAATCGCGTGCATCTTCAACATACTTACGGACAGCTCTGCCATCGGCGTGAAGCGATGATGGATTACCGATGATTGCAAGAGCGTTCGACATCGCCTCTATTGCAGCGTGGCTCATCGGCGTTGTTGCCGCATGATCGAGGTAGATGCTCACAGTGAGCAGTCTAGTTTGTCGCCGAGGGCTAAGCCTTACGGGCCAATACGCCTTCAGTTGCTGCGGGAAGGACGTTAAAGAGGTCTCCCACTACTCCGAAATCAGCGATTTCAAAGAGCGGCGCCTCGGCATCCTTATTGATGACCACGATGGTCTTTGAAGTCTGCATACCTGCTCGGTGTTGGATCGCGCCTGAGATTCCGCATGCAACATAGAGGGCAGGGCTTACTGTCTTGCCAGTCTGTCCCACCTGATGTGAATGCGGATACCAACCAGCATCAGTTGCGGCACGTGAGGCGCCCACAGCTGCACCAAGTGAATCAGCGAATCCCTCAACTGCTGTGAAGTTTCCATCAGTTCCGCGACCACCTGAAACAACGATGTTCGCCTCAGTAAGTTCTGGACGCCCACCCTTTACTGGAGGCTGTGAGGATGAGATCGATGATTTCTTTGCAACATCTGCAATCGTGACTGTCTCGTTTGAGATTGCTGGTGATGACGCGGTGAAATCTGCTGTAATTGAATTAGGTCGCACAGTAATAACGGGGATTCCGTGGCTGACTACAGAGTGAACTGTTGTGGATCCACCGAAGACCAATTGAGTTGCAACGATTGATGCATCAACATCAACAGCGTCAGTGATGATTCCAGATTCAAGGGCAACGCAGATGCGAGCTGCAACCTCTTTACCGAATGCATGTGATGCAAGAAGAATTGCTGCCGGAGATTGCGCCTTAGCAATCTGGGCCAGCGCATCAGCAGATGCCGCAACACCGTGGGATGCAAAGTCAGATGATTCGACAACTACTACTTGTGCGATAGGACCCTGGTTAACGGTTGCAGCAAGAGCTGTGCCAGCACCTGGAGCAGCGAGAACTACTGCTGTTACCTCACCAATACGCGCAGCTGCGGTTGCGAGTTCTGCTGTTGTCTTTGATGCCTTATCGCCTGAGAAATCAGCGAGAATCAATACTTTGCTCATATCAACTTCTTCTCTGCTAGGAAATTAACGAACGCTTCTGCTCCACTGCCATTCTCATCTGTAACTTTGAGACCCGCTGCACGTGGAGGTCGTGGTGTTGCATCCTTCACCTCTGACCAGCCACTCTCTGCCGAAACTCCAACTGCAGCTAAATCTCTAGTCTCGATTGTCTTCTTCTTCGCTGCCATGATTCCCTTAAATGATGGGTAGCGCGGCTCATTAATTTTTTCGACAACGCTGACAACTGCCGGAAAGGCAGCTGACATCTCATCAACACCGGCTTCTGTAGTGCGAGTAATGGAAATCTTTCCGCCTGCAGGATCTACTTCGACCTTTGAGGCAAATGTCATCTGTGCCCATCCAAGGCGAGCGCTCAACATTGCCGGCACAACGCTCATGCGAGCATCGGTGCTTTCAGTTCCGCAGATAACAAGGTCATATCCACCTGCGTTAATTACTTGAGCTAGAACCTTTGATGTCATCAGAGCATCGCTACCTGCCAGCGCTGCATCTGAAATAAGAATTGCATCATTTGCACCCATTGATAGCGCTTTGCGAACCGCCTCTGTTGCGCGTTCTGGGCCCATTGAAATCACGGTGACAGAATGTGCTGCGTCATCGCCTTCATTTCCGCCATGTGCTTCAGCAATTTTGAGCGCTTCTTCAACGGCGTATGCATCAAGGTCATTGAGAACAGCATCAGCGCTCTCGCGATCGAGACGACCATTGACCATCTTCTTCTCTGCCCATGAATCCGGGACCTGCTTAACGCACACGGCAATCTTCATAGGTCAGATGTTACTGATGAGTAGGCGCTCTCGCAAGGCAGACTACGCACCATGCATCCAGCCGACCCCCGGACTCTCGGGGCCACCCTTACCGAGGGTGGCTGTAACTTCGCTATCTGGAGTAATGCAGCAGATGCCGTTGAGCTCTGCCTCTTCAATGAGGTCAACGGAAAGTTGGTGGAGAGTCGCTTCGCCCTCTCCCACCGCAATGGCCCGATCTGGCATGGCTATCTCGCTGGTGTTCGCGCCGGTCAGCGATATGGCTATCGCATCTATGGCCCGTGGCAACCTGAATATGGAACGCGCTTTAATGCCGCAAAGTTATTGATCGATCCCTATACCCACCGCCTTGATGGTCACGTCCACTATGTTCCAGAGATTTATTCTCATGTGGCGGTGGATGGAACAGGTGAAGGCGATCTCACCGTTCGCGATAATCGAGATAGCGCCGGTTATGTCCCGTATTCAGTGGTGACCAACCATCCGGTGCGAGAAATTCATCGTCCGCTGACTTCTTGGACATCAACAGTTATATATGAAGCACATGTGCAAGGGTTGACTGCAAAGAACACTCGTATTCCAATTGAAGAACGCGGAACATATAAAGCACTTGGCCATGAAAGCACCATCGCTCATTTACAACACCTCGGTGTCACCGCAATTGAACTTCTACCAATTCATACTTATGTAACCGAGCCGGGAATCTGGCACCGAGGACGTAAGAATCATTGGGGCTATAACGCAATCGCATTCTCAGCTCCGCATGCCGAATATGCAGCGACCGACGATCCTGTCACTGAGTTGCAATGGTCTGTTGATCGCTTACATGAATCCGGTATCGAGGTCTACCTCGATGTTGTCTATAACCACACCGCTGAAGGTGGAGTGGGTGGACCAACACTTTCCTTTAAAGGCATTGATAACAAGGCCTGGTATCGACAAGATCAGCATGGAAATTACATTGACGTCACAGGATGTGGAAATACTTTGGCGGCATCCAATCCTCACGCGGTGCGTCACATCATTGATTCACTCCGCTGGTGGGTAGAAGTTATTGGAGTAGATGGTTTCCGCTTTGATCTAGCAACTGCGCTCTATACAAGCCATTCAGCATTTAACTCCTCTCTCATGGCGGCGATTGAAGCAGATTCGGTTCTACGCAACTTCAAAATCATCGCTGAACCTTGGGATATCTCACGGTATTCACTCGGCGACTTCCCGCATCCAATACGCGAATGGAATGACCGATATCGCGACTCCGTCCGTCAATTCTGGCTCGGTGATCTTGCTCGCGGTTATGGAGAAGGTGTCTCAGATCTTGCATCGGGTATTAGTGGCTCATCCGATATCTTCTTCTATCGCGGGCCAACATCTTCGATTAACTTTGTGACAGCACATGATGGCTTCTCTCTCGCTGATCTCGTGATGTATTCCCAGAAGCACAATGAACCAAATCAAGAAGATAACCGTGATGGTTCAAACGAGAATCGCACGTGGAATCTAGGTGTTGAAGGTCCAAGCGATGATCCGGTAATCAATCAGCACCGCCACTCACTGAAGAAATCAATCATGGCAACTCTGATGCTCTCTGCCGGCGTTCCAATGATCACAATGGGCGATGAGATATCTCGAACCCAAAATGGCTCCAACAACACCTACTCAATGCCAAGAGATATGCATATTGGAATTGCGGATTCACCTGAAACTTTTATGGGTGGTTGGGCAAATAAGTGGGAGCTCAGCGATGATGAGATTGATATGCGTGAGGCGGTGGCTGAGCTCGCACGTATTCGAAAAACATACTTAGCTGACATCGCAGCAGAATTCTTTACCGGTCGAGTAGATCTTGGAACTCAACGCAAAGATATCGCCTGGTTTAGCTTAGGCGGACATGAGATGACCGATGAACACTGGAGCGATGGCGAAAAACGCAGTCTGACCGTCTTCATTGATGCAGGACCTGACCGCGGATTGCTCCTTCTTCTCAACTCATCGAAGGAAGAGACTCTCTTTACACTTCCTGATTCAAAGTGGGGCAGCAGTTACCGTCGCATCTTTGATGCTGCATCACCGGTGACACTACATGAACCTCAGATTCAATTACCTGAGGTGAAGGTTGCCGTTGCTGCTCATTGCGCCCAAGTATGGCTGGTAACCCGCCAATAGATCCAATAGATAGATATTGAGCGCCTTCTAAAGATTAGAGGGATGAGATTTTTTCAACAACTTCTTTCGCAGATGGGTTGGTCATTGCGCTGCCATCTGAGAAGACCAAGGTTGGAACAGTGCGATTACCGCCGTTAACTTTCTCAACAATCTCTGCAGTCCCAGGTATCTCTTCGATATTGATTTCTTCAAAGGTAACGCCAAGATCGGCCAATTGCGATTTCAATCTCTTGCAATAGCCGCACCAGCTCGTCGAATACATTACAAAAGACATTACAACCGCTCTCTCTACGATAGTTATTCACCAATCCTACACAAATGAGAAATTGGGGCTTAAGTACTAGGTGGTAATTATCTTTAACCAATATATTGCTGCTGTGTTAGCAATTATCGCCCCAGGTCAAGGCGCTCAGACGCCAGGAATGCTCGCTCCTTGGATAGAAGATGAGGAGAGTAAGGCTCTTCTTATTCAATGGTCAGATGCAATTGGACTCGACCTTCTTCATCTTGGTGTTCATGCGGATGCGGAAGAGATTAAGGACACCGCAAACGCTCAGCCGTTGATTGTGGCTGCGGGATTGCTCAGTGCTCGCGCACTCAATATCGCCGGAAGATTTTCATATGTCGCAGGACACTCAGTCGGAGAAATCACTGCAGCTGCAATCGCTGGTGTTCTCACTCCGCTAGATGCAATGAAGTTGGTCCGAGTGCGCGGTGTGGAGATGGCTAAAGCTGCAGCGTTGGCACCTGCCGGCATGTCTGCCGTCCTCGGTGGCGATCGTGACGTTGTCTTAAAGGCAATTGCAGATGCTGGTCTAGTTGCTGCAAATGACAATGGCGGTGGACAAATTGTTGCAGCTGGTGATTTAACAGCTCTTACAGCACTTGCTCCGGAAGGGGCTCGCGTGCGCGCTTTAGCAGTTGCAGGTGCTTTTCACACCTCTTATATGCAACCTGCAGTTGAGCCGATGCGTACCTTGGCGGCAACAATTGAAGTTTCAGATGCTCAAGTGGGAGTTCTTTCAAACAAAGATGGCGCGGTCATTACATCCGGTCGAGAGATTCGCGATCGTATTGTTGATCAAATTGCCAATCCAGTGCGGTGGGATCTCTGCATGCAGACCCTTGCAGACAATGGCGTGACTGGTGCAATTGAAGTTGCTCCGGCTGGCACTTTGGTCGGGCTGATTAAGCGGGCAGTACCGTCAATTGAACAATCGGCTCTTAAATCCCCAGCAGAGCTTGAAGCAGCGACTACATTTGCAGCAACACATGGGAGTAAGTAAATGAGCATTAAGACCCGTCAGGGTAGCGAGAGCCAAATCCTTTCTGTTGGTTCCTATCGTCCAAAGCGAATTGTTCCTAACTCAGAGATTGTTGATCGAATTGAATCAAGCGATGAGTGGATTCAACAACGTACTGGAATCGAATCACGTCGCTTCGCAGATGACTCAGAGCAACTTCTTGATATGGCAATTTGGGCAGCAGAAGATGCGCTTAAGAATGCCAAGTTAACAATCGACGATATCGACACCGTTGTGGTCGCCACAATTACCTTCCCTTTCCAGGCTCCCTCTGCTGCAACTGCGCTCTTGCAGCGTATGGGGAATCCGACCGCTGCGGCATTTGATATCAATGCAGCGTGCGCAGGTTTTTGTTACGCCGTATCAATGGCCCACGACTTTGTGAAAGCTGGAACTTCGAAGAAAGTTCTCGTCATTGGCGCAGAGAAAATCTCTGACTTCACCGACCCATCTGATCGCGCAACGGCATTTATCTTCGCCGATGGCGCTGGAGCGGTAATCATCGGAGAGGCTACAGAGGCAGGAATTGGTCCTGTTGTCTGGGGATCTGATGCTGATAGCCGCGATGCAATTCAAATGAATCCTTCCTGGATTGATGTGCGAGATACCGAGACTCAATTAACTAAGGCAGATGTGAAGTGGCCCAATATTTCGCAAGAGGGACAGAAGGTATTTCGCTGGGCAGTCTTTTCAATGAGCAAGGCGGCGCTGAAGGCGCTGGAAGCGGCGGGCCTGACCGTCGACGATATCGATGCCTTTATCCCCCATCAAGCCAATGTGCGCATCATTGAGACGATGGCGAAGGAGATGAATATGCCAGAGCGGGTAATCATCGCTGATGACATTCGAAAGAATGGAAATACATCTGCTGCATCAATTCCACTTGCGATGGATGCACTCCTTGATCAGCACCCCGAACTTCACGGAAAACTCGCACTCATCATCGGATATGGCGCAGGTCTCGTTTATGCGGGGCAGGTCGTCAAACTCCCGCCTAAACCATAATTATTTTCGATAAAACCGCGTAGGTACTAGGAAGTAGCGGAATCTTTCAGAGAGAATAAAGACCTGTTCATCTTAGACGTTCAGTATGTAAAGAAATAAGTAGCTAGAAGAAAAGGAATATAGATATGGCGCTTGCACAAGCAGATGTACTCGCAGGACTCAAGGAGATCGTTGAAGAGGTTGCTGGTATTCCAGCAGCATCAATCGAGCTCGACAAGAACTTCACCGAAGATTTAGAAGTTGACTCACTCAGCATGGTTGAAGTTGTAGTTGCTTGCGAAGAGCGCTTTGGCGTCAAGATTCCTGATGAGAAGGTAACTGAGCTCGTAACAGTGGGCGATGCAGTTAACTTTATTGTCAACGCATCAAACTAATACAAGCAAAATCAATTTAAGTAGTTAGAAGGATTACTGGTATGTCACAGCGTCGCGTAGTGGTCACCGGACTTGGTGCAACCACCCCTCTCGGTGGAGATGTCGATTCAACCTGGAAGGCAGTAATTGCCGGCCAGAGCGGAGTCCGACTACTCACCGATGATTGGCGAGAAATGCTTCCCGTGCATTTCGCTGCGCGCGTTGCGACAGAACCATCAGAGCAGATGGAGCGCGTTGAGATGCGCCGATTGGACCGCTCTGAGCAGTTTGCCCTCATCGCTTCTCGTGAAGCGTGGAAAGATGCTGGATCTCCAGATGAGCTCGATAAAGAGCGTCTCGGTGTTGTGATTGCATCGGGAATCGGCGGAGTTATTACGCTGATGGATCAATTTAATATTCTTAATGAGAAGGGCGCCCGCAGCGTCAGCCCTCATACCGTTCCCATGTTGATGCCAAATGGACCAGCGGCAAATGTGGGGCTAGAACTTCAAGCAAAGGCTGGCGTTCATACACCGGTCTCAGCATGTGCATCTGGCGCTGAAGCAATTGGTTATGCATTCGAAATGATTAAGAACAACCGCGCCGATATCGTGGTCAGCGGTGGAGTTGAAGCAGCGTGCCACCAACTTCCCATGGCGGCCTTTGCAGCGATGAAGGCGCTTTCGACTCGTAACGATGATCCTGCTCGCGCATCACGTCCATATGATCGCGATCGCGATGGCTTTGTCCTCGGTGAAGGTGGGGGCATTCTCGTTCTTGAAGAGTATGAGCATGCAAAGGCGCGTGGTGCAAAGATTTACTGCGAGATTAGCGGACAAGGTTTAACTTCAGATGGCTATCACATCGCAGCTCCTGATCCTGAAGGCTCAGGAGTTCAGCGCGCAATTAAGTTTGCACTGCACAATGCTGGTCTGACTGCCAAAGATATTGTTCACCTCAATGCACATGCGACCTCAACTCCTGCTGGAGATGTTGCTGAAGCAAATGCTCTGCGCAAGGCCCTTGGTGTAGATGCCGATCACGTTGCAGTTTCTGCAACAAAGTCGATGACTGGCCACTTACTCGGCGGCGCTGGTGCAATCGAATCTGTCTTCTTGGTCAAAGCTCTGCAAGAGAGACTCGCCCCACCGACAATCAATATTGAAAATCTCGACCCAGCTGTAACGGTAGATGTGGTGCGCGATACGCCACGAGCGCTGCCAGCTGGTGATATCGCCGCACTCAACGACTCTTTTGGCTTTGGTGGCCATAACGTCGTACTTGTCTTTAACTCTATCTAAGTACAATAAATCCATGGTCGATCCCAAGGATCCTGAAGTACGCATCAAGCGATTGATTGATGGCGATACTTTCCAATATCTCCTCCCCCGCACTGATTGCGGAATGATTGCTGCAACTGGATCGATTAAAGGAAATAAGGTTGTTCTCTTTGCCTCCGATGCCACCTCAAAATCTGGCGCACTCGGTATCGATGGCTCTCATGTCATTCTTGCCGCCTATCGAGAAGCGATGGCATATCAACTTCCCATCGTGGGCATTTGGCACTCAGGTGGTGCACGTTTAAGTGATGGAGTTCTTTCACTCAACGCATTTGGTGAAGTCTTCCAAGCCATGGTTCTCGCAAGTGGACGCATCCCACAACTCTCCTTAGTTCTAGGTCCCACTGCAGGTGGTGGAGCATATGGACCAGCTCTTACCGATGTGGTTGTCCTTGCACCCGAAGGTCGAATCTTTGTTACAGGTCCAGATGTCGTTAAATCTGTTACCGGTGAAGATATTGATATTGCAGCTCTCGGTGGGCCTGAGGCGCACTCCAAGAACAGTGGCGTCGCACATGTCATTGCACCATCTGAAGATGAGGCTTTCAATGAGATTCGCGACCTAGTCTCACTCTTTGCAGATCAGGGCCACTTTAAGAGTGATATCGCAGATATAGATCTCAGTATCCATGTGCCACCTGTTGAGAAGCGTTCTTATGAAGTTCATCCTCTTATCGATGCAATTCTCGATGGTGATGGAGAGAAGTTAGAGCTCTTACCAGTATGGGCAGAGAACATGTCGACTGTGATTGGACGCCTTGGCGGTCGCACCGTAGGTGTGATTGCAAATAACCCAGCACATATCGGTGGAGTTCTCGATGCGGCAGCTGCCGAGAAGGCTGCTCGCTTTGTGCGTACTTGTGATGCATTTGGAATTCCGATGGTTGTCATCGCCGATGTCACAGGTTTTCTTCCTGGGCCTGGTCAAGAGTGGGAAGGTGCGGTGCGACGAGGTGCAAAGTTGCTCCATGCCTTTGCTGAGTCTGTTGTTCCTCGCGTTACCTTGATTACCAGAAGAGCGTATGGCGGTGCTTACGTTGCAATGAATTCTAAATCTCTCGGTGCAACGCGCACCTTTGCCTGGCCAACATCTGAGGTTTCGGTGATGGGTGCAGTCGCAGCAGTGCGCGTATTACATCGTCGTTTACTTGCAGATCTTCCTGAGGAACAACGTGCTGCAATGGAACTTGAACTGGCTGCAGAACATGATCGGACCTCTGGCGGAATTACTACAGCGGTGGAGATTGGAGCAGTGGATGAGGTTATTGAACCTCATCGCACACGTACTGCTCTTGTTCAAGCACTTGCATCAGCGCCACATCGCCGCGGTAGCCACGGCAATATCCCGCTCTAATTCCTGAGTTCAGTTACTGCGGACGCACGACTCCCAGCGCTGCTCCTAATAAGCCAGAATCACGCAGTAACTCAGCTTTTTTAATGTGTAAGTCCGAGAGAAAAGATATATAACTGGACTCATCTGCAATGTGGCGCAGTAACGGCTGCCAATAGATATCTCCCGCTTGAGAGACTCCTCCACCAACGACTACCAAATTCACATCATTGATTGCGCAGACATTGATGATGCCAACGGCCAAGGCGTGCGCGCCGTCATCGATGATGCTCAGTGCAATCTCATCTCCATCACGTGCTGATTGCGCCAGAGAGATGAAATCTTTATCAGCGCTCTCCCACCCTCGATCGAGGGCAATTCTGACCATGCTGGGACCACTTGCATAGGCTTCAACGCAACCAATGCGACCACATGTGCAGCGGATACCAGTGTGATTAATGGAGTGATGGCCAAAGAAACTAACGTTTCCTGATTCGCCTGCAACTAATGAGTTGTTCAAGACAAGACCGCCACCTACTCCAGTGGAGACAACCATTCCCAACATATTACGGCTTCCGCGACCAGCGCCCAGTTGATGTTCTGCATCTGCAACAGCCATGCCATCACCATGAAGAACTACATGCGATTGCGAAGTGATCTTCTTGAAGAGTTCAACAACGTGGAAATCTCGCCAACTAGGAATATTGACAGGGCTGATGGTGCCTGCAGAAAGGTTGAGGGGACCAGCAGAACCAATTCCAACGCCAACTAACTCGCCATTTGTTGATGAGATTACTTCTTCACTTGCAGAAATCAACCGCGCTTCAAGATTGGTATCAGAGCCAGTGGAAATCTCACGGCGATGGAGAACATTAAATGAAGTATCGATGGAGGCAACTGTTGCCTTTGTTCCACCAATATCGACTGCAAGCGCGTACTGCACGAAGATGCTACTTAACTGAGAAAGTTACAGAGACAGTAGAGGTAACGGTTTTTTCAATGCTGCTCGTGTCATATGCACCGCCATCTGATGTCATGGTGGAGTCAGGAGTTGTTACCTGAAAGACGCCGGCGCGAACAGATTGAACTGATCCGACCTTACCGCCAACAGCCTTGGTAATTGCTTCAGCGCGCACCTTTGCATCTTTCATCGCCTCTTCCAGAAGCTTCGGACGTAGTGATGGAAGAGATGAGATGTAGTACTGAGGTCCATAGTTATTGACGCTCACTCCCTCTTGCAGAAGTGAACCAATTCCTTGTGAAAGCTTTGAGATGAGCTCGACATCCTTGGAGCGAACGACGACATCGCGATTAGCGCGGTAGTTCAAAATACGACCTGTGTTATTTCCGTTGGAAAACTCTTCGTTGGCATAAGTTGAGACCGAACCGAGAGTGATATCAGCATCGGCTACACCAGCATCGGTGAGGTACTTGCTGACAGCTGCAACATCGCTGCCCACCTTTGTGATTGCAGCTGAGACTGTTGGGCGAGTGAGTGAAACATTGAGTGTCCATACGACGTTATCAGCAGTTGCTGATGTCTTTGCAGATCCGGTAACAGTGATGCCGTTATTGGTGCGAGCGGCAAAACCTGATCCCACTTTCATTAATCCGAAGCCAAATGAGAGGGCGAGAATCGAAGCCGCGACGATGATGGCGATCGCCTTACGGCGTTCGATCTGGATAATGGGGCTATTTAATGGATTGAGGTCGTTGTTGCTCATGTCTGAAGTCTATTACTGGGGCGTATTGAGCGTACTAAGGGCAACCCTGGCTTATCTGTGAGTTCTCTCGGAGTATGCAATCCGAGGATGCTCTAGTACCCTTATGCCTAGTCGGACGCTTAAATCAGTACCCGTTTGTTAAGGCTTAAATCTTTACTCGGTATGGCTGTAGG
>JACCDI010811733.1_pt1 | contig 17693 bp, 17 predicted proteins | sample 7442791 | NCBI WGS metagenome assembly JACCDI01 (sample SAMN15323434, study PRJNA562643) | freshwater metagenome | isolation source: river surface water | place: USA:Blue River Watershed | collected 2017-08-15 | reverse complement strand
CTGTTCAATATTGGCAATTAGATACATTAGGTGCTGTACTTCAAAGAGGAAGAATTGATGATGCTACTGGTAAGAATTTTTATTCTTTCCCAAGTATAGCGGTTAATAATAAAAATGATGTGTTAATTGGTTATGCAAGTTTTGCTGCTGATAGATACCCTTCAGGTTCTTATTCATTCAGAAGAAATAATGACCCAATTAATACTTTCAGAGATGAGTACATATACAAATATGGTGAAAACACTTATTTCAAAAACTTTGGTAGTACTAGAAATCGTTGGGGAGATTATACAAATACAGTTGTAGACCCGACTAATGATTCAGTATTCTGGACAATCCAGGAATACTCAGGTTCTGGAACAAACCAATGGGCAACATGGTGGGCAGCAGTTGATGCTGATGCATTAGTTCCTGATTTTACTGCTGATAAAATTTATGCATGTATTGGCCAACCAGTAACATTTACAAATACTTCTAACTTTACTGGCACGAATATATCATGGACTTTTGCAGGTGGTACTCCATCTACCTCTACTGACGCAAATCCAACTGTCGTATTTAATACTCAAGGAAGATATAAAGTAACATTAACTATTGATGGTAAGGTTCAACAAAAAGAAGCATATATAAATGTTACTAACACGCCAAATAAAATCATCAATAAAGGCGCAGGTGCTCCATGCGAAGGTAAGGCGGTTGCTTTAACAGCTGCACAAGCTGGTGCTAAATATTTATGGAACAATGGTGCAACTACACGTACAATAAATGCTACTTTATCGGGCACATACTTTTGCGAAATAACTTCGTCGAATGGTTTATGTACTATAACATCTGATTCAGTTACATTGAATTTTGCAGCTGCCCCTGTTGTAAGCTTTGCTTCATTAAGTGCAGTTACAAATACAACTCCTGCATTTGCATTATCAGGTGGTGCCCCAGCTGGTGGTACATACACAGGAACTGGTGTTTCAAATGGTAATTTCGATCCTGCAATTGCTGGTGTTGGTACACATTTAATTACTTATACTTTCACTAATACGGATGGTTGCTCTGGTACAGATACTAGTACTATTGTGGTGACTAGCTCAGTAGGTATTAATAACGATGCTAGATTAAACTTCTTCGATATTACACCGAACCCTTCAAAAGGATTATTGAAATTAAATGTAGTTTCTACTAATTCTAATGAATTGAAATTACAAGTAATTGATCAGTTAGGTAAAATTATTTTAGAAAGAGAATTTGTTGGCACAAATAACAAAGTGTCTGATGAATTAAATTTATCAAGCTTGCCTAAAGGTATCTATTTCATTAGGGCTGAAATGGGTGATGCTTCTGAAACAAAAAAAGTGGTTATTGAATAACCTATTTTTAATAAATAAAAAGGGGAGGTGTTCTACATCTCCCCTTTTTTATTTTTGTTGAATTAAAATTTTATTATTTATAACACCTTTGTTTGTATTGGCTCTTAGAATATATAATCCATTCTTAAGCTCAGTTTCCTTTATACTGAATGTATTGTTTAATATATTTTGATCGGCTGAATATTTTTTCAAAAGTTGTGATTGCATATTGTACAATTCAACATTTTCAAGTGTGATGTTTTTATTGAATTCAATACTAAATTCCCCATTACTCGGGTTCGGTATAATTTTAAATTTTAACACATCGTAATTATTCAACTCTTCTTGGTTAGAGATTTTATGTTCTGCAATCAACCATCTTTCCGGATCAACTATAGCATTGTTAGGTTTAAAATCTAGTGCTAATTGATAAGTCTGAGAACTAGTATTATTTAATATTGTTATTGTTGTATCGCTTGTATTATTTGAAAATCGTATTTGAATAGGTAATTCAAAATAAGATACACTTTCATGACTAGTATTTTGATTTAGTTTTATATACAATGAATCATTTTTATACTCCCATATATATTCATATTTGGGGTGCCCCTCTGAATATATCCAATCATCAAAAAATTTATTCAAATTAAAGGTAGTATAATTTTGAAAATGCATTTTAAACTGTTCTGTTGTCGAACTTTTATATGTATTTACATTTAAGTATTCTTTACAAGCATTAAAGAACGCATCATCCCCCATAATATATCTTAACATATGAATGACAAAAGCTGCTTTTTGATAGCTTAATCTATAATTAAATATTCTACTAACAGACGATGTGTCGTACACATAAACTGATCCATTATTACCATTTGTTATATCAAGTATTCCATTTCTTTTAAACTCATCCCAGGCAATAGCGTTTACATCGAAATCGTTTATTATACCAGCAAGATAAGTTGCAAATCCTTCGTTCAACCAGATGTCGCTCCAACTTGCACAGGTAACTTTATTGCCGAACCATTGATGTGCTAATTCATGTGCTATTAAACCCCTATTGAAATTACCCATGAAGCTCATCGTTTGATGTTCCATGCCACCACTAAAGCCACATTGTACATGGCCATATTGTTCTGCATAGAAAGGATATCTGCCGAATAGATTTTCAAAAAGTCTAAATATATTTTTCGTTTCATGCAATTGTGTTTTGCTTGTCGAGTATGATTGTGGGTAGACAAAATTTTGAAAGTTAGTAATGCCAAAATTTGATTGAATAGTATCATCTATTACACTGTAATTTGAAATGCTATAGGCTATAAGATAATATGCAATCGGATAATTGTGTTTCCAATTATAAATATAAAAGGAATCAATGGAGTCGACATTGACTAGATGCCCATTTGAAACGGCTATATATGGTTTAGGTGTTTTGATTTTTACGTCAATTGAATCTATTTTTAAATTCAAGTTAGAAATACTCGGCCACCAATTTTTTGCTCCGAATGGTTGAGAGAGTGTCCATTGAACTGCATCTGTTTCATGTCTTGATGTACTAAATGCTCCAAAATCATTGCTCAAAGGAGCACCCTGGTAATGTATTATAACGGTATCAATTTGCGTTGCAATTGCATTTGTAAGCGGTATTCTTAGTGTGTCTGATTCTCTATCAAATATTATTTTTTGATTGTCAACAAATACAGAGTCAACAATCATATTTTCTCTTAATTCAAAATCGATTTGAGTGTTTCCGGATGTATTTTTAATTATATAAGTTAAAGTTCCATTTATGTAATTTATTCTTGGATCTGAATTCCATTCTGCTTTTAAATGATTGATTTTAAAGTTTGAAATGAAATTAGTTTTAAATTGATTCTTTGATTCAGCATTTGCAAGATCTTTCAAATCATATTGACTTTTAGCAATCGATGAAATCAATAAAAGTAATATGATTACATAAATTCTACGCATTTAATATAATTCGAAATGTACTTCCTTTGCCAACCGTTGAGTCTTTAACAAATATTTGTCCCATGTGATAGTTTTCTATAATTCGTTTTACTAACGATAACCCAAGACCCCAGCCCCGCTGACGAGTTGTATAGCCTGGTTCAAAAACAGTTTGAAACTTCGATTTAGGAATCCCCTTGCCAGTATCAATAATATCAACGTAAACTTTGTTCTTATGTTCTTTAATATCGATAGTTATTTTTCCGTCAGTACCAATTGCATTTACTGCATTCTTACACAAATTTTCTATTACCCAATCAAATAATGAAATGTTAAGTTTAGCAAGAATGTTTGCATCGCCTATAACTTCAAATTCAATTCTTGCCGGACTTCTTTTCTGTATGTATTGAATGCTTTCTTTTATTACATCTACTATTCGTTCATCTTTCAGTTGTGGTTTCGATCCGATTTTTGAGAAACGATCTGCTACTAATTCTAATCGTTGAATATCATTTTCTATCTCTGCTAAAAGTTCATCATCTTTCCCTTTATATTTTTCTTTTAGGTATTCAAGCCAAGCTAATAATGAAGATATAGGTGTGCCTAATTGATGTGCTGTTTCTTTCGCCATACCCACCCAAACTCTGTTTTGTTCTGCTCTTCTACTATTGTTGAATGCTAAATATGATGCGAGTAAGAATATTGCAATAATTGCAAATTGCAACCATGGGTATAATTTTAATTGAATTAAGATCGATGAATCTTTATAGAAGATATATTGCTTTTCACCTTCGAATACTTCATACTCTATGGGCTCGTGTTGAGCACGCATTTCTTCTAGTTGATCTTTAAAATATTTCGGGTCGTAAGTTTTATTAGGCTCAATATCTTGCCTCATTGTTTTGGTTGAATCTAATCCGCGTGATTGTAAAATCACATCGTTTGAATCAGCTACAATGAATGCAACATTATCTTTGTTAATTATTTTTTCAAATAAAAATACGATGAACTCACTGTCAGTAGAATCGGTAGCTTTTATTAATTGTTTTGTTGCCTCTAGCCTTAATTCAATCTTCTCCTTCTCTTGCTCTTGAAGCATTTTCACTAAAATGTTGGTATATATCAATGATGACAAACCAATAATACTCGCAAATATTAATAGTCCGATTTTCCAACGCTTTTTTCTTTCAGTTATGTTCATCAACCGAAAAATACAAAAAAAATAGTTCAGGACTCACAAAAGCCCATTATTTCATAGCTAATGCTCGTCAAAAAGGCGTAAAAAATCATATATTTGCCTCGCTATGGATAGAAAAGTAAGAGTAAGATTTGCACCGAGCCCAACAGGCCCATTACATATGGGAGGTGTACGTACAGCGTTATATAATTATTTATTTGCTAAAAAGCATGGGGGTGATTTCATCTTAAGAATTGAAGATACCGACCAAACTAGATATGTGCCAGGTGCTGAACAATATATTGTTGATGCACTAACTTGGTGTGGAATTAATTTCGACGAAGGTGTTCATATCGGCGGTCCAGATGCTCCATATCGCCAATCAGAGCGTAAAGCAATGTATAAGCAATATGCAATGCAATTGATAGAATCAGGACATGCATATTATGCTTTCGATACTCCAGAAGAATTAGAAGAAATGAGAGAGCGATTAAAAGCTGCAAATGTAGCTTCGCCTCAATACAATTATATCACTAGAGAAAGTATGAAGAACTCGTTGAGCTTAGCGCAAGATGAAGTTCAAAGAAGATTAGATGCAGGTGATGCATATGTTATCAGAATTAAGATTCCTCGTAAAGAAGAAATTCGTGTTACTGACATGATTCGTGGAAATGTTTTGGTACATAGTTCTCAGATGGATGATAAAGTATTATTCAAATCTGACGGAATGCCTACTTATCACTTAGCGAATGTTGTTGACGATTATTTAATGAAAATCACACATGTAATTCGTGGTGAAGAATGGTTACCATCTGCACCATTACATGTTTTGTTATATAGATATTTAGGATGGGAGCAAGTCATGCCTCAATTCGCGCATTTACCTTTATTACTTAAGCCGGATGGTAATGGTAAATTAAGTAAACGCGATGGTGATAGATTAGGTTTCCCTGTTTTCCCTTTAGAATGGAAAGATCCAAGCTCTGGAGAAATAAGTTCTGGATATAGAGAAAAAGGTTATTTCCCTGAAGCATTTGTAAATATGCTTGCATTATTAGGTTGGAACCCTGGTACTAATCAAGAGATTTTTTCTTTAGATGAATTAGTAGAAGCTTTTAGTGTTGAAAGAATTTCTAAATCAGGTGCAAAATTTGATGCCGCTAAAACTAAATGGTTTAATCAACAATATTTAAGATCGAAAGACGATAAAGAATTAGCAGAGATTTTTGATAAAGAATTAAAATCAAAAGGCATTCAATTTGATTTTGATTATATTCAATCTGTATGCGGATTAATAAAAGAGAAGGCACAATTTATTACTGAGTTTTGGTCATTAGCTTCTTATTTCTTTGAAGAGCCAACAGAATATGATCAAGACATCGTTAATAAAAAATGGAAAGATCAAATACCAGCATTTATTGAATCATTTGCTCATAAATTAAATGACTTAAATGATTTTAATGCTGTTGAAATTGAAAATACATTTAAAGTTCATGCTGAATCTATCGGTATTTCAGCAGGTTCAATAATGCAAATATTTAGAGTGGCTTTATCAGGCCAAGGTGCTGGTCCGGCGATCTTTGAAATGACCTCATTATTAGGTAAGGAAAAAGTAATTTCACGTTTACTAAAAGCAACAGCGAAATTTAATGCATAAATTGAAATACATATTAGTATTAATTGTAATCATTGCAAGCTCTTGTAGTAGCTTGAGATTTGATAGGTACGCAGGTAAAGCATTAGAATCCTTCCCTGAAGAATACAGAGGCAAGTACATCAATACTGATATTTCATTAAACGATACAGACACGCTAGTACTTTACATTTCCAGCAATTCATATTCATTAATTGATAACAAGCAAACTAGTATTGATTTTTTAGATGATAATCATGTGTTTTCAGTTTATAAAAAACAGCATTACATTTTTATAAATGAAAATGACTATTGGTCTGGTTTCGCGGTAAATAAAAAAGCAAACAAAATTAGTATGGTACCTTTAACAGGCCCATTAAAAAATGATACCATCAGGGATTCAAAAATTTTAAAAAGATACTTTCAAGAAGTACAAATTATCAAAGGTGTCAATAATTTAGAAAAAGCTAGTTACGCTGTTAAAATGAATGAAGATAAGTTGCTGAAGTACACTAGGCGTATTAAGAAACATAAAGTAGTTTTCACTCAAGTTCAAGAATAATGAATAGACCTATAAGAGTATTAGTTGCAAAATGCGGATTAGATGGGCATGATCGTGGGGCAAAAATTATTGCTACAACATTAAGAGACGCAGGTATGGAAGTTATCTATACAGGCTTGAGACAAACACCTGAAATGGTTGTACAAACTGCATTGCAAGAAGATGTTGATGCAATAGGCATCAGCATATTAAGTGGAGCACATAATACTATTTTTCCTAAAGTCATTGCTTTGATGAAAGAAAAAGGATTGAATGATGTATTACTTACAGGCGGCGGAATTATTCCTGAAGATGATATGAATCAGTTGAATGATTTAGGTGTAGGTAAACTTTTTCCTCCGGGCACTGCTACTAATGATATAGTAGAATACATTACTAATTGGGTTGAAAAGAATCGAACTTTGTAATTATGTCGAGACTATTGTTTCTATTGCTATTGTTGATTTCAGTCAACAGTGTTGCTCAAATCAAAAACAATGGGTACAAGAACTATAATTGGGGACAAGATAAATCTACAATCAGTACGTTAAAAAATTGCAGTCAAAAGCTAACTGGTGCTGGATTTGAAAATTGTGAAATTATTTTCAAAGATTCTCTATTCTTTAAAGATATCAAGTACAAATTCATTAGTGTAAGATTTTTTCAAAACAAATTAACTGAATTACAACTTGACATTAATCATTCAGATTTATCAAACTTGGTAGCTGAGTTAAGTAAAGAATTTGGGAACCCAATTATCAAAGAAAAAAAATTAGCAAGCATTGAAGGGGATGAACCAACGATAGGTTACGTTTGGAACATCGGCGACACTCATCTATTAATTATTAATGATGGCAAGGCAAGTCCAGCAATCATTATACTATCTTCAAAGAAATTAAAATCACAATACCCTGCAAATAACTTAAGTCTAGAAAAATTAATTTTTGAATAATGGCATACGAAAATATATTATCAGAAAAGAAAAATGGTATTCAATACATTACCATTAATAGAGCTGCGAAATTAAATGCACTAAACAAAAAAACATTAGAAGAAATCAATGCAGCATTTACAGCATGTGAAACAGATAATGACGTAAAAGTAGTTATACTTACAGGTGATGGTACAAAAGCATTTGTTGCAGGTGCCGACATTTCAGAGTTTGCAAATTTTAGTGTTGAAGAAGGTAAGAAATTAAGTGCGGTCGGACATAAAACTGTATTTGATATGATCGAGAATTTTAACAAGCCAGTCATAGCAGCAATCAATGGTTTTGCATTGGGAGGCGGATTAGAATTAGCGATGTCATGTCATATTCGTGTAGTGAGTGATAATGCGAAAATGGGATTGCCAGAAGTAGGCTTAGGTGTAATACCTGGTTATGGTGGTACACAAAGATTAGCACAGTTGATTGGTAAGGGCAGAGCATTTGAAATGATTATGACAGCTGATATGTTAGGTGCTGAAGATGCACATAGAGTTGGTCTAGTAAACCATGTAACTACACAAGAGAATTTAATAGCTAAATGTGAAGAAATTGCTTCAAAAATTTTAACCAAATCATCTGTTGCAATTGCTCATGCAATTCGCTCGGTTAATGCAGGTTTCAAAGACGGAGTAAATGGTTACGATGTAGAAATTGATGAGTTCGGAAAATGCTTCGGCACTGAAGATTTCAAAGAAGGCACTACTGCATTTGTTGAAAAACGCAAAGCAGCATTTCCTGGTAAATAAAAAACAAAGGCCTTAAATATTTAAGGCCTTTGTTTTTATACTTCCTTTTTTAGAAAATCTTCATACGCCATCTCAATTCCTTCTGCTAATTCAATCTTATGTTTCCATCCTAATGAATGCAATTTACTTACATCCATTAATTTTCTAGGCGTTCCATCTGGTTTAGCTGTATTGAAAGTTAGTTCGCCTTCAAAACCTACGATGCGTTTAATTAATAATGCTAAATCTTTAATACTGATATCATGCCCAACTCCGATGTTGATGAATTGCTGCTCATCATAATTTTGCATTAAGAAAAAACAAGCGTCTGCTAAATCATCTGAAAATAAAAATTCTCTTAATGGTGAACCTGTTCCCCAAATTTCAACTTCTGATCTACCTTCTACTTTTGCTTCGTGAAATTTTCTTATCAATGCAGGTAATACATGTGAATTCTGCGGATGGTAGTTATCATTATATCCGTATAAGTTAGTAGGCATTACAGATATGAAATTACATCCGTATTGTGCACGATATGATTCACACATTTTTATGCCTGCAATTTTTGCAATTGCATAGGGTTCATTTGTGGGTTCTAATACACCAGTCAATAAATAATCTTCTTTAAGTGGTTGCTCTGCAAGTTTCGGATAAATACAAGATGAACCTAAGAACATTAATTTTTTTACACCGTTGACATATGAATAATGAATTACATTGTTTTGTAACTGTAAATTATCATATAAAAACTCTGCTCTATAGGTATTGTTAGCAACTATGCCACCAACTTTAGCTGCAGCTAAAAAAACATACTCTGGTTTTTCATTCGCAAAAAATTCTGATACCGCTAATTGATTTCGTAAATCTAATTCATTCGATGTGCGAGTAATTATATTATTAAAGCCCTCTTTTTCTAATCTTCTAACTATTGCTGAACCTACCATACCTCTATGTCCAGCTACATAAATTTTTGAATCTTTTTGCATTACTTAATTTCTGCTTTTTTACTAAATACTGTTCCGCCCATCATTAATAAACATGTTACTATAATAATCATAAATATAGATGGCTCTTCAAAGCCAAAAATACGTTTCTCAGTTGTAATACTATAAATTAATAATAATGTAATTATAACATCAAGCTAAATAAATTTGATTTTGCCTCATTTAGGCTGTTTTTGACTATTTATCATCTATAATTAATAATAATACAGAAACATACTTATTAAGGCTATAATGGTATAAAAACATGATAAAATTTTTAATCTTTGCATCAAATTTAATAATGTGGGTAAAGATAAATTAAAAAGATTTGCTGAACTAGAAACATTCAGTAACGTGTTTCAGTTAACAGATATTAATAAAGGCAAATGGAATTCAATGTTTTTTAAAAACGACAATCCATTGGTACTTGAATTAGGCTGTGGTAGGGGAGAGTATACAGTCAATCTTGCAAAGGCCTTTGCAAATAAAAACTTTATTGGTGTTGATATAAAGGGCGCAAGAATATGGAGAGGTGCAAAAACGGGTATTGAAGAAAATATTAACAACATGGCATTCTTGCGGGTAGAAATTGAATTAATTAATAACTACTTTGATGCTAATGAGGTAGATGAAATATGGATTACTTTCCCTGATCCACAACCACAAATTTCTAGAGAGAAAAAGCGTTTAACACATGATCGATTTTTAGATAATTATAAGCAGATATTAAAGGCAGATGGTATCGTTCATTTAAAAACCGATAACGACGGATTGTATGAATATACTTTAGAGAGATTGCATGACAGAGGAAATAAAATAATTAAGCATACAAATGATTTGTATAAAGAAGATTGGCTCGATGAAGTATTATCTATTCAAACAACTTATGAAAAAAAATACAGAGCAGTAGGTAAAAATATTAATTACATTCAATTTCAATTGTAATGAAAGCCGACGAATCTTTCTTCGAAAAAGTGTATGAAATGGTTAGAAAAATACCATACGGCAGAGTGAGTTCATATGGTGAAATTGCTGAAGCAATTGGTATGAAAGGCTCTTCGAGAATGGTTGGTTGGGCAATGAACGCATCGCATTCACAAGTAATACCTGTGCCTGCACATAGAGTAGTAAATAGAGACGGTATGCTAACTGGCAAACACCATTTTGCAAGTGCGACTTTAATGGAGGAGCTATTGAAATCAGAAGGTATTGATGTAAAAGATGATAAAGTTGTAAACTTTAAAGAATTATTTTTTTCTTTTAAAGCAAGTAACTAAATGATCATTCACCATACCTGTTGCTTGCATGTGTGCGTAGCAAATCGTTGAACCAAAAAATTTAAATCCGCGTTTCTTTAAATCTTTTGAAATGGCATCTGAAATTTCATTCCTAGCAGGTAATTCTGATAGCGATTTAAAATGATTTATGACAGGCTTTTTACTAGGCATAAAACTATATAGATAATCATTGAAGCTACCAAACTCTTTTTGTATTGCTATGAATATTTGAGCATTCGTAATAGTAGATTTTATTTTTAATCTATTGCGGATGATACCTTCATTTAGCATTAGCTCTTCGACTTTCGCATCGTCAAACTTCGCTACTTTTTTTACATCAAAATTGGCGAATGCTTTTTTATATGCCTCACGCTTTTTCAATACAGTAATCCAGCTAAGTCCGGCTTGTGCACTCTCTAACACCACAAACTCAAATAGCACTTTGTCATCATGTGTAGTTATACCCCATTCTTCATCGTGGTATTTTTCGTACAACTCATTACCTACGCACCATCCGCATCTATTTTTTTGCATATTATTCTGCGTTTAATTCATCCCAATATTCTACTGCCCTTCTAAAATGAGGGATTACAATTGATCCGCCTACTAAATTAGCAATCATAAATATCTCCCACATTTCAGCATTACTCAGACCTTCATCTTTGCATTTACCTAAATGATATTTAATGCAATCATCACAACGCAGTACCATTGAAGCCACTAAACCTAGCATTTCTTTTGTTTTTACATCGAGAGCACCAGCTGCATATGAAGTAGTGTCTAAACTGAAAAATCTATTAATGTTAAGGTTTTTCTCTTCTAAAATGCGTTCGTTCATTTTAGTTCTATACGAATTAAACTCGTCTATTAGCTTTCCCATGCTTATTTAATTTTTATTTCTTTAAATATCATCATTATCTTTTATTTATTCAATCGTCAAAGCTTATATTTATATCTTTGAACAAAGCATATCAATGAGTAATAAATTATTTTTACTAGACGGAATGGCCCTGATTTACAGAGCTCATTTTGCATTAAGCAAATCACCGAGGTTTACTACAGCGGGATTAAATACTTCTGCGGTATTCGGATTTGCAAATACCTTATTAGAAGTATTAAAGAAAGAGAACCCTAGTCATATAGCAGTTGTATTTGATACACAAGCACCTACTGATAGACATGTAGAGTTTACAGAATACAAAGCAAATAGAGAGGCAATGCCTGAAGATTTATCAGCAGCATTACCTTATGTGTTCAAATTAATTGAAGGTTTTAATATACCTGTTATTACTAGCGATGGATTTGAAGCAGATGATATCATAGGTACTTTAGCTAAGAAAGCCGAGAAAGAAGGTTTTCAAGTGTATTGCATGACTCCCGATAAAGATTTTGCACAATTAGTTTCTGAAAATATTTTTATTTATAAGCCTGCTAGAATGGGTAATGAGGCAGAAAAATTAGGTGTAAAAGAAGTTCTAGAAAAATGGGAGATTGAAAGAGTAGATCAAGTAATAGATATTTTAGGCTTGTGGGGAGATGCAGTTGATAATATACCTGGCATACCAGGCATAGGTGAAAAAACTGCAAAAGATTTGATCAAGCGATACGGCAGTATGGAAAACATAATTGCCAATAGTCATGAATTAAAAGGTAAGCAAAAAGAGAACGTTGAAAATTTTGCTGAGCAAGGTTTACTTTCTAAAAGGTTGGCAACTATTTTATTAGATGCTCCTGTAGATTTTAATGCTGAAGAATTTAAATTGATTGAACCGAGTAAAGAATTGCTAGAACCATTATTTGCTGAATTAGAATTTAGAACTTTAGGGAAAAGAGTTTTTGGCGAGCAATTTACAATAGCTGAGGCTTCACAGAAAGCAACGGCACAAATGGATCTTTTCGGACAAATGTTACCATCGAAAAGAGAGGCTTTGCCAGATGATTCAGATGATGAGTCGCCTAGAATTTATTTAACAATAAATGAAGTAGAACATAATTATCAGTTAATTAATGATGAGAGCGGATATAAACAATTAGCTCAACAACTATCGCAATTAAGTTCTTTTTGTTTTGATACAGAGACAACTTCAACAGATGCGAATAATGCTGAGTTAGTCGGACTTTCATTTGCGTTTAAAAAATCTGAAGCATATTATATACCAGTACCTGATGATAGAGAAAAGGCTATTCATATTTTATCATATTTTAAAGATGTATTAGAGAATGAGAAAATTGAGAAAGTCGGACAAAATATTAAGTATGATATTTTGGTTTTATGGTGGTATGGAATAAATGTGAAAGGAAAATTATTTGATACGATGTTGGCGCAATATATTGTTGATGCAGATGCAAGAAACAATATGGATATCATGGCGAATGCCTATTTGAATTATTCGCCCATATCAATCACTACTTTAATTGGTGCTAAAGGCAAGAATCAAGGCAACATGAGAGATGTAGAGGTAGAAAGAGTGGTAGATTATGCTGCAGAAGATGCTGATGTTACCTTGCAATTAAAAACTGTGTTATATCAATTGCTAGATGAGAATGATGGTCGTAAACTATTTGAAGAAGTTGAAACCCCTCTAGTTTATGTGTTAGCAGATATGGAGAGAACGGGAGTTAAAATTGACCAACCTACATTACAACTATTCTCTAAAGATTTAGAAGTAGATATAAAAAATCTCGAGGAAAAAATTTATGAATTAGCTGGTGTTAAATTTAATATTGCTTCTCCAAAACAATTAGGCGAGGTATTATTTGATAAATTACAATTAGACCCTAAAGCTAAAAAAACTAAAACAGGTCAATATCAAACGGGCGAAGATGTTCTAACTGCTCTTTCTCATAAAAGTCCGATTGTTCAATTTATTCTTGACTTTAGATCATTACAAAAACTAAAATCTACCTATGTAGATGCATTACCAGAAATGATAAATGCTAAAACAGGTAGAGTGCATACTTCGTATAACCAAGCAGTAGCTTCAACTGGTAGATTAAGTTCTAACAATCCGAATTTACAAAACATACCAATCAAAACTGAAAGGGGCAGAGAGGTTAGAAAAGCTTTTATACCGAAAGATGATCAGCATGTTATTTTATCTGCCGATTACTCACAAATTGAATTGAGAATAATTGCAGAGATAGCGGATGAAAAAAATATGCTTGAAGCTTTTAAAAATGGAATTGATATTCATACAGCTACAGCAGCTAAAGTATACGGATTGCATTTAGATGAAGTAACAAGTACTCATAGAAGAAATGCAAAAGCAGTAAACTTCGGTATCATCTACGGGCAATCGGCATTTGGCTTATCGCAGAATTTAGGTATACCAAGAAAAGAAGCCCAAGAAATAATAGAAAATTATTTTAACCAATATCCTGGTATTAAAAAATACATGTCTGACACAATTGAATTTGCCAGAGAAAACGGATATGTAGAAACAATTATGAAACGTAGAAGATATTTACGTGATATTAATTCAGCAAATGCAACTGTAAGAGGATTCGCAGAACGAAATGCAATCAATGCTCCCATACAAGGTTCAGCTGCCGATATGATTAAGTATGCAATGATTAATATTTTCAACGAAATAAATGCAAGAAAATTAAAATCAAAAATGACCATGCAAGTGCATGACGAATTAGTTTTCGAAGTGCATAATTCAGAAGTGGAAGAAATGAAAGCTTTAGTGCGCGAGAAAATGCAAAATGCGATAAAGTTAAATGTTCCAATACTCGTAGAAGTTGGAGTAGGGAATAACTGGTTAGAAGCACATTAATATTTAAAAAAATGGAAATAGATATATTAAGATACCCTGTTGGTAAAGTAACTAGGCCAGAAAGTTATACTGAAGAGTATAGAGCGAATGCAATTAAAACAATTGAAGAATTGCCAGCGAACTTAAAAGCAACAGTCGCTAATATTGACAAGTCAAAATTAACAGATCGATATAGACCCGATGGTTGGTCAATTCAACAGGTGATACATCATTTAGCTGATTCGCACATAAATAGTTTTATGCGATTCAAATTAGCATTAACTGAAGACACTCCTACAATTAAGCCTTATGAAGAAAAATTATGGGCTGAAATGATCGATGGTAATGATCATAACATTGAAGATTCTATTTTGATTATTTCTGGTATACATGCTCGCTGGGCAAGACTCATGAGATCTATGTCTGCAGCAGATTGGGAAAAATCTTTCTTACATCCCGAAGGCAACAGAGTTATAACTTTAAATTTCGCATTAACAATTTATGATTGGCATTGCCGTCATCATTTACAACATATCATCAACGCTATTAATAAAGGATATTAATGATAGGTACTGATATTAGTTTTGCTAAGAAATTATTTTTAAGATCAGATGTAGTTGCTATTCCAACTGAAACAGTATATGGATTAGCAGCTAATGCTTTTGATAACAGGGCTGTTTTAAAAATATATGAAGTGAAAAATCGACCTCAGTTTAATCCATTAATTATTCATAGTAATAGTATAGAAAGATTTGAATCTTGGGGCATTCATTTGTCTGATAAATTATTGAAACTTGCTCACAAATTCTCTCCTGGTCCATTAACTTATGTAGTTAAAAAATCAGATATGATACCTGATATCATTACTGCAGGTAATGATACAGTTGCTATTCGAATTCCTAATCATGAGATGACCTTAGAGCTGTTAAGACAATTAGATTTTCCTTTAGCAGCACCCAGCGCAAACCCATCTGAATATGTAAGTCCGACTACCGCACAACATGTCGAAGACCAACTATCTAAAAAAATAAAATATGTATTAGACGGCGGACCTTGTACAATTGGTTTAGAGTCTACTATTGTAGATTTAAGTAGAGACAAAGTTCGATTACTAAGATTAGGTGCTATAAGTAAAGAGCAAATTGAAGAGTGCTTAAATGAAGAGATTGAAGATTTATTAATTTCTGATAATGTTTTAGCACCTGGCATGATGAAAAGACATTATGCAACATCTAATAAAATAGTTTTTGAAGAGTTCGTTGAATTGCCAGATGTTACGAAGAGAACAAGGGCAATTAGATTCAATAAATATTCACCATTATTACCTGAAAGTCAACAGATCATCTTATCAAAAAGTTCTGACTTATATGAAGCAGCTTCAAAATTATTTGCAGTGCTAAGAGAACTTGATAAAATGGATATTGATTTTATAATAGCAGAAAAATTCCCCAATGAAACTATTGGCAGGGCTATAAATGATCGATTAAGTAGAGCTGCTCACAACGATTAATTACATACCTAAAATATCTTTCAATTTTTGATAGCCTGTTTTACTTACAGGCAATTGAATGCCAGTACTAAGTACTGCTAAATGTGATTCTTTATCATATGCATCGATTCTTGTAACCATTGATACATTTACAATGTAGGAACGATGTATTCTAATAAAATCACTTGAAGATAATTGCTCTTCAAAATAACTCATAGTTTTATTTTTATTGTAGCTACCATCAGACGATACAATTTTTACGTTGTCGCCGTTTGCTTCTATGTATTGTAATTCAGATGTTGGTATGATTTTAATTTTACCATCAGTTTTTACAACAATTCTATTTTGTGTATTACTTTGTATTTGAAGCTGTGTATCTGTATTGATTTTTGTAATGCCATTGCTGTTAAACTTTTGAACAGCCTTATTAAATCTTTCTTTTGTAAATGGTTTTAACAAGTAATCTATAGCATTAGATTCGAACGCCTTGATAGCGTATTCATCAAAAGCAGTAGTGAATATAATAGCAGGCGGATTGTCTATTAATTCTAATAATTCAAATCCATTTATTTTTGGCATTTGAACGTCAAGAAATATTAAATCAGGGTTATGTTGTTGAATGGCTTTCATGCCTTCAAATCCATCAGAGCATTCAGCGATTATTTGTATGTCTGTAAAGTCTTTTAAATATTCAACTACAATTGAACGAGCTAATGGCTCATCATCTATAATTATACAAGTGCTCATTGTGGTATACAAAGTTTAGTTATAAAAATACCTTCTTCTTCAAATGTTTGTAATAAGTCGGTTCTAGAATATAATAAGTACAATCTGCGCTTTATAGAATTTAAACCGAAGCCTGTGCCTTTATCATTTGCATTTCGTGTTTCTTGATCAAAAGGATTTCTAACAGAAATACATAATTGTTCATTTTCTTTTTTTACATCTATTTGAATTAATACATCGCCAGTATTGTCGTACAAGCCAAACTTTATTGCATTTTCAACAATCGGTTGTAATAACATACCAGGTACTTGTGCATCTAATGATTCATCTCTTGTGACTATTGTTTGCAGTCTATGTCCGAACCTTACTTTCTCAATAGATAGATATAATTCAAGTTGTTCTAATTCTTCTTCAATGCTAATTTTTTTATTCTCTTCTTGTTTTAAAGTGCTTCTCAAGAAATCTGATAATTGATGTATCATGGTTCTTGCAAGATCTGGCTTAACAACAATTAATGCTGATATAGAATTTAAACTATTAAATAAAAAATGTGGCTGCAATTTTTGCCTTAAACTCAATAGCTCTGCCTCCTTCGCTAAATCTTCTAAAGTTTGTCTACGCTTATCGTTTTCTTTTTGTTCTTCTATGCCATACCAAAACCAACTTATACCTAATGACGCAATGTTTATCATTAGTCCGAAAATTATTCTTATTGGCGTTGATTGATTGACAAAGGTTAAATAGTTCAGCTCATTTTTATTGACAAAATTCACTGCATATTTACTTGCATATGCCCATAAAATACTAATGATTACTACAGTCGATAAACTTGTCCAGAGTGATCTATTTACCGGTTTGTAAAAAAATAAAATTAGACTTATGAATATTGCGCAAGCTGCAAGTAATGAATTGTAAATAAAACTATCCCATATTGAAAGCACCCATGAGAATTTAAATACATCGTGCATAATCCAGAAATGTGTAATGCACCAGCACACAAACAGTAGGCTGAATATTAAATTAAATTTGGTATATGAGAAAAGTGTCTTTGCCAATTTTAATAAGATCTAATATCTATGCCACCAAAAATATTTACACCTTCGATT